>OJGO01000181.1_pt1 | contig 29308 bp, 28 predicted proteins | sample 1594871 | NCBI WGS metagenome assembly OJGO01 (sample SAMN05416798, study PRJEB24817) | seawater metagenome | isolation source: Sea water | place: Canada:Atlantic | collected 2013-07 | reverse complement strand
TAATGCCAGGCGTGGGCAGCGAAATATACCGCGGATTAGCCGCTGTAATCGTAGGCGGTATGACGGTCAGTGCTATTTTTACCTTAGTATTGTTCCCAAGTTTACTTAGAATGACACAAGGTAAACATGCTTCACCTGCAACAAATATCGTGTCCATCTCAGCAACAGATCAAGAATTACGTATTAGTAATCGGTAAGAGAAATTTATGCTAAAAATAAATCAGGCAAAGCTAACACAACTAAACGTAGCTCAAATAAATACTTCACCGAGCAATACAGTGCAAGTAAATACAATACCAGCAAAAGTAGTGCATAACATGATAAAAAAAATAGCAATAACCACCCTAATTGCAATGAACTTCATGCAAGTAAGCGTTGCTGCAGAGTCGGTTGACAAAACTGAAACAAAAATCGTGGCAAAACCAGTAAAAGCAGGGGCAGTGCTTAGTATGCCACTGGCAGCAAATACTGAACTAAACGCGACCTTATACAGTAGATCACACATACCGATTACTGCATCATTGAATGCTAGAGTAGATTATTTGGTTGAGCCAGGGGATTTTGTTGCCCAAGGAGATAAACTTGCAGGCATGGATTTATTACCGATTCAACTGCGCCAAGCAGAACAAAAAGCACAGATCAGCCGCGCAAAAATCAATGTAGCCTATATAAAAAATGAATTATCACGTTTACAAGAGCTAAGTAAAACGCAAGCTGTCTCGCAATTTAACTTAGACCAAATGCGTTCCGAACATGATTTAGCGGCAGCAGATTTAGAGATTGCTCAACTAAAACTGGCACAAATAAACGAACAGTTATCCCGCGCCATCATTATCGCGCCATTTGCCGGAATCATCACTGAGCGTTTGCTAAGAGTGGGTAGTGAGGTAAATCGTGGTGATATTTTACTTCGATTACTTGATACTGAACATTTAGAAGCGCGCTTATACATTCCTATTAGATATCTCGCTTTCATCAATAAAGGCGACAAATTAAACATGTCAGCAAGCGATAAAAAAACGCTGGCTGCTGTTACAGCTAAAATTCCTAGAGCTGATCCAAGGTCACAAACCTTTGAAGTAAGAATTAATATACCTAAAGCACTTAATAAACATTGGGCTGCTGGGCAACTTGTCAGTGTTAGTGTTCCAACGCAAAAAGCGACAGAGAGCTTAACCGTGCCACGCGATGCCCTTATTTTGCGAAAAAGTGGCAGTTATGTCATTAAGGTAAATGCAGACAGCACGGTATCTCGTTTAGCTGTTGTTGTGGGTAAGGGTAATAAAGAACGTGTTGCAATAACCGGTTCACTTAAACATGGTGACAATGTTGCGATAAGAGGCGCAGAAAGATTAGCCGATGGCGATAAAGTTGTTATTCAATAAGTCTTTTAATGAATTAAGCCTGATCTATAACTAATTTTATTTACAGTTATACCAGAGGTTTACACTTTTCGAGAAAGAAGACATCAAGGAATATTCTGCAAAGTATGGTGAGTCAATTGAAGAAGAACATCTTTCATAGTGAAATTTATGGAGGAACACATCGAGATTATTGGGTGTATGTACCAGAGCAATACAAAGAAAACATTCCCGCAAATTTAATGGTGTTTCAAGATGGGTATAATTACATTGATGAAACTAAACCAATGAGAATTCCTCAAGTTATTGATAGCCTCATTTCATCTAAGAAAATCCCACCAACGATCTGTGTTTTTATTAACCCAGGTATTGTCACAATGGAGACAAAGCCCGAACATCACCCTGATACACAGCGTAGTATTGAATATGATTCTGTTAACGATCAATACGCTCGTTTTCTAATTAATGAGCTGCTACCGAAAGCATTGGAAGGCCTAAACGTTTCACAAAACCCAAGTAAACGAGCAGCTGTTGGATTTAGTTCAGGTGGAATCTGCGCTTGGACATTAGCTTGGTTTCGTCCTGATTTATTTGGAAATGTATTAAGTCATTGCGGTAGTTTTGTTGATATAAGAGGGGGAGGTAAATATCCACACCTAATAAGAAACGAATATCCTAAACCGATTAGAATTTTTTTTCAAAGTGGCTCCAAGGATTTAGATACAAAATATGGGAATTGGGCACTAGGTAACAAGCAGATAGAGTCAGCTTTAAAGTTTAAAGAGTACGACTACCGATTTGAGTTTGGCTCAGATGGACATAACTTAGTGCATGGTGCTGAACTCCTTGAATCATCATTTGTTTGGTTGTTCGGGAATATTGACTAACAAGCTGTTAAAAAAGGAAAATACAGTTGGCTTTTACTCCTTTGTCGATTATTCTAGCCAACTACATTATTGTCTTTTAACAAGGCGTTAGGCAATTAAATCAATCAAGGAATGAATATGTACTTTTGGAATATCAATAAATTAAAATCTGACTTTAAAGAGGGCTCTGTCACGGAAAAGAATATTCTTCAATATTTAATTGCGTATACGGTTTTAGTTGGCATAACAATGATACCTTATGGCGAAACAAATCAATTTGATATGATCTCAGCTGCTTTAATGATCCCAATATCAATATTGGGTATCCTCTATACTTATGCTTGTAATGGTGGGGAAGCAGGTGATAACTTTTTAGCTAAATATTTTGCTATTGGCTGGGTTGTAACTATTCGATTTGTTGCCGCTTTCATCCCTGTAATGTTTGTTCTTGGTATAATTGTAGGTTTATCGGGTACCGAAATCCCTGAAAATACTGCTCTTTGGGATGTATTTCTTGAAGTTACTATAACAGCAGTTTTATTTTGGCGAATTGGCGTTCATATTAAACAAACTATAATAGCCAACATTGTCTAATATCCGCATAATGCCAGTAACCGACCATCAAAATAGTACAGTAGAAATAGAGTAAACCAAACATCAAGTGACTGATCCACGTTTACAATTCGGGTTGACGCTATCAAGGGAAATTTTGGCAATAAATAAAGCGTGGTTAGTTAAATAAAGTTTGATAAGACTATCGTAATTGACCTCTAGCATATAACTGTCTTTGCAAATATAAAGTCAAATTCGAATACGTACTTTGAATTTGGCTTTAAGGTCAGTTTCGTGGTCTATGATGTTGTAGAGTCTATCATGGTAGCTTTCTGTGACTATTCAATCCTTTGAATTCACCTGTTACTTTATATACCTTGTGATTAACCCCTTTAAGGGCTTTAGGCCTATAGCCATCTATATCTTTAAATCGATGGATTACTGAATTATGTAGTAGTGGTAGCGCTCCGTCTCCGGTTTCGACTCTGATACTACGAGTACTTAATGTGGCTTTTTCAATTGGCCACCAACGATCTTGCGAATGAGTTTTACCTTTGTGATTTGGCAAAATAGTTATGTCTTCATCATCAATGGCATATGATCCATCAGATGCGATTAGATTAGAAAAATCAATATCATTGACGGCCTGCAAATTGACTTGTCTTTGATTTGTACTAATCCAGTCAATCATAAAAGAAAGGGCAATATCTGATAATCCGTCATACCAAAAGCCGCCACCAACATCGGCATGCGCCCCTGGAAACCAGATTTCGGTAACTTTATCTTCTTTCTGCATAAGGGTTGGTAAGAAAGCTGTTCTTTTTTCATCAAGAGCGAGTAGATGCAAAGCTTTTTCTATTTTAGGGGATATACAATTGTCCTCGAAAACAACGTCCGATATTGGTTTATCATTATCATCCAAGTTTGGTACACCAATTGATGCTACGGTATCGAAAACTCCCAGAAACTTGATCGGTGTATCATCGTTAGTACTAATATACTCATCAATAAGGCAAGCAAATCGTCTAGCGATTGCTGCGCCACGGCTGAAACCAAAAATATATATACTGTCACCGTCCCGATAATGCTTTATGAGATCTTTCTTCGCATTTTTAATGATCCGGCTTACATCTAATTTTTCAGGAGAAAACCCAGCATTAAATATTTTTTGAAGTTTGTTGCCGTAGGTACCAACACCAGAGTAATAAAAGCTGTGTTGCTCTGTTTGGTCTTTTGACTTATCCGCGGATAGATAAGCTGTGTTGTCTAGGTTACCCCCGAAGAGTACATGCAGTTTTAGAACATTAGTAATGCCGTTATCTTCGATTTCACCATGCCCAAACCATTTACGTTCTTGTTTAGCGTCTTTAGGATGATTACAAGTACCATCGAAACAAATCATAATATTTTTAGTTGCCATCTTAAAACCCTTCAAAATTGGTGCTTATGTTATATTGCTAATTCAGGTTATCTCGTTGTATTGTCACTAGTACTGTTTACATCAAAGGCCATGCGCTCAAAGTCGAGGGATTGATTATCTTGTAGACAGTCAATGAAATGTAATTCTGAATTATTGGAACGCTTGCCTATTTTTAACCTATTACCGCAATTTCCTTCGCCTGTGTATATCGTTTCCCCATCTTCGGTGACCGAAATAACAAATCCCGTGTGACCTTTACCCCCGGAGAATAGCTGGACAAATATGTCTCCAGGTTTAGGGGTTTCTGTTGCCATATTTAGTCGTTTAGCCGTTCGCCACATCCTCTGAACACCTAAATGGTGTTTGTTTTCTATTGGATAGGAGTCAGTAACCTCTTTTAAAGCCCATGAGACAAAGGCACAACACCAGGCTAATCCTATTACACCAGTATTGCCCCAATAGCCGTCTATATCTGGGCTGCGGTTAGAGCCGTCAGGCACTTCAAATACAGGCTTACTGTGCTCTTCAATAATTAATTCTATTAGCTGGTGGCGCTTCGTGGTTAAGCCTGTAGGGATGCTAGCTGATAAGTGATTACGTTGTTTTTCGCCTGAAGAGTTTTTTAAAGCCCACCAAGATTTTGCACCAATCACCCCGTCTGGTTTTAATGGATTACCATCTTTATAGATGTGTTGAAGCTGGAATAGAACGACATTTTCAAACGTAATATCATCAAATAGACCATGAGAAGGTTTAATCTCTTCGAAATAGCCGTTTGAGCTCAGTAATTGTTGAAGCTTGATGACATCAGGATCAGGAATAAGTCGTTTAAGAGTGTTTGGCATGAATTACTCCTTGCGGTGTTATGTCATGGGCAAGCCAAATAAAGCGTAGAAGTTATATTTGAATTCTTCAAGCTAGAATGAATATTTATTGGTCAGTATGCGATTTAATTGTTCAGGTGTATTGTCACGTTCATATTTTAAAATAGTCACTTGAGTAAATGTATTTTGCGTGTCTAGACCAATAAATATTACTCCATAGTTATCCACGCTAGCTTTTTTTTTGTACTTGCTTGAGCTAGTAGTAAGCTTGTACCTGATCAAGAGGGATAGTTAAATCAATACATCTAGTAATGTTGGTTTTTATATATTAATTGCCTTATTGAATGGCGAGAGTTGAATATCAAAGCCATAATTAAAGTTAGTTAATACAGCTTTAGGATAAAAGAATGACTTCGGTACGCTCAATCATGACAGATGATATTTTAACTTTAGGAATCGATAACACCTTATCAGATGCTCGTATTATGATGGTGGAAAATAATATTCGTCATATTCCCATTGTTAATGATGAACAGGTGCTAATGGGCTTGGTTAGCCAACGAGATGTTCTATCTGTAGAAGAATCAACTTTATTTGATACCAACGTGACTGTGACTAGTCGTTTAGATCGCGATCAACACATTAAGATCGATGATTTTTATCGCCGTGATGTTGTGACCATCAATGCTCATGTATCTGTGCATAATGCGGCATTAACTATTCAAAAGTATAAAATTGGCTGTTTACCTATTTTGTCGGGTAACAAATTAATTGGTCTGGTAACTGATAGTGATTTTGTTAACGTCGCGATCAATTTGATAGAAGTATTAAGCTCAAGAGAAACTGGATGAAAATCAGTTAAAACTTGCGGTTTAAGTTGACTAGAACACTTGATTTCTTATCTTGATTTTGAATGATTTAGGTAAATAGGCTGAGTTAATATATTGAGGAACAAGCTGCAAGAGATTATGTATAAAATTAAAACTAGCAGCTTGAGGCTGTAATTTATTTTGGCGTAAAGTGGCAGGTAAAATGCCTAAGCATTCGAGGTTGCCAGCTAATACTTACGCCGCAAAGTGTGTTTTTATTCGCATGAATTTCAGCAAGACACTCTATACAATAGTCAATATGAGATTGAGTATAAACGCGTCTTGGTATAGCCATGCGTACTAAGTCCATAGCTGCAAGTTTTTCACTGCCATCGGGTTGTTGGCCAAACATGACAGTACCAATTTCACAGCTTCTAATACCGCCTAAGCGGTACATTTCAATTGCAAGAGCTTGCCCTGGATACTCATGCGGATCGATATGAGGCAACATGGCACGTGCATCAATATAAACCGCATGCCCACCAACGGGCTTAACAATGGGAATGCCCAGTTTATCTAAGGCATTGCCAAAATAAGCTGTAGAGGTAATACGATAATGTAAGTAATCTTCTTCTACTATTTCTTCAAGTCCTACAGCCATGGCTTCCAAGTCACGTCCAGATAAGCCGCCATAAGTTGGAAATCCTTCTGTTAAAATTAAAATATTACGCGCTTTCATTGCTAAATCATCATCATTTAGTGCTAACCAGCCACCCATATTGACTAGCGCATCTTTTTTGGCACTCATGATCATACCGTCAGCGTAACTGAAAATTTCTTGCACAATTTCTTTTGGTGTTTTGTCTTGGTAACCTACTTCCCTTAACTTGATAAAATAGGCATTTTCTGCAAAGCGGCAAGCATCGAGAAACAATGGCTTACCAAACTCTTGGCATAGAGCTTTAGTTTGACGAATATTTTCCATAGAAACAGGTTGCCCACCACCTGAATTATTAGTGATAGTAAGCATGACAATGGGCACTTGCTCACCTTTTGTTTCCAGTAAATCGCGTAAACGAATTAAATCTATATCGCCTTTAAAGGGTAAATCTAGTTGAGGATCTAAGCCTTGCTGTTGTACTAAATCAAGAGCTTGGCTGCCTGTTGATTCAATATTGGCACGAGTAGTATCAAAATGGGTGTTGTTAGGGATTATTTGATCATGCTTGTTATCAGATAAAATGGAAAAAAGGATTTTTTCAGCGGCGCGCCCTTGATGTGTGGGAATAATATGCTTAAAAGGTGCTAGTTCTTTTAATGCACGTTCAAAGCGATAAAAAGAGGGCGAACCAGCATAACTTTCATCACCCATTTGAATACCTGCCCATTGTTTAGTACTCATGGCTGAAGTACCAGAGTCAGTTAATAAGTCGATAAGTACATCATCAGAATTTAAGGCAAACAAATTATAATTGGCTTTTTTCAAAAAAAATTCTCGTTCACTGACGCTAGTCATTCTTAACGGTTCTACTGATTTAATTCGAAAAGGTTCGATAATAGTTTTCATTTTATTCTCTATATTTTTTTGTCTGGGGAAGTAGGTATTAATCTCTATGCTGCGATAATTTCAGAATAGATAATAACTTTGAATTCCAATAAAGAGGGGAGAACTAGTAACAAAAGCGAGCATAAGCCAAGCGAAAATCTTGGTTATACCATTTGCCAGAAAGTGTATGGTTATTTAGCTTGTCTATTTTCATAAAATTAATTATGCAAACAAATTTTTGTCTTTGTCAATATTGAATTTTACATTATGAGCACCACAAAAAATTATAAAATAATCTTTTGTGGTGGTTTAGGGCACAAACTTCCAAAGCGTTTTTTTAACAAAGTGTCCTTTACTGACATTAGCCACAAATTATTAGCCATATATTTATAATAACCTTGAAATAAACTTTATTTGATTTTACATCATGCTAAGAGTTGTAGCTTGCGTGTCAGAAATAAAGTGGCGAAAATTAATCGGCTGACCTAGTGTAAAGATATAGGTAATGGACTGTTCAGATCAGATTTACGTCTAGAAAGTGTTAAGCAAAGGACGGCAATAAAGGTAAGTCATCCTGAAATTAAGCAACACCCACATATCATCGCTAGTACCAACTTGGACGTTTGGTGTTCCAGTCCAACACTATATTTATATCTCAAGCTTAAGCAGGAGATAAATGCTTAATTATTAGGCTTACATTGATTAAGTAGTGATAAATTAAAATCCATGCATCAGATCGGAGGAACAACATGAAATTTTTAGATAATTTTCAAGAACAAATCTATGCCCTGTTCAGGATAGTAATTGGATTTTTATTTTTATGGCATGGTACACAAAAGTTTTTCAACTTCCCTTTAGAATTCCCTTGGCCACTCAATCCGCTGTTATATGCGGCGGGTGCAATTGAATTAGTCGCCGGTATTCTTATTATGGTTGGTTTATTCACGCGCCCAGCAGCATTCATTGCTAGCGGCACGATGGCCTCAGCTTACTGGATGGCGCATGGATTAAAAGAAATGTTTCCTATTGCTAACGGTGGAGAGCTGGCAATAATGTTTTGTTTTGGCTTTTTGCTTATCGCCTCACGTGGTGCTGGAATTTGGGGGATTGATAAAGCCTAATAAGTATCTCTAACGGGCAGTTTAAAGCATTACTTGTTTTCTAACGCAGAAAAATTTTCACTTTAAGCTGCCTTGTTGAGCAAGGCATTAGGCATAGGAAGGCATCATGGAATTATCAATTAAGGAAATAATTACCTTATTAGGTTTACTATCAACCGCTATCTGGTTTTATTGGACCCAAAAATTCAAGCCTAGAGTGGAATTTTACGTAGATTGTGATTTCTTTCGATCCAGCAGTGATAGTGATAGCTTAATAGCTGAGGTAAGATTTGTATTTAAGAACAAGGGCTTCGTGCAGCATATAATTAAGCATCTAGAGTTATCTGTTCACGGGTTGATGGATGATAGTAGAATTATTTGTAACGAAAAAAACCAAAATGTTATCTTCAAGGATACAATATTTGAACGGAGATCAGTAGTGCCGAAAGGTTGGTATTTTTGGGTTCGGCCAAACGTGAATCAGGTCATAACAAAGGTTATATCAATTGATAAGCGACATTCAGTAATTAGAGTGATTGCAGGCTTCTCATACACAGATTCAAAGAAATCAAGACATACAGCTCAAAGAGTTTTTCAGGTACCAAATAATAATGTCTAACCGCCCACCACAGCAAATGAATATTATTGTTTCCATGTATCTGGGCTATGCCGCCATGATGGTTTGTCGTCAAATGGTCACCATTCTAAGTCCTGCCATGCTTGCCGATGAGAGCTTGGGGTTAACAAAAACAAATCTTGGGGATTTTGCCGCCTATGGCACCTTAGGTGCGCTGGTTGGAAAATTAATTTGGGGACCCCTTGCCGATAAGTTTGGCGGGCGCTTTACTTTTTTAATTGGCATATTTTTTACTGCGCTGTTTATCATCGCATTTGGGCTCTCGCCTAATGTAATCGCTTTTACTGGTTTTTCATTTCTGCTTTATTGCAGTAAATCTTCGGGATGGCCAGGTATGACTAAGCTGGTTGGCGAGTGGTATCACCCTCAACATTATGGACGAGTATGGAGTATTCTTGCTACTAGCTCGAGGTTTAGCGTGGTGCTGGCTACACTGTTTTTTGGTTGGCTGATGAGCTTCATGCATTGGCGAATAGTGGCGTTCATCACAGCTATTTTTGCGCTGGTCATTTTTGTCGGTTGCTATTTTTACCTAAAAGAAAAACCCGGAGCGCCAAATTTTTTCAAAGAGGATGAAAAAAATACCGATAACCCTGAGCTGGCTAATGCATCAAAACAAGCACTGAATAACAAATATAATCACCCGCTCGAAGGTACCGGCACGTTTGATGGATTGGTGGCATTTGCAAAAAGCCCCAGGGTTTGGCTAGTTGTTATCATGTTGATGGTACTTACTTGCATGATGGCTTTTTTGGACTTTGCTTCAGTTTATCTTATGGAAAGCTATCAACTTACGCCATCACATGCAGCAATGGCCTCTACCGTCTTTCCCATTGGCTCTCTGGCAGGGCTTTTTGCTTCAATTGCATTTTACGACCGCTTTTCAAAACGAGAGATAAGGACAGTATTAACTATAGCGCTGTTTCTTAGTTTATTGAGCGTACTTACCTTGCAGTATTTACCTTTGTTTAATCTTAGTGCTGAATTGAACTACCCGATTACGCTGGGCGCAATTTTCTTGTTCGCTTTTTCCATTTCCCCAGCCTACTACTTACCCATGTCGATATTCTCCATTGAATACGGCGGCCCCCATAGTGCGACTTTGGTTTGTTTAATTGATGCCTTTGGTTTTGCAGCCAGTGCAGCATTTGCTTTCATTGGAGGGAGACTGGCAGATAGTCCGGGTGGTTGGTCTAGCTTTATGAATATGCTCATCTTGATTTCTGCCGTTGGCATCATTTCAGTTTGGGCATTTATGCATTCAGAATATATAGCGGAAAAGCAGGGGAGGCACTTGAACAATTCCCTTAGCTAACAGGACTATGGCTACCTGCAACTTGATATCATTGAATAGAAGCTAGAATTGCCAATGAAGAACACATTGCAACGTTACTTGATGAATGCAAACCAGTAATAGCTAACGTTATTAATGTAAAATATAAAGCTAATTTTGCTATCTTGTAGTCAGAGTTGAAAAATAGAAGTAAGTGTTGATTGTTAAACTTGTAAAAAGCAGGGGTTATATTCGTCCAGATGCTTTTAATCGTCTCTGTACTCTTTGGTGATAAAGCTTTGCCAAATAAGGGCGAATTACAGGCAGAGAAATGAGCCAGGCGATGCTCTTTAGCAACCATACCCGCTCCATTAGAATGATGTATGCATCTAATTCAGATAAAATTTTCCCATCGGCTAGCTGGAGGTGAAGTTCTGAAAGCGCTTTGAGTGGGTCGATGGACAGACGTTTTAAATATTCATCTTGACCTGTAATGTCAAACCATCTGATCTGTTCACCACCTTGCCCAGCAAGACGTTCATAAAAGCGCCTATCTTTTACGCATTTAGAACAGGCTCCATCATAAAATACTGTGATGTTAACTCGATCAGTATCCATAACTTGGTCCCCTTCATACTAGCTATTTTAATTTAGCTCGTTCAAAGCTGGATATGATCTCAATTCTTGCTTCATCAATATCACCCCAACGATCTATTGTGACCCATTTTCCTTGTTCAAGACTTTTATAATGTTGAAAAAATGACACTATTTGCGCTTTTAATAAGTTAGGAATATCTTCTATATCTTTAATTTTGTCATATTCGCTACTTAACCTACTGTGTGGAACGGCAATTATTTTGGCGTCTTCACCCGACTCATCCGTCATTTTCAATACTCCCACAGGACGACATCGAATGACACTACCAGTCATTAGGGGATAGGGAGTTTGTACTAAGACATCGATGGGGTCACCGTCAAGTGACAGGGTATTATTTACATAACCATAATTGCAGGGATAAAACATTGGCGCAGCAATAAAGCGGTCAACAAAAATAGCACCACTTTCTTTGTCTATTTCATACTTTATTGGATCGGCATTGGCAGGAATTTCGATTATTACATTGAAATCATCTGGTAATGATTTACCCGCTGGTACGTCGTTTAGGCTCATTAAGTGAACTCCCATCCTATTTTAATTAAGTATAGATCACGGTTTACGTATACTGAATAAAGCACAAAAAAAGGGGAAGAAAAAGTCAGTTTAAAATATCACGGACGTTACACGATGAATGCCGTATATGGCGCAGTGGCACACTTATCGCCATAGAATTTATAGTCATTATAAGATCCGAACAAAAAGATATGCTTCCTACGCATAATAGTCATGAAGATATATCATTTTTATATGTATCTGTATGTGGCTATAATTGCTACAACAAATCAGAACATATTTATTATTTAAAATTAAAGGGACATTATGAAAAAGTTACTATTAAGCACAATTATTACCACAACTCTTACTTTAACCGCTTGTGGTTCTATCAATGAAACTGAATCAAAGATTGCTAAAGAGCAACCTACTATTGTCACACAAGCAAACTTCCCACAGGCATACACCAATATGCGTTTCGGCGCTATTTTGAAAAAATCTGGTGGAGTGAATAAATTTTTTACCATGCCTGTACCAAGCAGCACTCCATCTGAGCAATTTGTTGTGCGCATGAATAGAGATACAGCTTACTCAGTATCTGTTTTTGATATGACAGGTGATGTCTATGTAACCGTTCCTGAAACAGACAAGTATGCCACGATACAAATTGTTGATGAAAACCACGAAACACAACGCATGGTTTATGGACCAGGTAAATATAAGCTGACGGCTAAAACAGATTATGCATTTATTATTTATCGTGCTCTTGATGGTGAAACACGTCAAAACCTCATGGTCGAAGCGACTAGTGCTAAACCTTTCAAGACCAAGCAGTGGGATATGGAGTCATTCCATGCTACAGACAAAGCGGGAAACATTGACTTTAGTAATGGTTATGATCAATCAAAGGCTTTTAGTAATAAAGAAAATGGACAAACTGACTACATGAACTACGTGGGAGCTGCGGGTGGCTGGGGCGGAGCAATGGTTGAAGATAACATTTACCAAACAAGTCAATATTTCAGTAATGATGGTTGTTATGAAACTACATTTGTTGATCCTAAAGCCAAATTCTTCTGGTCTGCGACAGTTTACAATGCAGATGGTCGCATGTTTAACGATGTCGCTAATATTTCAAGCGAAATGAACCCAGAAAAGAATGCTGATGGTACTTACACGTTGCGTTTCGGTTGTGAAGGTATGGCAAATAATATTCCTATTGTTGAAGGTAATACAACAGGCAAGTTTAACATTTTGATGCGTCACTATGGACCAAGTAAAGAAGTTAGTAATGGTGAACCTGCCTACAACCCAATGGCTACCATACAAAAAGTTAAATGATCATAGGCTCTTGCCATCTGATCTCCATTCTCAGTCACCTTCTGTGAAAACATCGCACAAAAGGTGGCAGATTGCTATGCAGTTGTGGCTGACGTTATATGGCAAGTGATTTTAGTAGCTAATTCATCTAGATTTTAACAAAGGTCAACGACCGCATAGGTGGCATAGTTCACATTCAGACTATTTATTAAGTAGAATTAAGCCCAAAAAATGTTGGCTTTAGGTTCATTGAATGACTAGCTCTAATGTCTGTTATTTAGTACCCGGTTACTTCGGCATAGCCTTTACCAGTAAAGCCTCCAGTTGCGTTAACTCGGCCTTCCCAATAGGGAATAGTTAAGTTATTGCGCGAATCCTTGGTGATACTTTCAATATAAATGGCTGGGGTATTTGGTAATTTAACTTGCCACTTGCTTGGATAATCGTGGTTATCAATTGTCACGGTTTCAACGACAGACAGCTTAATGCTTTCTTTAGAAATATCTGTTGCTGTACCGTCTGCTGCTATGCGGGTACCGCGACAATAATCATAACCGTTTCCATTACTCAGCCCGTTATTATCTCTGCTGTTATTTTTGTGCCCTCGAATACAAAATAGCATTAGTCCTTTTTGAGCTGATCCTTCTGATTGCGAGTCAACTAGGCTGAACCAGTCCCAACCAAGTTGATTCTTGTCAAGCAAACTTGCCGACCACTCCCTGTCATACCAAGCATTACCGGTCACTTCATGGTTTTGTCCAGCAAACGTTAGGCTACCTTTTACGTTTAGAAAGGGATAACTAAAGTAATAAGACGCATGGCCACTTTGCGTTTTTTGGCTGTATCCGTTTTCACCGTGCAATATCATTGGGCTATCGCTTAGTGTTAACGCTATTTGGTAATTTTCATGTGCAGCTGTTAGCTTCAGTGGTAAAAAATCTTCATTGATACTGCTCAATTGCCAATTATCAATGGCAGCATTAAACGGCGAGCTAGTCACTTTAGCTTGGCCTGCTCGTGAAAAACGTTCGAACGCTACATGTTCTTGGTTATGTTGCATAGCAAAGTGGGCGAAATATAGGTTGTTATCCCACCATTTCGATTCAATATTACTTGGCATTAAGGTGCGAAATAGTGTCCATTGAACACCGAAGGTTTCACCTGTGTCACTTTGCAAATTAGCCGTTAAATACCACCATTCAATACCTTGTTCGGCATGAATACCATGATCCTTTGGAAAGACCAACTCAGTTCCTCTTATTACTGGCTCACCATTGGCCATTTGTAAGGTAGAAGATGCCGACTTTTGCTCGATAGGCTGACAAGCAGCTAGCAAAAAACCAAAGCATACAAAAACAAACTTGGTGAGTAATAAGCTTTTCATTCTTCGTTTCTTCAACACGAGATCATAGCTCCTCTAAGTTAGTTAATTTTCGTATCGGTAAATAAGCACATATCACGGAGACAGCAACCAGTGTTAAACACATAACGAGTAAACTGGTTAAATCTAAACTAAAGTGAATGGTCCAGCCAAACGCGATAGGCATTACAAACTTTAATAAAGCAAAACCAAGGGCGAAACCCAGCGGAATAGCAAATAATGCGGTAAACCACACAATGCCTCCTGTTTGCAGCAGTTTCATGGTTAATAATTGCTGCTGTGTTACCCCTAAGTTACGTAATATAGTTAGTTGCTTTAATTGATTAACACTTAAACTTAACAGGCTGGTACAAAGGCTTAATAAAGCAATAGCGAGAATAAAACCATTAAGTGCTTTGGTAACGACAAAAGTATCGTCAAATAAAGCATTGGCTATTTGTTTGAATCGTTTGTTGGGCAAAATGACTGTGCTGTCTTGTTTGAACTCGTTAACTAAACGTTCGCTAAACTCAGCAACGGTAGTGCTAGTGTTTAGGCGAATTGAATAACCAACAAATTCGGTGTTTAGTGCTGCTGATTTTTGTCGTTTTTCTACGGTAAGTAGCGACATACTTGGGTTGCCATAATCATAAAAAAAGCCAGTGATGCGACAATTAAACTGTGTTGAGTTTTGCTCGAATATAGCCATATCTCCCAAAGAAAAACCAAATTTAATTTTGCTTTGTTCATTAGCTAAACAGCCATTGTCGATAAAGTTCATATTACTGATAGCTGAACCTGATGTAAGCGATATTTGTTGATAATGTTTAAAGCCGTCACCAAAACTTGAAAGCTTGGCTGGAACATTATTTACCTGGCCTTCGCTTTTCATATATATGCTTAATATTGCAACTTCAGGTAAGTTACTGAGTCTTTGTCTTAAATTAGGATCTTGTTTATCTGAGCGTAGATAAATATCGGCACTTAGTTGTTTTTCAAGGTGTGCATTTAAGGTAGTACTAAAGCTTTTCACCATGATTTGCATACCTATGGCACTACCAAGAGCAACTAAAATGGCAATGATGGCAATATGAAGATCTTTTATGTGGAATCGCGTATCGGCATGTAGCCACTGGGCTAACGGATTATTTATAGTAAAGGGTAAAGCGACCAAACCTGATAGCGCTTTAGGCACCAGTAAAATAAACAGCATCAACAAGGTAAAACACAGCAGTAACGCTTGGTATTCGTTCGTCGCGTAATTAAGTAGCCAAATTAACCCCAGCAATGTACCCGCCAATAAGGCGTAAAACATCAACAGACCTTTACTGGCAACTTTTTTGGCTTGTGTTAACAATATTACTGCTAAGGCAGAAATGTTCAGTGCAAAACCCAATAAAACATTAGTCCACTGCCAATGGATAACAAGCGCTTTATCAAGTTGGTATAAACCTACCAATGTACGATTTACGTCAAGCACTAAGCCATTAGCAATGAAGTATCCACCTAATGACCCTAGCAGCGCTGTACAAATACTGACAATAATAAGCTCGATACTAAGGCTAAGTTGAATACTTAGCTTGGTGCAGCCCAACAATTGCATTTGTTTTATTACTTTTTGTCGAGCCGTCAGGGTGAGTTTTATCGCATTGAAACTCAAAAAGGCCGCAACAATATAGCCAAGCATGGCAAGTGCTGTAAGGTTGAAAAAGAACGCTTGTGACAGTACATCAAACGATTGCTGTTCGGCATCAATCAGCTGTGCTTTTCCAGCCATCATCTGTTTTATTTCAACTATTTGTTGCTTAGTAACATGTGAAAGCTCAATAAAGCTTAATCGCCCTTTAGCTTCTAATAAATAATCTGCATGGGCAATATCAGTCACTGCCCAAAGCCCAATACCATCCATTAAACTGAAATCTGGTTGAACTTGACCATTTTTCAAGACAAATTGTGCTTGGTCACCTGTTTTAGTTCGAAGTCGACCAGAAAATTGTGAGTCGACTAATATCGTAGAGAGGGAAAAGCGTGACGGCGTTTTATCATTGTTTTCATTACTTTGTTGGGATTGCACATTATTTAGTGGTGCATGATTCAACCATAACAAGGTGTCTACCCCTTGAATTGCCAGCGTTTTGCCGTCATTAGTTTTTAATCTACCGCGTAAAACCGGCTGTGCATTGATAAATCCTTGTTGCCGTAAATTTATCCATAGTTGACCATCAATGTATTGTTTTCCAGTGAGTGGCTTTATTAAATGTGTTACTGGGTTATTGATTAAAGCTGAGGAATGTTGATAGCGTGTTTTTGCTTCTTGGTTCAGCCCTGAAATGGCCGTTAATAGGGCGCTACCCAAACTAAATCCTAAAATAAACAAGGCCATCAGCCAAGGATGTCGTCGATAAAATGCGATATGAGTGGTTAATATAAGTCTGATTTCATTAATAAAACTAGTCAAAACGACCATCTCTTAGTACGTTAACTTGATCAAAATAATCTGTTAATTGATGACTATGAGTCACCATAACTAGGTTGATTTGTCGTTTACTGCATAACTCGGTAAGCAGTTTAACTACTTGGTGCGATCGCTTTTGATCTAAGTTGCCTGTCGGTTCATCGGCAAAAATGATCTGTGGTTTATTAAGTAAAGCTCTGGCAATACCAACTCTTTGTTGTTCACCACCAGACAGTTGATGAGGTAATGCATTAAGCTTATTTTGTAGACCTAATTCGTTAACGAGATGGTCAAATTCACTCACAGCTTGCCCTGGAAAGTTTAGTTTGTGCTGGAATAAAATATTTTGTTTTACGCTAAGGCAATCAAGTAATTGATAATGCTGAAAAATAAGGCCGATTTTACGGCGATAAAGCGCAAGCTCTCGCTCACTAAGTAATGTTAATTCTTGGTTATTGATACTGACAGAACCACTATCAGCTTGCAGCAGGCCCGCCAAAATGTGTAAAAAGGTTGTTTTACCTGAGCCACTGTCACCAAGTAATGCAAGGTGCTGTGCGGCAGGTACAGACAAGTTAAGCTTATTTAAAATGCTTTGCTTGTTGTCGCCATCATTACGGATGAAACACAAATCTTTTACTTCAATCACGGTAACTCCTTGTTAGCATATGTCATTTTAGCGTAAGGAAACTTGTAAAACCACTAGAGTTAATTGTTACTTCTGTTAAAAATTTAAGTAAAACGTTTAGAAAATATGAAGTAGATGATCTATTAAATAAAACAATTTAAGCGATAAATAACGGGGATAGTTATGTCTAACATGAAAAGTGCCAAAGTCATTAATAATAATAAATACAGAATCCGTGGTGATTATACTTTCACTAAAACATGGTGATATTATTTAGATAAGCGAAGTAAATAGCTTAGCCAATGGCGACAAAGTTTTTATTCAATAATTTTCAACGTGCTTATATAGGCAATCAAGATATTATCATTACCCGTTAATTCGAGGTCTTTTAATGTAATATGGCAACACGTTAGACTCAAACTCTCGTTTGAACACCCAATGAAATGCCTATATTTAATGTAAAGTCTAATGAGAATAAAAGCTAGAAATAGAGCAGGGATCTCTACTGAGATAAACTACATACACTAATATTTAAACAAGACTGTTTGCTAATTTTCCAGGTTCAAAGCGTTATGACGGTTCGTTTAAATTGCACAACTACGAGCTACAAGACACTATTAACATGCCTTGTAGACCGATTTGTTCGAATAGTAACGTGACGCTACGTGAATTCTGACTAACTTTGGCGGTATGTCATCGATAAATATCAACGTAGCGCGCTGTTTTAGTTCGTATTTTAGGCAGGAAAACAGCTTAATCTACTTTCCTTCGTTTGCCACTTTCAGCACGTTTCTTATTCTCACTTTGAACATAAACAGTATCAGTGGTCGCCATACTGGCATGACCGAGATCTTCAGAAATATCTTTAAGAGGGCGCCCACGTTCAATTTCCATACTTGCTCCGGTGTGTCTTAACCAATGCGCAGATGCTTCTTTCAATTTGAGCGCCTTGTTTTCACCTTCGGATCTACGCATATTGTCATGCGCTTGATCGAAAACACTTTGCACTATGCGGCGTAAATGTCTCGAAGTCATGCCACCTTGACCACGAACTTTCTCAACCAGTATTGAATTTTCATTACTTGCCGGTAAACCTAGTAAACCACGCGAAGCACGGTAACGTTCTAAAAAGGGTAAAAAGTCGATAGGAACCGTTATGTCACGTAATTTACGGCTTTTACCAAATATTTTTAACCACCAATTTTCATCGTCATCTTGCCAAAAGTGACCCATAGTTGGCGACCAGTTGGGCCGCTCAGATAACTCTGAAATCCTTAAAAAGAGTGTTTTTAAGGCGGCAATAACAAATAAATTTCTTTCAAACATTGGATTTTCATCTGCCATTTCTACAGCAGTATCTAAGACAAATTGCCATTGGCTACCGGTTAAACGTTTAATTTCTTTAACTTGAGAGTCAATGATAAAATGACGACAATCTTTTTTTGCAATTTGTGCAGGGTTACCAATACAAAAATCTTCAGCCATCAAATAATTATAGAAAACGATAATGGCGGTAAACATGGATGAAAGCGTTTGTTGTGATGGACGATATTTTTTCTTATCTATGACGAATTGGGATTTCAAACTTTTAGGTGCTTGAATCTTGTATGGAAACCAAAGTTCATTTGCTGCAGAGTAACCATTGGTTATTTTAAAGCGTTCTTGATTAGATGTGCCAATCCAATCAACTGGTGGCTGCCAACAAAAGTCAGCGTATTCTAATAAGTCAGATTTACGTAATTGGTCTATTGGTTTTTTCTTTACGATGAATGACCATAGTAGAAAACGTTCAACGTCATTTCTAAATCGTTCATAAGTATGTGCAGATTTGTTTCTACCAATGTAGGTAAGGAAAATCTTTCCCCAGTTAAATTGCTCAAGCCACCAAGGTTCATTTGATGAGAATATTTTATCTAACTCAGGATAGTCATCAAAATCGAAATCACATAAATCAATGTATGGTGGATATAAAGGAACGGGTTTAGTTAATAACATTATTTGTAAAACCAAGCAGATAAGGCAGATGAAGTTAGTTTAAATCATTATATACACTATGTCCAATACTGAAGAGTATCGGACATAGTGAGCTATATAAATACTAGGGTGGTTATCCCTGTCGTTATGTTCTTCGAGTTTAACTTCACTTTAGTAGCCCTAGAATAATAGTAATTGGTTAACGCCAACAATTTCATATGTCTTCCATACGGTTAGATCCTTGAACCATTTGCATAATATGGTGTTCTTCCAATTCAATTAATTGTTTTAGCAACTCTACCAAAGATGGAATTTCAGCTCTTGCATGTAAATGCTTATACAATGATATTATCTGATTATGCTGAGCAACTACCATTTCTATTATTTTACTTAAATCGACCCCTACAAATGATTCATCACAATGTTGCGGTGTCTCAATAGGTTTTCGATCTAAATACTCCAAACACCAGGTACTTAACACGCTTTCACTTGATGTATCGACAAAACCTTGAATCAATTTTGTTAGTGCCTTTTCGTGCTCAGAAAGATAATCCAATAACATCACTGCACGTTCATTGTCATGATGATCCGAGGATTGAGCCAAACATTCAGATAAGTTACCATGCGTTGTTTTAGTCCACTCAAGTACATCTTTTACTGTTTCGACTTTCATAATTAACTCCTCTACATTGTTTATATCTAGTCGCTTGATAAATTAGATAAAATAAATGCATTATGCTTGGATCTATAAACTAACCAATATAATAATTATCTAAATATTTCATAATGTTAGATGACCAGATATATAGGAGCGCGCGTAACAACAAGGAGATCATGGCACCAATACAATAGGTATACCAACAGTATGAGCTAGTTTATTCGCTACGCTGCCAAATAAAGTATCAACAACACAAGATCTTCCATGACGGCCAACAAATAACATGACTGCATGTGTTTCTTTAACTTCTTCTTTTATGATAACTGTTGGGTCCCCCCAAAATAACTCCGTGCTGATATCCATTGCTATGCTGTTATATTTTTCTACCAACGGCGTTAATACCTTGGCTGTAACCGATATTTCTTCTGCTTCTTTATCTAATACTGGCGGAGCCGCACCTTCAATGATCATGGGATGCAAATATGGCCAATCTATTACAGTAACTAGCTTTACTTTAGCATGTGTTTTTTCAGCTAAATGAATTGCTCGATCAGCAGCTCGGTCTCCCCATTGGCTTCCATCAACAGCAACCAGATACAATGATTTACTCATGTTAACTCTCCCAATAATTTATTACGAATACGATCTATTTAACCCCTTCGTTATACCCATAATACGGATAATCACTTCTTTTAAAAGGAATTAATTCATAATTAGACTGTAAAAAAGTCACTAAGTTTACTAATTCAGTAACTGTCATCACATCGTTATAAACGGTCATATTGGAAACGCCATCAGTTTGAATGCTGTCAATCTTATAGCCTTTCGCAAACTTATGAGATGGATTGATAACTGACGTGAGTAAATCTGCGTAAGTTTTCACTTCGGTTTTTTTCCCACCAAGAAACACTGAAAATTTGGGGTTATTGTTTTGTTCAGGTAACGGCTCTAATCCCTCTAGCGCGTGGCACGCTAGACATTGGTATTTTATAAAAACGAGTTTACCGTCATCACTATTTCCTTCAGGCAAACTAAACCCTTTAGGTGATTCTGGCCCCAAGTCACAGCTGAATAAACCAACTGCAACAAATGCAAATAAACATAATATTGAATATTTCATATTCCCTCCTAAGTATAAATATTTAAGGAATACTAAAATATTAGTTTACTGTACGTTTTTTAGACAGCAAATGTTTTTCATTATCTTGAAGTAGATCAATATTTATTTAGTTAAGCTATAAACAGAAAACCTTAATCAGTGACTGGATGGTATATTTGAGCAATGTTAAGACTATATATGCCCTATTACGCATTAGCCGTTATTGATGTTTTCGATATTTAGGATCCGTCCAACACTTAGGTAATTCTTCTCCTGAAAGAAAAACTAAATCCACTTTATTAAACTCCTGAGGATCTTGTAATTCTTCTCCTACTTGATAACTTCCTAAAACTTTATCGTGAAATAAATTAGTTAAATCACAAAGATCTTCAACATCTACTATATCGCCGTTATTTCTATTTTTTAAGAACATACCAGACTCCTATAGGTCATACTTTTCAATTAAATCAAATGATTGTGCCAATGGTTGTCTCTGGCTAGATGAATTATGTCCCTTACTATAATGTGTATATTTCTGCATCTGAGCGTTTATGCATTTCACCTCGGGCAAGCAATCCATTAATTGCAGTTTGGACTTGATCAATATTATGAGAATACCTTTCATTAGCAAGCCACTGATTACAGATACGCTGTGCTGAAGCTGACGCTGTTGGGTGAATTGATAGGTAATTGATAATACCTGTTTGAATTTCACTGTGGATGTCTAACATTTTCATAATCACAACCCTCATTTTATAATAACCCTTAAATAAGTTTAGTTTGATTTAGAATATTTTTCCTATGTTAACTACAGAGGATTTTGACCTTGTCAAAGAGTATTAGGTTCATATCATCAGAAATGATGAAATTGTTAAATTGCTGCGTGAGCAAGTACGTCGAGTAAATAACATCCCCGTTGATGATTAGTTATAACCTCGAATATAATTACAGGTGACAAAATCGTTTAAACCCGTCTCGTCAGAATCTTTAAATGATGCAGCGCTGGCCTTTAACTTCTCATCTTCTGATGATCGTCCATTATCCTGCTCTTTGTTTAACGACTGTACTCTTTCCTGTTGCAATATACCTTTATCCATTAGTTCCTCCATTTATCATGAATTTGCTTACCATAGCGTTGATTAGATTCAGTTTATTATGCACCATCGAAAAAATAATTCGATGGTGCTTAAGATCATCAGTCAAGCAGTCTTACAATCACAGCAGTACCCATACCGCCGCCGATGCAAAGTGATGCCAGTCCTAACTTGTTACCACGTTTTTTCATTTCATGGATTAACGTAACTATGATTCGGTTGCCAGAAGCTCCCAATGGATGTCCTAACGCAATAGCACCACCATTTACATTGGTGCGTTGTTTTAGCTTATCCAAGTCTTCATCATGCTCAGCACATAACTGCTTCATCACACCTAAGGCTTGAGCGGCAAAAGCTTCATTGAGCTCTAACAATTCGATATCAGAAAATTTAAGATTGGCTTTAGCTAGTGCCTGCTTAATTGCAGGTACTGGACCTAGTCCCATGACGGTTGGATCGACGCCTACTTGAGCATAACTCACCAACTCGGCAACAGGCTTAAGCTGATGTTGATCAACAGCTTCCTGAGAGGCAACTAAAATGGCAGCGCCGCCATCATTAACACCTGAGGAATTGCCTGCGGTTACAGTACCTTCTTTTTTAAACGCTGATCGCATTTTAGCTAAAGAGTCTAATGAGGCATCTTGGCGCGGATATTCATCTGTCTCCACCACAGTCGTTTTACGGCGAACTGTTACGTCAACGGGCACGATTTCATCACTGAACTTGCCAGCTTCTTTGGCGCAAACGGCGCGGCGTTGGCTTTCTAAGGCAAAGGCATCTTGCTCTTCACGACTAACACCGACTTGATCCGCAATATTTTCAGCGGTGATGCCCATGTGGTAGTTATTAAAGACATCAGTCAGGCCATCGGTGATCAGCGAATCAGCCAATTCCAAATTGCCCATCTTACTGCCAAAACGAATATCTGACGTTACGATATAAGGGAAACGTGACATGTTTTCACCGCCGCAAGCCATGACAAGGTCGGCATCACCGGCCTTGATGCGTGACGCTGCATCCATGACCACCTTCATGCCACTGCCACAAATCATGTTAACGGTATAAGCAGGTATTATCTCGGGAACCCCTGCTGCAATAGCGGCTTGACGTCCAGGTCCCATGCCCTGCCCGGCAGAAATGACGTTACCCATAATCAATTCATCTAGTTGGTCTGGATTGACATTGGCCTCAGACAAGACACCTTTAACGGCTGCTGCTGCCAAATAAGCGGCCGGTACCGATTTTAATGCCCCGCCAAAACTTCCGATTGCAGTACGCTTTGCTGATACTAAATATACTTTATTCATCAATAATTCCTTTTTTAAGTCTGTAGGTTTGTGGTGCACTGGGGTTAGTGCATGTATTGGCCGCCATTAATATTAAGCGTTTCACCTGTGATATAAGCCGCATGTTCGCTAGCCAAATAGCTGACTGCCTTGGCAATTTCTTGTGGCATAGCCAGACGGCGCAATGGAATTTGCGCCTTAATAGAATCGAGAATTTCATCTTTAAGTACATTGACCATAGGCGTTGCCGTGTAACCTGGGGCAATCACGTTGACTGTCACGCCACTGCGGGCAGACTCTAACGCCAATGATTTTGAAAAACCTATCATACCGGCTTTAGCAGCGGCATAATTTGCCTGACCAAATTGGCCTTTAAGGCCATTGATAGAGGATATATTGATAATGCGTCCGCTGCCTTGCTCACACATCGGGTTAAAGATAGGCTGAGTAACATTGAACAGACTGTTAAGGTTGGTGTTGATAACATCATTCCATTTATCAACAGTCATACGCTTAAATGCAGAATCTCGAGTAATGCCAGCATTGTTAACCAAAACGTCGATAGTGCCATAGTCCTTCATCACCTGCTTTAATATTTCAACGCAGCTTGTTGAATCAGTGACATCTAGCGCCAAAAGGTTAAGTTTACCCGAATTAAATGATTCATCTTCAAGCCATTGCTGTGCCGCATCTTCTTTGCCCGGGCGATGAGTGGCCAGTACTTTATAACCATCTTCTACCAACTGACGACATATTTCAGTGCCAATTCCGCCCATAGCACCAGTAACCAAAGCAATCTTCACATTTTCCATAACGAGCCTCCATAGCTTCTTAAAGTAATATATTCTTCTCATTATCGGAGCTTAAATTAATTGCCGACATGACAATTAGCCCCGATGCTTAATTAAACGTTTATTTACTGTAGACCCTGCAACTCTAATGCAAACTAAGTATATTTAGTGTGTTTTAAATACCATTCTAGTACGCCTTTTTTCCAACCTTTGTATAACTTAACAATGGTCTGTGACGATAATATGACAGTAATTTATATTTGATATTTTTCTGCAAGGTTGGTGGGCTAGTCAGTTCAAATGGTATTATTAACGCTTTAAACAACATGTTCTTCTCGCGCTGACTACCCCACAATTAACAGTATTACAATTATCGCACCATAATTTAATGTACTGTTTTATAAAGAATATTTTATTTGGCATCATGTTTTATTCATGAAACTGTGACTATGTGGTGCGTAATAATTAGCCGATGCACTAATTTAGCACTGGATGAATTGATGTCTGTAAGGCGGGAGCATAAGATAACGCTGCTATCGTTATTTTTATTACAAACAATAAAATTGAACAGACTGGTCTTATTCAGTTGACCGAAATGGATATGCATAATTACAGAGGTGATGCGCCTGGTGGTACTTTGAGCGTGCCAGATTTTTACAAAGAAGGAGTGAAATACTTTGAAGTAACGTTTTTATTATTGATAAGACTTAATATCTGACTAAGCTTTGATGCTGCAGAGGTTTTTTGGCTTGCGACTGAAAAGGCCTTTGTGTTGATCGTTGAGCTGAGTCAGCTCAATGACCATATCTATATCACGCTGAACCTATCAAAGCATTGTTGTTTAGCTAGCTTTGCGTGCCAATAGCGTCGCAAATTGTAATTTAGCGCCATTGTGCATAGTACCGACATCTTCATTGTATTTTATCAGTTCCCATCCTTCATAAACTTCACGTAACTGATCCGTTTTTAGGGTAAATGGAAATCCAACTGGGCATGGGGTTTCTGCAGTATCCATGGCGCAAACAATTAGGTTATAACCACCAGCCACAGTGCGCTCTTGCATATTGGCAAGAATATCGTCAACACGCGTTGGATCCATAAACATTAATGTTACGGTGCAGCTAATAAAACCATAATCTTCACTAAGGTTGGCATTGTTAATGTCATACACTTGTGCCTGGAGAGTATCCATTTTCTCTTCATTAATAATGCTTTGCAGCATATTAATAGCACCGGGATTAGCATCTATAGCGGTTACATTAAATCCACGTTGGCCAAGGTAAACAGCATTTCGGCCATTTGAACAACCCATATCTAGTGTATCGCATGGTTCAATAATTTTACACGCTTCTACCACTTCACTGTGTGTAGCGCTTAAGCCGTAACGGCTATTTAGATCAACTACCATGATAACTCTTAATTTTTTGAAATAAGGACGATTATCTTACTACTAATCTCGTTTAATAAACTTGAATGGTCGCCTTTTGATGAGGTAGATCAATATTTATTTTTTACTTAAGAAGGTGTGTATGACAAGTGTTAAGTCAGTTCAAACAAAACTACAGCGATAGTGTTCTTTGATAGTTTCTCTTAGAAAAACAGGTTAAAGCGCCCTGCTTTTTCCAATTCTGTTTACTTCAAGTTACTGCTTTAAGCGCTAGCTTTCAACTCATCTCTTAGTTCGGCTTTTAATTCGGCTCTTAGTTCGATAACTACATCACTATAACCGTAATTATCTGTAGTGCCTTTTACCGCAACGCCTTTCATTTTTATATTCAGTGCATTTTGTTGAGCGCTAGTTAATTTGCAATAACAACTGAAAACTAATTCTATCCACGCTTTAGGCGCAATAGTTTGCGATTGTTCTAACCAGGTATTTTGTAGCTCTTGGTAATAACTTAACGCTGAAATAGCCGTGTTATTGATGATCACACGTTCAAACAATAATTCAGTTTGTTGCTCAAAAAAGTCTTCTTCTGCGACAATTTTTTCAATTGGTTTAACACTGACTTCGCTAGTTTCTCTTGCTTTGATCGGTGTAACGATACTTTGTTTACGTAGAGACTGAACCAATTCAAGTAAAGGTTGTTCAATACCCGTTTGCTTGGTATCAACATAACTTTTAAGTGGCATCGGCGGTGCGTATTTTAATGTTTCAGGTAAATTTGGCAGCTCATACAAGTTGTCATCCAAGGTGAACTCTGGATGTTTACGTAAAAATCGCGCCATATTACGTAATTGACTTGCTTGTTTTTCATCACGACGTAAGCGAAATAAACTTATGCGCATATTATCAATGATCAAACGCAACTTAGGTAATATTTGGTTATACCAATAAACAAAGCTAGTAATTTTACGAGCAAACTCATTTGGGCACGCTAACCAATCGAGCCATTCATAACAGTCATGCGGGTCAATCTGTTGCAGCTCATTTAGCAGTTTTTGCGCATGAGATAAGTACCGCTCATTTTGGCGAATTTTGTTAGACAAGCTACTGACGAAACCAAACTGACTGACAATAGCAAAATGCATTGTGTCTAAATTATTGTTTAAACTATCTTTTGTTTCATAAAGTAAATCATCGAGCTGATCTAGGTAATACTCGGCGTCTTCTTGTTCTTTCGATGTAATAGCAAGTTGATAATCGATGACAACTTCATCAATAGCATCAATTACTTTACCCATATCGGTAAGCTGTCGATAACTTGATTGCTTGCGCATTAACCGATTTAGCATGCGCTTAAGATCGGTAGTTACTCGATATTCACCAGGAGAATCATCAGGTCTGATCAAGCCAGATTTATGCAACAAACTGAGCGTGTTCGCATCTTGATCATCACTTGCTATTGAGCCATAAACGTAGGCATTAGCCAGCAAGTCATTGTACGCACCAATTTGTCTTAGTAAGCTTGCTACTTGATTAGAATCAAAACCAGCCATTAAAACAGCAACTCATCTTGTTGGCTTTTTTCTTGCTCAGGTAAACTGATCAGCTCAGCATCATTTAAGAACTCAATCAGTAAATAAATTAAGTCAAACCGTGCAGTGGCATAATATCGACTACTACCGCTATTTTTACGGACAAAGTAATGCATCTCTTCAAGCTTTTGAAAAATCATCACTAATTGCTCACGCGTTTCAGTTTTATTGGTTTTGAACGGTTTGATTGATGTCAGTCTGCGTAATTGCTCACTCAATGTTTGATCATGCTCAAAGGGTTCAAAAAGCTCATTAATATTTAACACTGACTTAGCGCGAATAGGTAAATCAGCTTGCGTAGCTGTTAACAGTAAATCTAAAAATTCTACTAAAGGCCTAAAGGTACTGCGCATTTCAGTAAATAAAATACTGAGTTCGTGGTGGTTATTTTCATCAACCTGATTAAACGTACAGTAATAGGCGTCGGCGCTATCAAGATAGGTTAATTTTCTATCTAAGTTCGCTAAAAAATCATTCACCTTATCATTATGACTTTCGGCTTTTAAATACAAATATTCGGCCTCATGCGCCGTTTGACAGATAACTGCGCCACAAAGCAGTTTTTGAATACTTTCTTTAAACATGACTTGGCTCCCCTGCTTTATCAGTTTGTGCATTTGGCGTGGCTTTATTACGTTGTGCGAGCAATTCGTCTAAGCGAGATTGCGGGATATCGGCATGATAAATTTTGTTATCTTTTAACTTATAATGACGGTGATATAAGGACAAAATATGGCGGTCTGTTGATGGTGAAGCAGATAACATGCTGATATGGTTGTCATTAAACATTTGTAATAACAAATCGATATTTTCAGCAGCCAGTTCACCAAGTTCATCTACTGGCAGGATTATTTGGCTAGCATGTTTACTGTCTCCACGTAACATTGCTAATAAACCAGCAAATAAAGACAACATAGCAAGATAAGATAAACCTGTTGAGCTCACTTTTTTAAGTTGTTTCGCATTACGCGCCTGTTTTACCTGACCTTTTTCTACAATGGTAAATTCTAGATCAAACAAGTTATTGTGCGCTAAAACAAAACCTTCGTTAGGTAAATAACTCGCCAGTTTTTGCATAGCAAAGACGAGGTCATCAGGTACATCACCCAAACCATCACGTAATTGATCTTTATATAACTCAAACACCTCAGCAAATTTTTGCAAAGGCCCCCAGTAATCTAACTCTTCTTGCTTCATTACAGTAGTTACACTGATATCGGCTAGGGCTTCAAAATGCGCTAATGCAGTCACTTTAGTCGATAAACGTTTACCAATTTGTTTGATACGGCGACCAAAGTTTTCAATGTGCTGATAAAACTCATTAATCATGGTGGCATTAACGGTAACCAGTTGATAGGTACTTTGTTGCTTTTGCTCGGCGCTGTTTAATAACTCGCTAATGGGCTCACGATACTTGAATAATGCTTTTGCACCTAAATAGTTGTCGTTATCAAGCAGAAGTTTTTGCCAGTTTTCAAAAAGTTCACTACCAGAATGGTCTTTTCTAAAGCGTTCACTAAAGGTATTTAGTTGCGTAGCCAAACGTTTTTCAATGGTTTTAAATTGCTGATGAAAATCATGACAAAAACTTACTGTCAAGTCTGCTTGGTTTGCAGGCTCTTGCTCAGATAACTCGCTGTCAATTGCTGACATTTCACATAAACGTTTATTGTCATTTAGTTGAACGAGTAAATCATCAGTCGATTGTTTTTCTTGATTATTTTTTCTGATCAACAGTTTTAAATCATTGATTTTAGCTGTCAGCTCAATATTGCTATCTTCAAAGTTAGACTCGAGATTACGTTTGATAATTTTTCTGTTTTGGTTTTCTTCAACTAAGGCATCACGGTGACAATAACGTTCATTAATAAAGCTCTGATAATCGCGTGCTTTTTGGGCAAATACAGCACATTGCTGTAAGTTTTTCTCTAACTGTACTCGCTTGGCAATACTTTTATCGACTTCCCCTTCAGGATCTAGGTGTTTAATATCACTGGCTTGTTGCTTTTTAAGCTCGCTGGTACGTTGTTTGGCACTGGTTTTTAATGTCGCTAGCTGTTCAGATAAGAGTGTTAACTGATTATCTCTATCACTTTCAACTACCATGCACTTTTCTAATTTAT
>OJGO01000176.1_pt1 | contig 29800 bp, 24 predicted proteins | sample 1594871 | NCBI WGS metagenome assembly OJGO01 (sample SAMN05416798, study PRJEB24817) | seawater metagenome | isolation source: Sea water | place: Canada:Atlantic | collected 2013-07 | reverse complement strand
TCAAACCCAAAATGATGATTTTCATGGAAACCGAGTTATGGCCTAACTTAATTTCACAATGTGCCCGTCAACAGGTGAAATTATTGTTAATTAACGGTCGCTTATCAAAAAAATCCTTAACCAGTTATCAAAAGCTTAATGCGCTTATGGCGCCCTGCTTAAATCGCTTTGATATAATCCTCACGCAAAGCGAAGAAAATTTAACTCACTTTTTACAGCTCGGTGCGCATCAAAGCCGCTGTATGAATAGTGGTAACTTAAAATTCGATATCGGTGTCAATGAACAAGTTATTAATAAAAAGGCCGAGTTAGCCAAGTTACTTTTTGCTAATGATAATCAGGCCAAAAGAACAGTCTGGTTAGTTGCCAGTACACACGAAGGCGATGAAGTCATTGCCTTAATCGCCTTTAAGGAATTGTTATCTCAATATCCATCATTGTTATTAGTGCTAGTACCGCGCCATCCAGAACGTTTTGAGCACGTTGCTAACCTTTGCCTTGAGCAACAATTAACACTGGCTAAACGCAGTGAAAATACGATAATTAATGATGAACAAGTGTGGATACTCGATAGTCTAGGCGAGTTAATGGCTGCCTTTGCGTTAAGTGATATTGTCACCATGGGCGGAAGTTTCAGTGAAATTGGCGGCCATAACCCATTAGAGCCAGCATTATTTAATAAGCCTGTTATCGTTGGTCACAACATGAGTAATTTCAACGAAATAATGCAGCAGCTAAGACAAGAAAATGCCATTATTGAGCTGACTAACAGTACGCCCACTAATGAATCTAGCACACAACTTGTCAATGAAATTAGCGCATTACTGCAACAACCAAAACGACAGCAAACGCTAGGCGAAAATGCACTCAAAGTGGTATTACAAAACCAAGGGGCCAGTGAAAAAACATTGGCTCAAGTAATAAACCTTCTACCCACTACAGCAAACATTACCAGCACTACGTCATTAGGAGATAACTCGTGAGTCAATCAATAACCAGCGCACAATTTTCTAAGTTCGAACAAGGTAACGTTACTTGTGTTTACAATCAAACATTGATCAATAACTTCGATACAGAAATGCTTAGCCCTAGCTATTGGCAACAAAATAATGCCGTAACTGGCTCAGCCCAGGGACGCGGTACCACTTGGTTTGTCGAACACAAAGATAACGGCAATATTAAGCATGATTGGGTATTACGCCATTATTACCGCGGCGGTTTAATCGGTAAAATTATTAAAGATTCCTATTGGTTTAGCGGCGTAGAAAAAACTCGCGCTGCGTGTGAGTTTGCTTTATTACGCCATATGAATACGCTGCGACTTCCTGCCCCTGAGCCAATAGCTTATCGCGTTATGCAACATGGCTTTCACTACCGAGCAGACTTGCTTTCCAGTCGCATTCACCATGCGCAAGACTTAGTAGCAATATTAAGTGAAAAGGCGATAACGGATGATGTTTGGCATGACATAGGCGCCACGATCAAACGTTTTCACCATCACGGTATCTATCACCATGATTTGAATAGCCATAATATTTTGCTAAATGATAAAAACCAGGTGTTTTTGATCGACTTTGACCGTGGTGAGCTGCGAACGAACCCCGTGAACACTACATGGAAGCAAGCAAATATGGCACGTTTACAACGATCGTTTTTAAAGGAATTAAATAAATTCGCTCAATTTAATTATACCGAAAAAAATTGGCAAGCATTGATCAATGGCTACCACGATACCAACATTTTGGATGTTGAAAGGCAGAACTAATAATGAATTACATCATCGCAATACTAATTATTAGCCTGGCAGTCTTTTCATTTAACTCGAACGCCAAAAAACCTACTTCTGGAGATATCAGTCATTTAATTTCAAAAGAAATATTTGCCAGCTATACCGACGTAGCAGACTTTATTGAGCAATCCCCAAAAGTAACCATTACTGTATTACCATCAAAAGCTGACATCGATGAATATGGTCAACAAGTTGCTAAATCATTGACCGGATCGGATTGCGATAGAGATGGTGTTATGGACGATAATAAAACCTGCAATGCTATTTTTTACAAGCTTTGGTTAAAATACGCGCGTTAGCCATTAACTGTTTTCTACCGGACGACTACCTAATAACTAATGCGTATTACTTAAAAATGTTGTCATCGTCGCCAGCATTTCTTGATAATACGGATTATAAGTCAATCGTTGCATGGGCAAATCACGCGTGAGATTCATTGCGGTAACTTCTCCCTTAATCACCTGTTTATTTTGTTTACATGCTTTATAACGCGAGGCATCTGTAACATAGTGACCACAATTTCTATATTGGCCTTTTACACCATAATGTGGATTATTAGGTGAGTTTGTTGTCGCAATGTGGGCGACATCAAAAATTTCACTACATAAACTTTCAGCTGAACATTCCGGCACAATCACTTCCATGACATCAACTAACTTTGTCGGTAACTTGTCGTTATCACCATAATAAATCAACACACTTTTCTTCATCTGCTCTTGTGGCGATGCTAACTGCCACTGCTGAACTAACTGTAAGGTATGTGCAGTATCTATGGTTTGATCATGTTCACTCGCCACAACAAACAGTGGGATATCATGCATTTTTCGACTCGCATTTGCCCCTTCTCCCACAACAAGGTTCATTAAGGCGTGAACTTGTGCCCCGGCGTTGTATGGGAATGACTCATATTTAGCAAAATCAATATCCGCATCTAGATCAATCCAGTCAACAAAAGGGATACCATCAATATATTGAGCTAACCAAGCTAAGTCACTTTTTGCCTTGGTGGCAGGCGACCACATAAAGAGGCCTTTAATTTTTTCATCAACCTGCTTTTGTTGCATCAAGTAATTAAAAATAAGAGCTCCGCCAGTAGACAAGCCGCCAAGGTACACTTGCTGATAATCATTTAACGTTTGATCAATGGCAAATGTTGCCGCTTGCTGCCACGCTTGGTAATCAGTATTAAGTAATTCTGAAGGTGCGACGCCATGGCCAGGTAATAATAAGGTACGCACAGTAAAACCCTGCTGATAGAAAAACTGGCTAAGGTCATGAAAAGAAAAGGGTGAATCCGTTAAGCCATGAATGAGTAAAATAGCTTTTTCATTAGTATTTTGAGTTAATTCAAATGGAGCAACCAGCTGACTTACCTTGGGTGTTTTTGACCATTGATTTTTTTTCGCTAATTGTTGGTAGGTTTCTGTAGCAATAGGACAAGGCATGCTTGCTCTAGGGTTTTTATTAACGACAACCTGATAAGCATTCGTCAGGTACTCTTGGTAACTAGATAGTTTTTTAAAATCAACGTTTGCTAAAAGCTTACCTTCAACCTCATTTGCGAAACGATACTTGCCTGATTCAATGAGAAAAACATAATCATCTTGAATACTCAGGCAATCTTGCTTTGCTTGGGCAAATGACAAGCTACTTACCAACCACAGTAGTAATATCGTGTACTTATCGGCAATTTTCATCATGATTTCCTGTTTATGGTTTCTGTTTCACGTATCTATTTATTATTAGTACTTTGAAATAATACCAATGAGATTAATTAAGACTACAGAACTTAATGAGAATAAATTTTCAAAAACAAGGCGCTTGATTGAGCAATAGCTGACTATTTTGATTGAAAGCAACGATGTTATTGGAAATTTAGGCCATTTGAAAATGAAAACTTAGTTATACCAATTTGATTAAATTTCTTCCCAACTCAGAGGTATGTTAGATGTTCAATAACAAGGCGAATTTGTTTAGGTCTAGTCATTCTAAATCAAATGAATTTAACGATGTTAATGGACATAGAACAAGCTCCCAAGGGCGAGTTTAAAAGGCTTACATGCAGCGTTATTGATTTTGACAAGGGAATAACCATTCTCTTCAATCAATGTCTTGCCTCTAAGCCTTTTAATTCTCGCTGAGTGGGAAAGAACTTAATCAACTTGGTATTAGTCTTATTGGTATAATATACTACGCAAAAAAATAACGCCTTTGAAACTTTATGCTTCAAAGGCGTTATTTTTTAAAGGTAAGTAACTAAACACTACTCACTAACTATTAGATACCATAATTTAAACGATATTTTTTAATGCTTGCTAAGTTTTCTGCTAATTCAGGTTGGTTTGCTACTTTTCCTTCTAGCTTTTCTTCTAAGTAGGTCACTACATCACCTAAGGTAACAATTGCCGCAACTTGTGTACCAAAATCACGTTCAACTTCTTGAATTGCAGAAAGTTCACCTTGGCCTTTCTCTTGGCGGTCTAGGGCAATTAATACACCAGAAAGCTGGGCACCATGTGCTTTGATAATTTCCATTGATTCACGAATAGCAGTACCTGCAGTGATAACATCATCAACTAACATGATTTTACCTTCAAGCTCAGCGCCTACTAATGAACCACCCTCACCATGGGTTTTTGCTTCTTTACGGTTGAAGCAATAAGGCACATCAATATTATGGTGATCGTACAGCGCAACCGTTGTTGTTGTAGCAATTGGAATGCCTTTATAAGCAGGGCCAAACACTAAATCAAAATCGATTTTTGCATCGATCAACGTAGCTGCATAAAAACGGCCTAAACGTGCTAAGTCACCACCTGTTTTGAACAGTCCCGCGTTAAAAAAGTAAGGGCTCACTCGGCCAGACTTTAAGGTGAACTCACCAAAACGTAATACCTGTTTCTCTATCGCAAATTCAATAAACTCGCGTTGATAATCTTTCATGGTTATTTTCCTGTTTACTGAACGTAGTTTAGCTTAATGCTGCTTTTTGTAGGTCGAATAATTCGTTGATACCATTTTTAGCCAATTCAAGCATCGCTTGCATTTCTTCAAAGCTAAATGGTTCTTCTTCGGCTGTACCTTGTACTTCAATAAGCTTACCGGTATCTGTCATAACAACATTCATATCGGTATCAGCAGCTGAATCTTCTGGGTAATCTAAATCTGCTACGGCTTCGCCTTTATAAATACCAACTGATACAGCCGCAATCATATGCTTAAGTGGGTTAGTTTTGATAATGTCTTTAGCACGCATGTAGTTAAGTGCATCAACTAACGCAACACAAGCACCAGTGATAGAAGCAGTACGTGTACCGCCATCCGCTTGAATAACATCACAATCAACTGAAATTGTATTTTCGCCTAAGGCTTTTAAATCAACTGCTGCACGTAATGCACGAGCAATTAAGCGAGAAATCTCTAACGTACGTCCACTTTGCTTACCAGACGCGGCTTCGCGACGCATACGTGTATGTGTAGAGCGAGGCAACATGCCGTATTCAGCAGTAACCCAACCTTTACCTTGACCTTTTAAGAAACGTGGTACACCAACTTCAACGGTCGCAGTACAAATTACTTTAGTATCGCCAAACTCAATAAGTACTGAGCCTTCTGCATGAGTTGTAAATTGACGGGTAATCGTAACCGGGCGAATTTGCCCCAATGTTCTGCCGCTTGGACGCATAGTGTGTTCCTTTATAGTAAATATAAGAGTTAAGACTGATAAATTAATTCCGGCTATTATAATGCTTATCAGACATTTTTGAAATATAGTTCAACAAAGCAAGGTCATGTTAATTGTCCTATGCCAATTAAATTAATTAAGGGTACAGAATTCAAAAAGAATAAATATTCAAAATCAAGGCGCTTGATTGAGCAATAGCTGGCTATTGGGATTAAAAGCAACGATGTTATTGGATATTTAGGCCATTTGAAAATGATCACTTAGTTAGTGGAATTGGTATGATTATTGATTAAGCCGTTTGCTCTGCAGCACGAACACTTTGTGCAACTACATGACCATCAAATAAATTGATAGTACGTCTCGCGTAATCAGCATGTGCAGGGCTATGTGTCACCATCACTATGGTGGTGCCTTCATCGTTAAGTGCTTGTAGCATTTCCATGACTTCTTGGCCGTGTGCACTGTCTAAATTCCCCGTTGGTTCATCAGCCAAAATCATTTTTTGATCACCTACCACCGCTCTAGCGACAGCAACACGTTGTTGTTGTCCCCCTGATAACTGACTCGGTAAGTGTTTAGCGCGATGGGCAATGCCCACTTTATCCATGACCTTTTCGACTTTAGCCTTTCGCTCGGTTGCGGGGATATTGTGATAAATTAGGGCTAATTCGATATTTTCAGCAACGGTTAACTCATCAATCAAATTAAAATTTTGAAAGATAAAACCAATACTTTGCTTACGAATAACGGAAAGCTGCTTTTCGGTATAACCAGCAACATTTTCGCCGTTAAAAATATAGTCACCACTACTGGGAGAATCCAACATACCTATGGTGTTAAGTAAGGTTGATTTACCACACCCCGACGGTCCCATAATGGCGACAAATTCGCCTGGTGCTATTTCAATATTTACATTATTCAATGCTGATGTTTCTACGTCTTCTGTTTGATATACGCGCGATAAGTTATGTAGTTTTAACATGGTAGTTCCTTTGCTCTTCATGAGTCTTTTAGTGTTCTATTCAATGATAAAATATGTGTATTACTGCTTATGTATGGCTGTTTATTACAGCTAAATAATCAGCCGCTAACGGGTTAAAAATGATTAGTTAAAGTTAAGACGCTGCATCTCTTGGTAGCTGCTATAAGGGCTAGTGACAACTTGCTCACCTAGCTCAAGTCCTTCAATAACTTCTATAAATTGGTTATTTCGGCGTCCTAGGCGCACATTACGTTTCACCGCTTCGCTACCATTAGGGCTAACAACAAAAATCCACTTGCCACCCGTATCTTGAAAAAAGGCACCATTAGGGATGAGCAGTGCTTCACTGGCATCGCCAAGTGTCAGCTTGATTTGAATGGTTTGTCCGCGGCGAATGCCTTTAGGCTGCTCATCGCTGAACTTAAAATCAACTTCAAATTGACCGTTTTGCACTTGTGGATAAACTTTGGCAATAACCAGCGAGTAATCTTGATAACTCGCTGTTTGACCAATATCAACGCGGCCTAAATAAAATTCATCAATAAAAGCTGTGAGCTTATAATCATTAGGTGTATCAATTTGACCAAGACGCTCACCACGGGCAATGCTTTGGCCAACTTCAACATTAAAGCCAGATAACTTACCGGCTACCGGCGCTTTGACATTCATGTTGTCTAAGTTTTGACGTGAGATAGCTAAATTACTTTCTAATCGACGACTCGTGTCTTTCAAAAACGTGAGTTGTTCACCTTGCATACGAGCATCTGATTGCTGACTTTCAATGGTTAACGCCAAGCGGTCTTGGTACCAAGTTAAGGTATCTTCAGTATCTTCCATTTTCGATTGGGTAATGGCGCCCGTTTCGATAAGGGATTGTGAGCGTTCAACTTGGCGAGTTAACAACTTAATTTGATGCTTAATATCAACAATGTTGCGTTTATGCTGTAGCCGATTTTGCTCTAAATTTAACTCAATAGAGCGCATATTATTCAATTGCTCTGCAACACGTGTTTCATTACCTAATACACTGAGTTGCAGTGATGCATTGGACAGCTCTACAATAAGATTTCCAGTAGTTAAACTCGCACCATCTTCCACTAGAATTTTTTCTACTCGTCCACCTTCAATAGCATCTAAATACACTGTTTTGGCTGGCGTAACTCGACCACGGATAGGGATAAAGTCTTCAAAAACTCCCGAAGTCACTTTTGAAACGACTATGCGGCTATTATCTACTGATAATACTTTTCCCGTGCTCTTACTAGCGATCATATAACCCGCAAAAATAATGAGTAGGACGAGCAAACTTAAGCTTAACCATTTTTTCAATGGGCTAACATTGGTAGTGACTTTACGATCCATGCCAGCCCCCGAAACGGCATTAGTTACAGAAGCTAGCGGTGGGGTATTTGTTGTCATATTAACTTTTGTCATAATAAGTTGTGTCGCAATAAGCTCTTAATTACTGAGCCGGCCTAAACCAAGAATAAATAAACTTGTCACTAATAATCCAAAAATCATTCCAACTTTTATATCGTTGTTTTTATTGGGATTTATAAATAACAGTTAAAATAAGCTAGATTAAAACTGTACGTTTATGAACAGTAGGTGTACGTTAATGAACACTTTATGTATTAGCAGTTACTAAAAAGCGACTGACAAAAAAGCTAAGCTGTATGCAAAGGCAGCCTAGGCACCGTCGATGTATTACCATCGCACAGACCAAAATTGAAGGGTGATTAAAGGTGAAAAAAGAAGGCAAAATTCTCATTGTTGATGACGATGAAGATATTTTAACGGCAGGTAAGTTATTACTAAAACGCCACTTTTCACAGGTAAGTACCTGCAATGTACCAGAACACATTCCTCGCTTTATTAGCGATCAGCATTTTGACGCCATTATTTTGGATATGAATTTTGGTCCAGGTGAAAGTTCAGGCGCACAAGGCTTTTATTGGCTACAAAAAATATTAGAAATTAAGCCTGACAGTGTCATTATCATGATCACTGCCCATGGCGGCGTTAATGTGGCGGTTGACGCAATGAAACTAGGTGCTACCGATTATATTGCCAAACCTTGGCAAAATGAAAAAGTCATTGCGACGGTGTCAACCGCAGTTTTACTGGGCAGAAGCCGTAGTGAAGCACAAAAATTACGTGAAACCAATAAAGTCTTAGTGCAAGCGAGCAACCCGGTCAATCAGCAAAATATGCTCGGGCAGTCTCAAGCTATGCAGCAAATACAATCGTTAATCGCGCGCTCTGCACCAACTGACGCTAATGTGATGATATTGGGTGAAAATGGCACAGGTAAAGAGTTAGTTGCCCGAGAAATACATCAACAAAGCGATCGTGCTCAACAAGTATTTATGTCTGTTGATTTGGGCGCAATTAGTGAAACACTATTTGAAAGTGAGTTATTTGGTCATAAGAAGGGCTCTTTTACTGGCGCACAACAAGATAGAGTTGGAAGGTTACAAGCGGCAGATGGTGGTACTTTATTTTTAGATGAATTAGGAAACCTCCCTCTCCATCTACAAGCTAAGTTGCTTACCGTGTTAGAACAGCGAAAAGTCACTCCCTTAGGTGCAAATAAAGCTATCGCATTTAATGTTAGGGTCGTGTCAGCAACTAACTTATCTAAAGAAACGTTAAAAGATGAACAACATTTTCGACAAGATTTATTATTTAGACTCAATACCGTTGAAATTAATTTGCCGCCATTGCGCGAACGTAGCAACGATATAGCACTACTGGCCAGTCATTATGTCGACTTTTACGCCAAAAAATATCAGCAACAAGGTAAAGGTATTAAGCAATTGAGCGATGACGCCTTAGCAGCAATATCTTCTTATTCATGGCCCGGTAACATTAGAGAACTACGCCACGCCATTGAGCGTGCGATGATACTAAGCCAATCTGAACTGCTGACTTCTGGTGACTTTCAGCTGGATGTACCTAACCATGTTAAAGCAAGTCAATCAACATCGACTAAACAGCATGAGGTAATAGCAGATAAGTTCGCAACAAGCAGTGCTGAGACAATGCTACCAAAGGAGCTGAATTTAGAGCAAATTGAGAAAAATGCTATCGCCTTAGCGCTTAAAAAGCATCGATTTAATATCAGTCACACTGCTAAAGAACTTGGCTTAACACGTGCAGCACTTTACCGCCGGATGGAAAAACATGGACTTTAAACGCTTTTCACTCTTAATAGCCACGCGCACTATTCTCGCTATGCTTACCTTGATTTTTCTTACGCAAGCAATTATGAGCGATGGTTATCATGCAACGGTATTGCTGCTATCGGCAATACTACTGATACAATTTTTTGAAATAACACGTTTTATTTCAAAAACCAATGCTGAATTAGTTCGATTTTTTGAAGCCGTTCGCCATGCCGATTTTTCTCAACGATTTGAGCTAAAATCCCTTGGTACAGGTTTTGACGAATTGGGGGCCACCTTTACTGATATTCTCCAACGTATTCAAAGTGTGCGTTCAAATCAAGAGGCTGAGCTACGACATATTAAAGCCATTATTGAGCATGTTCCAGTACCCCTATTAAGCATTGATCATAATGGAAAAATTACCTTATGGAACAATAGCGTCAGGCGCTTATTTGGTACCAATGCAGTCACTCATATAGATGATATGGCGCAGTTTAATGAAGATTTCCCTAAAAAATTACAAAGTATTTTAGCGGGTGAGCGCACACTAGTTCATATCACTATTGATGATATGGAGCATAAGCTCATTATCTCAGCGACTGAAATAACAACCGCAACACAGCAAGAAACGTTACTGAGCCTGCAAGATATTCAAAGTGAGCTAGCTTTAGCTCAATTGCAAGCGTGGCAAGACTTGGTAAGTGTCTTAACTCACGAGATAATGAATAGTATTACGCCGGTGGCATCACTCGCTAAAACGGCCGTAGATCTAGTACAAGATGTACAAGAAAAAACTCTGAGCATACCCGCTATTACCAATGAGATAACTGAAGAATTAGACGATGTATTAGGAGCAGTAACAACGGTTGCGAGACGAAGCGATGGCTTAATGCAGTTTGTTACCAGCTACCGACGTTTAACACGCCTGCCCTCACCCAATAAGAAAACAATATCAGTAGCAACTATATTCGACCACGTAACAACGTTAGCCAAGCAGAATTGGCAAAAGGATAACATTGAATTAAGCAAGAGTATCGCTCCTCAAGCATTAGATATTCATGTGGATCCAGATATGATCGAACAAATATTGCTTAACTTACTGTTAAACGCTGAACACGCGTTAATTCCAACAGAGGGAGCAATAGAGAAGAGAAGCTGTACACCAAAAATAGAATTAAACGCCTTTTTAAATGTTCGTGGTCATGTCGTCATTGAAGTTGCTGATAATGGTAAAGGTATTGAAAATAAAAATATGACACAAATTTTTGTGCCTTTTTTCACTACCAAAAAAGAAGGCTCTGGTGTGGGTTTAGCGTTAACAAGGCAAGTAATGTTAGCTCATAATGGCAAGGTTGCTGTGCGTAACAATAACCAAGGGGGCGCAACATTTAGTTTAACTTTTTAACTGTCGCGCCATTTTAATTTAAATTTATTCGCTACGGTTAGGTAGCTGCCATTGCTCAAATAAACCATCACTATTGGTAGTGACTATCTTATCATGAGCCAAATAAGCCACGCTAAGTACTGACGAACGACCTCGAGTCATTTCAGATTGCCATTCGGCAACTAATGCACCATCAGATACTCGCCAAAGTTTAATAACTTGCTTAGGAGATCCGGTTAATAGTAGTGAATTATCCGCAGAAAACAATGAATCATTAAATTCAAAAAAACGTAAACGGGTATCTAATTCTGCGAGAGCTTCGCCTGTTGATGAATCCCAAAAAGTACGATCTTTGATTGCATCTAGTGTAAACGCAACCTTAGCATCACCACTAATTTTGACATGATTTACCCTAGAACCATGAGAAAACTCCTGGATATTTTCTCCTGAAGCTGTTTTCCATAAACGTGCTTTTTTATCACTTGAGCCAGTAAATGCAATAGCACCATCATCAGATAAGCTCACTGAATTTATATCTAATCGATGTTTATCAAAAGTACTGACCTTATTGCGTTTAACATCGATGATGCTCGCTTTACCGCTGCGAAAACCTAACAATATTTTGTCGCCGTTTGCAGATATATCCATGTCGTTAATAATATTATCGGCAACTTGCCATTCACCTATCCGTTTATTACCTTGCATCGAATATAAACGTACTGACACCTGATTCGATACTAAATAAACTTGATTATTGTCACTAATATCAAGTAACTCGATGAATTGTGCATCATTACCCATTAAGCAATGTACTGGCGATTTCTCCTGCGCTTTACTCCATAAACACACTGTTTTACCATCCGCAACTAAATTAAACTGACCATCTTTAGAGAGTGCTGAAGCTGCAATAATACTATCACTATGACTTAACGCTAATTCTGACGTACTAGTATGCACATCTTGTTGGCTACAGCCAAAAAGGCTCAATACGCTTATCGCACTTATTAACATGACTACTTTTACCATTCTCAATTATTCCTTAATAAATTTATGATGACATTGGGAGTTATCAATAACTATATACCCGTTATCATTCAAAGTGCAGGTTTTCAGTTGGAATGAGAAAGACCTGTTCAAGTGCTTTGCTTTAGAAGTAAGAATTAGCTAACGACTTGACGACAAAGTATACTCAATTAACCCAATATTCTCATAAGAATAACTGTATTTAATCGCATAATAAAATACTTGGGAACATAAGCATATATCGCTATAGTAATACCACTTTCAACAAATAAATTTAATTAAATATTCGGTCACAAAGGAAGTCACCATGAACAGTATTAATACTTCAAGTCTGGCAGCACATTTATCTATCACGGACAATTCGCATTCAGCGCAAACCTTAAAGGTGCCAGTAGCCAGTCCCCCCGTAGTTAATACTCCTCAACAAGCAGAAAGTGCTATACCAGATAAAAGCAAGCAATTACAACCAGATCAGCTGGCGTTATCTGAAGAAGCAAAAGCTAAATCAGCTGAAGATGAAGCAAACACAAAAGAAAAAGATGATAATAGAAAAACCATAGATGCGAGTAGCTTAAGTGGCGCTATGTCACCAGAAGAAGCAGCGACAGCAGAGAAAGCTAAAGAAAGTGATATCGATAAGCAAATTCGAGAATTATCAATGGAGATCCTCGAGTTAAGTGTCAAAGTTCAAATGTTACAAGACAAAGAAGATAAAGAATCGGTAAAAGAACGCCAATCTCTGGAAGTAGATTTGGCGGTTAAAAAAGGTAAACTTGAAGCCTTGTTAGATACAAAGTTACAGCAGGCGGGTTCAGGCCAATAGTTCCTAATAATTAGTGCGAGTATGTGGTTATTGTTTGCCAATATCATTGCTATCAAGATGCTAGCGCCTTTATTAAAGACCTTAATATCAGCTTACGGCAATCTAGCCCTTATATTCAGCAGTACAAACTTATGCGTATATTCATTTATCTCTTATTCACGTTAGTATCTGTGTCTGCACAGGCAGAGACAATTAAGCCCTTCACCTCTGATGGTTGCAGCATGTTTCCTGATGGTACCTTTGAGCAGAAAAAATTATGGTTATCTTGTTGTACCGCCCATGATTATGCCTATTGGCAAGGCGGTAGCTACGAAGAAAGGTTAGTCGCCGATGAGCAGTTGCAGTTATGCGTTGCTAACGTTGGGCAGCCACAAATAGCTAATCTTATGTTAGCGGGTGTGCGTGTAGGCGGCAGTCCTTATTTACCAACATCATTTCGATGGGGATATGGTTGGTCATACCCTCGATTTTATAAAGCATTAACGACAGAAGAAAAAAGACAAATAGCTAAACTAGAAACTAGTCTTGTAGAAGTAAGTCATTAGCATAATGATAACCTGCTTTCACTGCACAACCATCATACTCAACAAAGTTAAGCAAAATACATTTAGTCATCTGTCATTAAATCTTCAAGTGCATGTGTAATGTCACAATGATTAAAATGAAAACCATGATTAAGCAATTTTTGCGGATATATGTTCTGGCTTGTTAGTAATAGCTCTGCCCCTTGCCCCATTAAAATTTTTAACATGAATGCTGGTACACTCAACCAAGTAGGCCGTTTTACTTCTTTACCTAGTGCTTTAGTAAATACTTCATTGGTTATTGCCTGCGGAGCAGTACAATTAATAGCACCCTCAATACATTCTATTTGTAAGCTAAAATGAATAGCATGAATCATATCGTCGATGTGTATCCACGACATATATTGTTGACCATGACCCAGTTTTCCACCTAATCCTAAAGAGAAAGGTAAACGCATTCTTTCTAATGCGCCGCCATCTCTTGCTAATACGACACCAGTACGTAATAAAACCACCCGACAGTGGTCTTTGGCTTTTAGTGCAAGTTCTTCCCATTTTTGGCAGAGGGTGTGAGCAAAATCAGAATGGATAACTTTTGCATCTTCATGGGTTGATACACTTCCCGTTTCACCATAATAACCAATCGCTGAGCCACTAATTAAACAACTTGGTTTAACGGTAGCACGTGCAATCATGGCGACAATTTTCTCAGTAATGTTCCATCGACTCTGACAAATAATTTCTTTTTGTGCACGAGTCCAGCGTTTATCAACAATAGGCTCACCGGCAAGATTAATGATCACATCAAAGTCACTTTGCTCTGGTAACTGCTCAATAAATTCAATGTTTTTAGGTAAATATAGCTGCGCTTTTTGAGTATTTCGCGTTAAAACAGTTATTTGGTATTTATGATGAAAGGCACTAATGAAATGTCGACCAATTAAACCTGTACCACCAGTTACTAATATTTTCATATTCACTCCGCTACATATAAGGCTAATACTCTAAAGAATACGAGAGGGCTATCAAATTCGATCAATGATGAATGGGTAATAAAAACGAATTACCTTAAATAAAGTCGCTTTTAATAATGAGTATAGTCGCTTTAATTTAAGCCAAGAGAGAGCACTTTAAATAGTATAATGTAGATTTATGCCAAAGATTCGAAACAGTCAATAGGTTTTGTAAATGTAATGAGCTGCAAAGCTAAGAGTAATTTTAATCCATAAGACGTTAACAGCCCAAGATGACAACAAAGAAGGATACACCATAGTGCAGTTTGGATTCAAAAACCTGTTACTGATTACCATAACAGTCTTAGTCGGACTCTCCGTTTCTTTAACAAGCTATTTTTCCTATATAAAAGAGAAACAAACTCTGACCGCTCTGATTATTAAGGAAAACAGTGAGTTCGTTCGAAAACAAGCTGAGCTTATTGAACAACAATTGAATGAAAAAGCATTAGGTTTGGCCCGCATTGCAAAACTCTATGATGATCAAGGGGAAGAAGCCAGTACCGAATATTTTGTTAACTTAACTAAAACCATTGCTTATTCCATGAATCTTAATAGCTCTGCCATTGGTTTTGAAAGTGGCGTTGGCTACTGGAATCAAACGAGTAAGACTTGGCCTGAACATATATTTTCAGGTGATGTTAGAGATGAATCATATTACCAATTAGCGCGCAGAAGCTCAGGCACAGCAACAAGTGAACCGTATTTTGGTTCAATGACTTATTGGGTCAGTATCGTTCATAAAATTCAAAATGGTATGATTTCTGTTGATATGAAATTGGATTTTCTAAATGAGTTAGTTGAGAACTCAGCAGAAATACTAGGGGCGGTAGCATTAATTTTTAATCAAGATACTACCGTGTTGGCTTCGACAAGTAAAACGGTTAAAAACAAAGAAATAGCAACCAGTTACCCTTGGTTTAAAGAGGCCGCGTTAAATGCTGTTAGCCATGAGAGTGGTATTTATACCTACCAATTAGATGGTATCGATAAATTGCTTTTCGCACATCAAATTCAAATAGCTGATAAAAATTGGTATTACACGCTAGGTTTAGATACAGAGGTTGCCTACGCGAGTCTTTCTGAAGCGAAAAACAGCGCTATCATCAGCTCACTTGCAGCAACACTGATAAGTGTTGTGTTAGTTTTCATTTTATTGCAAATTTTGTATCGGCCTATCCTTACATTAAAAGAAATGATCACAGCACTTTCACAGGGCAATGGCGATTTAACACAGCGCCTTAAAGTAAATTCGACTGATGACTTAGGTCAAATTGCCGATGGTATTAACCGCTTTATAATAAGCTTGCAGTCAATGATGTTAGAAATAAAAGATTCGACAACGGCGCTCAACGGCAATGTTTCTAAACTAAAAGACCAATCAGAGCATAATACCGTGATATTAAATGGTCATGTTCAAGAAACCGAACAAGTGGTAACGGCCATTGAAGAAATGAATGCTACTGCGGGCTCTATGGCAAATGATATTTCAAATGTCTCTCTGCTGACAGATAGCGCTAATAGCGCTGGTCGTGAGTCGAAGAAAACCGTTACCCAAGCACAAGGAACTATTGCTGAATTGGTCTCAGACGTTGATAACTCGGTAGAAAGTGTTAGCGAAATGAGTGACAAAACTGATGGCATTAATTCCATTTTGAGTGTTATTGGTGGCATTGCAGATCAAACTAACTTATTGGCACTTAATGCTGCTATTGAAGCTGCTCGCGCAGGCGAACAAGGTCGTGGTTTTGCCGTTGTGGCTGATGAAGTACGTAGCCTGGCAAGTCGCACAAAATCAAGTACAGACGAGATTGAAAATGCCCTTGTTAGCTTATTAAAAGGCAATCAAACGGTTGTTGACTCAATGAGTATAACAAAAGAGCGGTGTCAAAAAGCAGCAACAGGCACAGGTGAAGTATCATCAAGTTTGAATGAAATGACTGAGATTGTCTCGGAAATTAATAACTTAAGTACACAAGTAGCTACTGCTGCTGAAGAGCAAAGCAATGTCACACATGAAGTCAGTAAAAATATGACTGCAATTAGTGAGATTGTCAGTCAGTTAGATAATAACGGTAAACAAGCGTTTGCAGAGATACATAGTATTGATGATATCAATCAAAAGTTAACCGGTATTGTCAGACGCTTTAAAGTCTAGTTTTTAAAAAACGTATTAATACGACATTAGCGAGCTTCAAATCATTGCTGAAGAGCACAAAAAAACCGTATTACTTATCAAGTACTACGGTTTTTTTATTTACAGTTCGATGGCTTTCAATGGTAACCGTCAGTTATTTTTTAACCCACTGCCCTTGAGCATTTTGAATTAAATGTCCTGACTGAGTTTTAGCCAGAGACTTTTCACCTGCTAACGCCGTAACTTGTTGCATAGTAATTTTATTTTTTCGCGCCAGCTTCAGGTAAATATCTTTACGCTTTTTATTTACCATTTCAACCAATTCGTTCACTTCAGAGCTTGCAACGACTACGCCTAAGTAACCATTAGACATTTCGCCAACAAGACCTTGCTGCTTGGCTTGATCGAGAGTGACTGCCCAAGCAGAAAATGCCATGGTAGAGGCAATGATCAGTAGGCTTACTTTTTTGATTGAATGCTTTATTAATTTATTCATTATTACTCCTAAAAGATATCACTATCATCACTGAAAATATCATCAAGTTCTTTATCTACTTTGACTCGAATCTCATGATCAATTTTTAGATTCAAGTTAATAGTGATTGGCTCTTTAGCACTTACTTCAACTTTATGAGTGCAGGCTGTAAATAAAAATACAGCTAGCAGTGGTGCCAGTATTTTAACCATAAATATTCCTTAATTATTTAGTTCTTTTTTTGTAAACCCTTTGATAATTTTGCTTTCAAAATTCTCGGTAATATTGAGTGATTCAATTAAGCCTAATAAATCATAGCTAAGATTTAAATTCAAATTTACATCGTTGTCCAAATCAGGATTTCGACCCTTGATGGCTGTATCTAATAACATATAACCATCATCCGCCATCGATACCTCTGATGAGAGATGATGGTAGTGCAAGTTTTCCAACGCACTAAACGCCAGCTTTAATTCAGTGCTGCTGGCTTTGAGTTCTTCAACCGCAGGATTATTATAAACTTGGATTAGACCGTCACCGACATTTTTTAAGCTACCGCCATCGATAAGAAAATGTTCACCATCATAGTGAATGGGTAACAGGCCTGAGACTCTTCCTGTCACGACTATACCTTGCTTTTGATCTAACTCGAGTAATTTTTCTAAATCAATTTTAGTGAGTGCTACCTTCACTGGCAGATCTTTCCTAAAAGGCCACTGCACTTGAGGTATATCAAAACGTCCACCTAAAACGTTTCCGCGAATATTGTCTGCTAATAGTTTTATACTACCTTGTGAAAAGTCGATAGAAACACTTGCTGAAAACTGTTCAATGGCTGTCGCCGTTTCTATCTTGGCTATAGTCAGATCAGATGACGTTGTAGTCTGGTCAGGTATCGATTGTATCTCGCCATTTTGCAACTGCAGCTTTTGCTGCCAGTTAAACTCTTGTAGCCAAGTACCATCTACTTCACCAGTGACGTCTTGCACCGTTAGTTCAAGTATCATTGGATTAGCGAATAGCGCTTCACTATTTTTCAATTGTCCGCTTAATTGATAGTCGATATTGCCATCGATGAGCTTCAACTCAACCGGTATTTTCAATTTTAAAGCCAATAAATCAGTAAGTAAAATATCTTGAGCCGATACAATCACACTCGGATGATGCAGGTCTCCCGTTAAGATAGCAGTTGCGATAGGTACGTCATCGGCAATCACTTCAGTTTTTAGCAATAATTCTGCAATATTACCACTGAGCTTTGTCGTTAACTTAAGTTCATCAACTTTTACAATATTGGGATAATTTAGCTGTTTTATCTGACTTTCAACATCGAGTGCAAACGTCACGGCCTCACTATTTTTAGACTGTTGTTGATTATCACTTTTAGCAATCGACATTTTACCTTGCCAATGACTAGTTAATGATTGCATTCTAGGTTGAGTATTAGGCTTTGACTGTTGAGATTTCTCTGGTGCTATCTTCTCAGATTTACTTGACGGTAAACTTAGCTTAGCCAATTCGACTGTCGTTTCTTGGGCAAATGTAAGCTGCCAACTATCATTGCCTTGCTCTATTTCCCCGACAATAGTTAATGTTGCTGGCTGTCTACTATAAGGTTGTAATTGAGCAATGCTAGCTTGTCCTGTCAATGAGAAATTTGCCGCTTGTAAATTCGGAGGGGAGTCTAGGGCATCGCCATAATTAAACAGTAAATCGCTTAACGAGAGCGTTATTGGTCCGTGCAAATTGCTACCAGAAATATCAATACCATCACTGGTTAACCTTTGTTGGCTAAAATCAAATATTAGCGAAGCTAATGGCTTAACGTGCAAAGTAGTTATGGCATTGTCTTTGAGCAAATTTATAATCTGCTGATCTACTGCTTGTGCCGTGAGTAGCTCAATTAACCTTTCTTCATTAAATGCTAACTCTATATTATTGCCTTGATAATCTTTATTATCATTTGTCTTAACATGTTTTAGGTTATCCTGATGAGTAAAATCAAACTGTAGCTTTTCGCCCACTAGAGCTGTTTGCCACGACAATGTTGTCGCTAGCTTAATAGGCCCTAATGAAGAAAAGTCTTGTGATGCTTCAAAAGAAAAATCAGTCATTTGGTTGGTTACATTCAAGGTTTGCTGATGCCAATCAAGTTGACTGTTAAGTTTCCCTGCAGCAGACCAAGAGTCATTAAGCAAAAGTGTTGATAAACTCTGAGGTAAAGCCGTTTCGTGTCTGACGAGAAAGGGTCTTAGTTCAGCCAAATCAGCAGCTAAACTAGCACTTATATCGTCGCCACTTCTATTTAACGCCAGAGCAAGCACACTTTCATGCTTTGCATTCGCTAAAGAAAATTCAAGTTGTTGAGCATGAAGTAAAAATTGACCTTGATAAGTCTGCTTTTTGGGTGCTTTTTTACTGCTAAAAGCTTGGTAAGTAAATGTTTGAATATCAATATCAAGTGGAATTGACAGCAGCGCAAGATCATGAAATTCTTTTCTAATCAGGGTCGGTAACTCACTAAGATTTACGTTACTTGACCTTGAGTTTTCAGGGAATTGGACATCACTTTTAGCGCGTACAGTAGCGACAGCAATATTTATCGCTGAAATAGCATCGGATATATTATCTACGTCTATCTTGCTGAGTTCAAAGCGCCACTTAACCAGGCTATCAATTAATTCAATTTCCGCATAAGGAGAATCAATACATAAGCGGTTGATCAGTAAATCAAGGTTGTTATTTACTTCAAAATTAATGCAGGTTAACGCACTATTATACTGCGCAAGGTAATTATTAACGACGGATATCACCACTGAGCTTCGGCTATAAAATACCGCACTGAGTGTAATAACAAAAACTAAGCAAATGGCTAAGGCAAATTTAAACAATCGCAAAATAATCCCATACCTTCAAATATGACAGTGAAATAGCGTATATCCATTACCCTATAAGCGCTCAAATTCAGTAGGAACTAAATGACTTTAGGTGAAGTAAATAGTGTAATCATAGGCATTGTGCGATGAATTTAATAACGCATCAACAGCAGACTCAATCGATTACCTATATGATAACTTAATATATTGATTCACTTTATCATTATTAAGTCGTTGTGGAGATAGCCGATCAACTATTTCTAGTGCCTGATGTACTTTACTGAGCCCTATTTTGTCATCTAAAGGTAATTTTTCAAATGATTCATCATTGATCGTTTCTTTAAGTAGGTCTAATGCATCCTTAAGAGAGCTTTTAAAGTCAGTTTGCTGCTTCTGTTCTTCGACGTTGTTCAATATTTCTTTTGCGCTAGTTAACGCTCCAGTTAAAGCCACTATTGTTTCGCTTTCAGTAACCTCTTCATCACTGTCGGTATTCTCATCACTATCATCTTTATTTAAGCGTTCAATAAAGTCCCCAAGGAAATTAGTTAACGTGGTAGTCGACGTGGTCTCGCTAGCTTCGTTAGTGTTAGCTTCCGCTGTAGCACCACCTAACGAGGCATACTCACCTTTAGAAATAAGTCCAAATTGATAAAGTTTTTCTTTTAACGCGCCAACATCATCAAACGTTAGTTCTGCACCGCTAAAAAACTCACTGCTAATAGCATTAATTTTTTGCGCTCTACTTGATAAATATAAACTGTTATCAACAACAGCAGGCTCTTCACTTTTAGCAATGCTTTCCGCATGCTTTTCAGTGATTGTTTGTATTTCAGTAGTATTTTGCTGACTCACAGTCGAATTACTATTAAAAGTGCTGTTATAAAGACCTAGGTTATTGATCATTTGGTAAATACCGTAATAAATTGACAGTTTTATTACGAGCAATTTATATACCAATTACACCTGTTATTTTAATGACACTAACGCTAATTCCCCTTAGTAGCTTCAAAAAACATAAGGAACTGTCGTAAATTAGGATAAGTACCCAGTGAAATCGATTAAAGCATCGTTATAACTGGGTTTCTCTGCTAACTATAACTATCAAATCAAACGTAACGATTACTATGATATATGGCTATTCGTTTATTATTTAACTTGTTAGCCATCTTGACGAATAAGGTAATCAAAAGCTCCCAAGGCAGCATTTGCACCACTTCCCATTGCAATAATAATTTGTTTATACGGGCTATTGGTTACATCACCTGCGGCAAAGACTCCCGCAATAGACGTTTCACCTTGACTACCTGCAATAATTTCACCACGGTTAGTTAACTCTATTTCACCTTGTAAAAACTCAGTATTAGGCATTAAACCTATTTGCACAAAAATTCCCGCTAATGCCAACGAATGGTGCTCATTTGTGCCTCTGTCAGTATAACTTAAGCTGGTCACACGTTTACCATCACCATAAACTTCAGTGGTTTGCGCATTAGTAATAATAGTAACGTTAGCTAATGAATTAGCTTTTCTGACTAAGACATCATCTGCACGTAAAGTATCGGCAAACTCTAAAACAGTTACGTGTTCTACAATACCTGCTAAATCAATAGCTGCTTCGATACCGGAGTTACCGCCACCAATAACAGCTACGGGCTTACCTTTAAAGAGTGGTCCGTCACAATGCGGACAATACGCAACCCCTTTGCCGCGATATTCATTTTCGCCCGGTACATTCATTTCTCTCCAACGAGCGCCCGTTGCCAAGACTACCGATTTACTTTTTAATACCGCGCCATTTTCTAAGCTAACTTCAACTAAACCGGTTGATTCATTACGTTTCACTTTATTCGCTTTATTACTGTTCATAATGTCTACGTCATATTCACGAACATGTTCTTCCAAACTGGCGACAAGTTTAGGTCCTTGTGTGGCTTTGACTGAGATAAAGTTTTCAATCGCCATAGTATCACTGACCTGACCGCCAAACCTGTCTGCAACTAAACCAGTATTAATACCTTTTCGCGCGGCATAAATTGCTGCCGCGGCGCCAGCTGGCCCACCACCGACAACTAAGAAATCATAAGTATCCTTATTTTCTAATACTTTGGCTTGACGAGCTCCAGCATTTTTATCAACTTTATTTAGAATATCGCTTAATGACACACGACCCTGACTAAATGGCTCACCATTTAAATACACACTAGGTACTGCCATGACATCACGATCAAATACTTCTGTTTGAAATAACGCACCGTCAATCATAGTATTTTTGATTTGTGGATTAATTGCCGCCATCATATTTAAGGCTTGCACAACATCAGGACAATTTTGGCAGCTTAGTGAGATATAGGTCTCAAATTCAAAGTCGCCTTCAAGATTTCGAACTTGCTCTATTTGTTCGCTATCTAGTTTTAATGGATGAGAGCCACTGTGTAACAACGCCATCACGAGTGAGGTAAATTCATGTCCCATTGGTAAACCAGCAAAGCGCATTTCACTGCCTGTTTCAACAGAACGAACTAACATTGAAGGCACTCGTTCGTTGGCCGCTTGTTCACTATTATTACCATTAATTTCAGTAATTAACGGTGATAGTTCAGCAACTTGTGTCGCTAGTTGAGCCAGTTCTTTTGCCTTAGGGCTTTCATCAGTAAAGGTAATTAGCTCGACTGGTGTTTTTAAGTTGTCTAAATAACTCTTTAATTGCGTTTGTAAATTTGTATCTAACATAATGACCTCTGCTGATATTCGTGGGGAAGTGGAAAGTGGTAATGGAAAAGAACTCAGTTTCATGACGCTAAACTTTTGAGTTTGCCGCTAGTTTGAACTTAAATTCGAATTAAATGCCGCTTACTTGAGGCGCGAGAAATGAGCATAGCTTGACTATGTGATTTTCGAGCAACAAAAAGTAAGTGGCATTTAAACTAACTTGAGGAAAACTTAACAATTCAAAATTTAGATTTTGCCTACTAAGTCTAGTGATGGAGCTAAGGTTTCTGCACCTGGTTGCCATGCCGCAGGACATACTTCACCGTCATGCTCGGCAACATATTGCGCTGCTTTAACTTTACGAAGTAACTCAGCTGCACTTCGACCTATACCTAAATCATGTACTTCAGCAACTTTAATTTCGCCTTCAGGGTTAATAACAAAGGTGCCACGCAGTGCTAAACCATCTTCTTCAATCATCACACCGAAATTGCGAGTAATTGCGCCTGTAGGGTCACCAATCATTGGGTATTTAATTTTATTGATAGTATCTGAAGTATCGTGCCACGCTTTATGAGTAAAGTGGGTATCGGTTGATACTGAGTACACTTCAACGCCCATTTTTTGTAACTCGTCGTAGTGGTCTGCCATGTCACCTAATTCGGTCGGACATACAAAAGTAAAATCAGCTGGGTAGAAGAAAACTACAGACCATTTATTCGCCAGATCTTTTTCGCTTAATTCAATAAACTCGCCATTGTGAAAAGCAGTTGCGTTAAAAGGTAATAATTTAGTATTGATAATTGATTGGTTCATAATGAACTCCTATTTAGTTAAGTATTTTAAGTAATTGTTTTTGAGGCGTTCTCTGTTGAGAGAGTTGCTCCGTTTAAGATGGGATAATAATAGAACGCTCTGCTTGATTAGCATAATCGATAGTAATTATTAAAATGATAGGTAAAAGCTATCAAAACCATTAAATTAACAACGACAATAAAAATCCAAGAGTTGGGCACAAAGCAGCATTAATGCTATAAATCGGTGGGCAAGCACTCTCTTTTTACCACGAGGTATTTATTAAGCGGTGTTATTTTTTTAATAAATATGCGCCAAACGCATATCTTTTATGAATATTTATCGTTGGCTTGTCAGTCAAACTCAGACCATAATAACCTCAATGATGATTTGACCTTCCTTGGCAAAGTGCCTACTATCAATAGGTTAAGTTGTTTATCTAGCCAAAAATAGAAAGGAACCTAGACATGAGTTTAAAAAAATTACTTGGTTATACAATCGTTTTATCTTCTCTCTTTAGTGGTAGCGCATTAGCAGCTATAGCTATTGATGGTAAAGACTACAAAACGACTATCCCCGTGACTATGGAAAACTTTGATCACGCTGAAACAGCTGTTAACTTTAATAAGTGGGTCAGTAAAGGGATCATGAACAGCTCGGTTGATTTAACCGACTACTACCCTGCTGGGCCTGCTCCTACAGTGCGAGCAAACAGAGATACGCTTTACACCGTAGGTTTATATGATAACCAAAACGGTATTCACATTGAACAACCAGATAATGGCATATTTCAATCTGCATTGGTCTTAGATGAGAATGGCTTTGCCAATGACTATGTATGGACACCTGGTGGTTTCGACGTAAAGCCTTCTGATGGCTTTGTTTTAGTTATTTTTCGCATTGGCCTCGAAGAAGGTATAGAGAAGGCGAGAAAAGCACAAAAAACCTTATCAGTATCCGATTTTGGTTCTCGCACCTATGTCACTCCTCATTATGATAGAGCAGACCGAGACGCACTTTGGTCAAAATTAAACAAACAAGCTATTGGCTCAGGTATTTTCTTAGAGTACGCCTACGATAAGGATACCATTGACCCATTAACCCGCTCTCTTTCTAATGCAGCTGGTTGGGGTGGCATGGCGTTTAGTGTTAATAATTATCAGATGTCTACTAACATCAAGGGAACTCAATGTATGCAGACTACCTTTGAAGATCCTCGTGTTGATGAATTTTGGTCATTCACACTTTATGACGCTGAAGGTTGGTTACTGCCAATAGGTAATAATGTCCTTAATGGCCGTGACGCAATCGCTAATAAGGATGGTACTTATACGTTAAGTATCAACTGTGGGGACGATGCAATTAATAATATCACCACAGGAAAAGTTGATGAATGGTCGGTAACTTGGCGCTCTTACGGCTCAAGCTACAAAGTTAAATCTGGACAGTGGAATCCCATCAAAGATCTTAAAACGGTTAAGTAGCCTATGAGGCTTGCAATAAAAAAGCAGCACTAAGGTGCTGCTTTTTTATTGCTCAGTAGTAAGTAGCGACAAATAGCTAGTGAATAATATCGCTCAGCGACTTCCTAACGCTGGCCACTATCGCCCTAACACATTGCATACGTGAGTAATTCGGTCTGATCACCAAAGAAATACCACGTACAGGTACAGGGGTTTGAAACTGGCCATAGTGAATTGTATCACTAGCTAAATTACCTTGTGCAGCAAGTGCAGGTAATAAAGTTATGCCTATACCGCTGGCTACCATATGACGTAATGTTTCTAAACTCGTAGCTTGAAAACTATTATCTTCTTTAGCACCTGCAGAGAAACAATAACCCATCGCTTGATCCTTTAGACAATGACCATCAGCTAAAGTAAGAATTTTTTCATCATGTAAGTCGGAAAGTGACAGGTCTTTTTTATCGGCAAGTCGATGATTTTTTGGTGTTGCCAACATCAGTGGTTCATCAAACAATTGGTATGATTCAAATTTTTCCATTTCTTCCAGGTAGGGCAAAATTAAAACGTCTAATTTCCCTTCGTCCAATTGCTGTAATAACACCTTAGTTTGGTTTTCATGTAGAAAAAAGTTGATATTAGGCAAACTGTTATTTAAATCGGCCATAATATGGGGCAGTAAATAGGGTGCTAATGTTGGTATTAAACCTAAATGTAGATCGCCAGCAAACGGGTCAAGCAAGGCTTTAGCACAAGATTCAAATTGCCCTGCGGCTTGTAATACTTTTCGTGCTTCTTGAACTAGCTGCTCCCCAGCAGGTGTTAACATAACATTGCGGCGATGGCGTTCGACCAGCTGTAAACCTAATTGCTCTTCCAGCTTCATTAATTGGCCACTTAACGTAGGCTGACTAACAAAACAAGATTGCGCGGCTTTACCAAAGTGTTTGTGTTTATCAATGGCCGTTAAGTATTCTAAATCACGCAGCTTAATCATAGTTAAGGCCTATCGTTTAAGAAATAAAAAGAGTCTTTGACTATGGTATTATGATCTTACTCTGAAAGCGAGCTTCATCACCTCGGTAATGCATGAATGGTGTTATTAATTGAGCTTAGACTAGCTTGAATCCAATTAAATTAAGCCCAGAGATACACAGTAACTAACCACACCTAGCTAAGAACTAACTAACTAACTAACTGCTAGCCACATACCGACAGCGATCATCAAGCTACCTGCAATACGATTCATCCATTTTACATTATCACCGCGACTTAAAAACAGTCGTAAACTCTTACCGCCAGTCGCGTAAGCCATCATGCTGGTGAGCTCGGTGAACATAATCACAGCTAACAGCATCAGTAATTGTGGTGCTACTGCACGATCTACACTAATAAAAGGAGGTAATAAGGAAATCATAAAGGCCCAGCCTTTTGGGTTAGCAATCGCGGTGACAAACCCTTGAGTGAATAAAGAATAACGGCTGACATCACTTGGTGTATTGTCACCTATCGACATTTTACCTTTTGAGCGCCACATATTAATGCCTATGTAGGCCAAATATACGCCACCAATCCATTTCAACACTTCAAATACCTCAGGATAATTAAGCATGATACCAGCAACGCCAAATACCGCAGCGATGGCAACAATTGCGACACCAATGAGTTCACCAATCATCATCCACATGGTACGACGCACACCAATGCTCATACCGAGGGTCATCGCTAATGTCATACACATGCCCGGCGTGATTGAGACAAAAAAGAAGGTAGGAATAAAAACCGCGAGAACAGCTATATCAGGCATTCGATTCACTTTTAAGTTAGGGATAGGCTAAATTGGAGATACTGTAACAATAAAGCGCAACATTAATTAGGAAATAACGATGAATAATCAAATTTAAAAGGCTAAATGCAAAACATCGATAACATAATGATGATGTTGCCGTTTGTTTGAGGCGACGAGAAAAATGATTAGTACAAGAAGAATAAAAGGGAAATAATAGCTAATGCAGAAGATATCAATGACGGTGAGGAGCAGGCGCTCCTCGCCAGTAATAGTTAATATTGCTTAACGCAAAAGCGTAAACCAACCCATAACCATAGGTAATAAAGGCATAGCAAACATTGCCACAAGGATCATTGCTAAGTGCTTGAAAGAGGCTGGATCTTTAAAATCTTCTTCGTGGTGAGACATGGTCTAGTTTCCTGTACTACGGTTAATCGACTAAAATATGGCGCGGATTCTAGCCGATAATGCTAATGATAGACAGGAAAACTTGATCTAGATCAAAGATTACAGCAGCAAAAAACTAAAAGTTAAGTCACTAATCTTCGCGTAACCAATAACTTACCAAGCAGATATTCTTGCTATTCTATTTTGTTATTTGTTATTTGAAAATAGAAAATAGAAAATAGAAAATTGATTAGTCATCTTTAAAAATACCCACATAAGTGACTTTGCTATCTGACTTACTAGCCCTGTACATACCTTTGGTATTAAACGGTAAGCTGATATTGCCTTTAGTATCTATGATGATCACACCACCTGTGCCACCAACAGGCATGAGCACATCATGGATAACTTCGTTACCCGCTTGCTCAATACTCTTACCTTGATATTGAACTCTGGCACAAATATCAGCGGCTACGTTATAACGAATAAAGAATTCTCCATGACCCGTCGCCGAAACAGCACATGAAGCATTATCAGCAAAAGTACCTGCACCAATGACGGGAGAATCACCAATACGACCAAATCGTTTATTTGTCATACCACCAGTAGAAGTGCCTGCAGCAATATTACCGAATTTATCCAGTGCTACGGCGCCGACAGTACCCATTTTATATTCGGTATCTAAGGCAAAATGAGCTGCTTGGTAGTCTTTCTTTTGTTGTAAAGCCTTGTTCATTTTGGCTTTAGCGCGTTGCAGTGCTTCATATCTATGCTTAGTATCGAAAACTGTATTATCCACTAGCTGCACACCTTGCTTTTGCGCGAAAGATTCTGCCCCTGCACCACTTAACATGACATGTACTGATTCATCCATCACTAAACGCGCTAAGTTTATCGGATTTTCGATATGTTTGACCCCAGCAACTGCGCCAGCTTGACGGTTTTTGCCATCCATAATTGAAGCATCCATTTCATGGGTTTCATCGTGGGTATAAACAGCGCCTTTGCCGGCATTGAAAAATGGTGAATTTTCGAGAATATTTATTGCCGTTGTTAACGCATCAAGGCTAGTACCGCCCTGCTCAAGCACCATATAACCAGCTTCAACAGATTCTTTTAATTTAGCTCGGTAAGCCGCTTCTTTTTCAGGTGTAAAACGATCTTTTTCAATGGTGCCAGCACCACCATGGATAGCGATAGCAAAAGGAACCTTCTTTGCCAAAACATCATTAACAAAGGCTGATAACAATAAACAAATTAATATCAGTAGTGTTTTTTTCATTATTACTCCTCATCATTCTTAGTTTTTGAATCTTCAGTCATTAATAAACAATTAATTAAACTACCTTTCAACTCATGGCAAACAAAGAAGTTATAAATTAAATCATGACAATACTTGCGATAACATAAGCCACAAGTGTTAACGCTCCGCCAAATAGCGCATAAGGCATTTGGGTCTTAACATGCTCAAGTAGATCACAGCCTGACGCGATAGCTGAGACACAGGTTGTATCAGAAATTGGTGAGCAATGATCTCCAAAGATACCACCACCTAGAATAGCAGCAATCACTAGCGAGGGTGGTAAACCAAGTGCTTGAATTAATGGTACGCCAATCGGGATTAAAATGGCGAAAGTGCCCCATGAAGTTCCCGTACTAAATGAAATAACAGCACCCGCAATAAACAACATAGGTACAACAAGCATTAAGGGTAAATACTCACCCACGATTCCAGCGATAAAATAACCTGTGCCGAGTTCTTTCAAACTAGCGCCAAGGGTCAATGACAATAACACTATCGTTACTAAGGGTAGTAGTTCAGCAATACCTTTAAATCCTATTTCCACTAGTTGTTGGTGCTCAAACCGTTTGGAGAAACGTAATAAAAAGTAGCTCACTGTCAACCCTAGACAAGTGGCGTACAGTACTGACTTACTGCCGTCACCTTGGGTGATATCACCCTCACCACTCCAATACATGAAGAAAAACATGCCTAAGATCATCGTCAATAAAGGTACTAACATGTAACGCGCTTTAGTGGCTGGTACCATACTTTCTTGTAGTATGGCTTGTGATAAGCTTTCTTTTGAGGTCGATTTTTGCGAAGTTTTCGAATGCAAAGCTAACTCTGCCGTTTTCATTGGTCCATGCACTCTATCGGTTACGACCGTATAAACCACCATCAACAAGGCGATAATGGCGTAGAAATTAAAAGCGACAGAGCCCCATAAAATAGACACTGATGACTGCCCTAATTCATAGTTATTCAATAGTGCTAGCACATAGGCGCCCCAGCCATTTAGCAGTACTAATATACATACTGGCGCGCTGGTACTGTCGATAATATATGCTAAACGTGCACGACTCATTTTGAATTTATCGAATAAATCACGGGACAAAATACCGGCGGTAAGCACACTAAGATTTGATTCGATAAAAATAACCATGCCAGTAAACATGGTTAAGCTGCCTACTTGCCGTTTACTTTTGGCAATGCCGTTATTTACTAACTTTTCTACCGTTGCAGTAACACCACCTGAGTCTCGAACATAGGCCAGTAAAGCCCCTATTAACAAACTGAAAATCAAAATTCGTGCATTACCACCAGAGGAAACAACATTAACAACACGTTCAAGTGAACCAACAAAACCATGAAAAATAACATTATTATGGTGCTGAAATGCTAATAACAACTCAGAGACGAATACGGCGGTAAGCAAAGCAAGAATGACTTCTTTTTTCCAAATAACAATAATAATAGCGACCAAAGGAG
>OJGO01000175.1_pt1 | contig 29810 bp, 18 predicted proteins | sample 1594871 | NCBI WGS metagenome assembly OJGO01 (sample SAMN05416798, study PRJEB24817) | seawater metagenome | isolation source: Sea water | place: Canada:Atlantic | collected 2013-07 | reverse complement strand
CTGGTGTTGTTATCTCTAGCCTTATTGTATTGCGGCTGTAATTCATCAACTAACTGAGGAAATTCTGAATAAAGCTCTTTGTATGCTTCAGACTCCCCTATATTCAATAGCAATTCAGCTTTGTAATGATTCAATTTACCCAATAATAGTGCTTGCTTATCACCATGTTTCACAGAAGTTTTTTCTTCAAACTTAATCTTTAATGCCATAGTGCTAACGTCAAAATTATCAGTTTTACTAAAACGGGTTCCTCCTTTATTTTTAAATTTCGATTTTTTAAGCCAGTCTTTTTTTACTAGCTTTAAAAGCTCTGCATATATCTTTCGTCGAACTGTTGAAGGCTCTAGCGTAGAGTCTTTTTTTAATGCGAGATAAGCTGACCGGACATCGCTCGTTGTGAAGTGATCAAAGTTTTCCGCGACAATAATTTGAGCGACAAAAGGGTCTAGTTTCATGTTTTATTATTGCTACAAAAGTTAATTATTTGATAAAAAAGTAATGTTATTGATATATATGTATATTAGTTTCATTATATGTCATGGGTTGGTTCACTGCAATATGGGAAGATTTATTCTTTTCTCTGTGGAAATTTTGAATGCAGCCCGTACAAAAATTAATTGGCATGAATATCAAAATTGCTCGAACCAAGCGCTCCATAACACAAGCCGAAGTTGCTAATAAGTTAGGGATAGAAGCAAGTTATTTAAGCCGAATTGAAAGAGGCACAGTACCTGTATCATGCGAAAGGATTTATGAAATCATTCATATCCTTCAATGTGATATTAGTGACATTTTTCCGGTGCCAGAAGAAGTAGAAACACAATTTAATCAATGATAAAAACAACAAGCTATCGAGTCGCCATCAGGTATCAAATTATCAGTGCTTCTCCTTACATTGCACTTATTGAATAAAGATAGCTCAATAGAAATGACTCAATAGCTAACAAGGACTTTTACCACATGTTTGAACAAGTATTTAAAAACGTCGACGACATCTTCCACAAAGACGCAGGTTGCTCCTCTGAACTAGATTACACCGAACAATCATCATGGATGTTGTTTTTAAAGTACCTTGACGATCTTGAGTTTACCAAGTCGCAAGAAGCCGAAATGATGATGGAAACCTACAAGTACATCATCGACGAACAATACCGCTGGAGCAACTGGGCTGCGCCAAAAGATGCCGAAGGTAACTTTGACCATAACAACGCCTTAACGGGTGATGACCTGATGGACTTTGTGGATGGTCAACTGTTCCCTTACCTAAAAGGCTTTAAGCAACGTGCTGATAACGCCAATACCATTGAATACAAAATTGGTGAGATTTTTAGTGAGATAAAGAACAAAATTCAAAGTGGTTATTCACTGCGTGACGCCCTTGAAAAAATTGATGAATTACGTTTTCGCTCACAGCAAGAAAAACACGAGCTCAGCCACTTATACGAAGCCAAAATTAAAAACATGGGTAACGCAGGTCGTAACGGTGGTGAATACTATACGCCACGCCCATTAATCCGCGCGATGATCGATGTAGTACAACCAAAAATTGGTGAAACCATTTACGACGGTGCAGCAGGCTCGGCAGGCTTTTTATGTGAAGCCTTTGATTACCTACGCCAAGGTGGTCGCGATAAAGTTCAGCTTAAATCTAGCGATTTAGAAACATTACAAAACAGCACTTTTTACGCTAAAGAGAAAAAGTCACTCGCTTACGTTATCGCTATCATGAACATGATTTTGCACGGCATCGAAGCGCCTAATGTATTACACACCAATACGCTATCTGAAAACCTGCAAGACATTCAGCCAAGTAATCAGCACGATGTTATTTTAGCTAACCCGCCGTTTGGTGGTAAAGAGCGTAAAGAAGTGCAAGAGAACTTCCCGATACAAACCGGCGAAACCGCATTTTTGTTTTTACAGCACTTTATCAAAATGCTTAAACCCGGTGGTCGTGCTGCCATTGTCATTAAAAATACTTTTTTAAGTAATACTGACAATGCCGCGATTAAACTGCGTAAAGAGTTACTGGAAAACTGTAATTTACATACCGTGCTAGATTGCCCTGGTGGCACATTTTTAGGTGCGGGTGTAAAAACCATTGTGTTGTTTTTTACCAAAGGCGAACCCACATTAAACACATGGTTTTACGAGCTCAATGTCGGTCGTAATATGGGCAAAACCAACCCTCTAAATGACAAAGATTTGAAAGAGTTTGTGGATCTTCAAAAAGGTTTTTCTGATTCTGATAAATCATGGTCATTAGCCATCAGTGATATTGATGAAAGCACCTATGACCTGTCGGTCAAAAATCCGAATATTGAAGAAGAAGCGCCACTGCGCGAACCTAAAGTGATTATTGATGACATTATTGCTCTTGATAAAGAATCTGAGGCGATCTTGGCCAAGATTCAGGAGTTGTTGTAATTATGTGGGCTGTAAAAAAACTAGGTGATGTATGTGATATTAAAGGAGGGGGAACTCCTTCTAAATCTAATGAAAGCTTTTACGAGGGCAATATCCCTTGGGCTACAGTTCGAGATATGAGAAACGAACGTTTATCTTGTACAGAAATGAGTATTACAGAAGAAGCCATAAAAAATAGCTCAACTAATCTAATTCCTTCAGGAACAATCATTACTGCAACTAGGGTTGGATTGGGAAAAGTATGTGTTTTAGAACAAGACACAGCAATAAATCAAGATTTAAAAGCCATCACTCCTAAAACAGAAGAGCTTGATAATACTTTTTTATATTGGTGGCTTAAGAGTATTGCACATGTGATTGTTGGGGCTGGAACTGGCGCTACGGTTCAGGGTGTAAAACTTACTTTTGTTAAAGCTTTGGAAATCCCACTCCCAACACTCCCAGAACAAAAACGCATTGTGGCATTGCTCGACACTGTGTCTGCTGACTTAGAACAAACCCACGCTAAAACCGAGCAAAACCTAAAAAATGCCCGCGAGTTATTTGATAGTTACCTACAACAAGTTTTCAGCCAAAAAGGTGAAGGTTGGGAGCAGAAAAAATGGGGGGATATGTGCAAATTTATCAGAGGCCCATTTGGTGGGAGTTTGAAAAAATCTATGTTCAAACCGGAAGGATATGCTGTTTACGAACAAAAGCACGCAATTCATGACCATATTGAACAGCTCAGATATTTTGTAGACGAAGAAAAGTTTGAGGAAATGAAACGCTTCGAACTAAAACCTGGAGAGCTAATTATGAGCTGCTCAGGTGTAACACTTGGTAAGGCGTCAGTAATACCAGAAGGTGCGCCAAAGGGAATAATTAATCAGGCTCTGTTAAAACTTACAGCAAATGAGGATCTTGATATTCATTTTTTAAAGTATTGGATAAGAAGTAAAATTTTTCAGGATATTATTTTTGAGCATGCAGGTGGTGCAGCTATTCCAAATGTTCCAGCGGCTAAAATTCTTAAAGAAATAAAACTGCAAATTCCAACTATTGAGAAGCAAAAAACTATAGTGTCAGAGATCGATTTAATGGTAAGTAAACGTGACTCTCTTTTACGAATTTATACTGAAAAATTAGCTGCATTAGATGAACTGAAAAAATCAATATTACAAAAAGCCTTTAGTGGTGAATTAACCACAACGGCTAAGTAATAAACGGTAAATAATTTTATAACACAGGTAAGTGTCATGAGTAGAAACGAATCTGAAACTCGAGCTGAATTAATCTCGCCTAAATTGGCGTTAGATGGCTGGGGTAAAGCTGGTCATAGTATTATTCGCCGTGAAGTGAGCATTACTGCAGGGCGCATTTTAGGTGGTGGTAAACGTGGCTCAAAACTCAGTGCTGATTATGTTTTAGAGTTTCAAGGTCGTAAACTCGCGGCTGTTGAAGCTAAACGTGAAAACCTAAGTTACACTGAAGGAGTGCGCCAAGCCAAAGACTACGCGACACGTTTGCAGTGCCGCTTTGGCTATGCAACCAATGGTCATGATATTTACCAAATAGATATGCTCACAGGTGACGAGCAGTTAGTCGATCGCTATTTAAGCCCAGAAGAGATGTGGGCAATTGCCTTTAATGGTGATGATGGTAAAGCTGAGCCTGAGTTCACCAGCACATGGCGTGAAACTTTCGCAAAAATCCCCTTTGAATGTAAAGGCGACTGGCAACCACGTTATTACCAAGAAAACGCCATAAACCAGGCATTAGAGGCAATAGCGCAAGGAAAAGACCGTATTCTACTCACCCTGGCCACTGGCACGGGTAAAACCTGTATTGCCTTTCAAATGTCATGGAAGTTATTTAATAGTCGTTGGTGTTTACAAGCAGCTAAAAACCCAAGTAATGCTAAAAAGCGTCCACGTATTCTGTTTTTAGCCGACCGCAACGTATTAACCAAACAAGCCTTTAATGATTTTGGTGCCTTCGGTGAAGATGCGGTAGTACGCATTACACCTAACGAAATTAAAAAAGCTAAGGGTGTACCTAAAAACGCCAGTATCTTTATGGCTATTTTTCAAACCTTGATGACTGATTCTGCCCAAAACAGTGCCAAGCTAAACAGCACAGAAGAGTTAGAAGATGAAGATTATGAACAAGCAGTAATAACTGATACCAGCAACTGTAATTTCAGACAATACCCTGAAGACTTCTTTGATTTTATTATTATTGATGAATGTCACCGAGGTGGTGCAAATGACGAAAGCTCGTGGCGCGATATCCTTAACTACTTTTCCCCTGCCGTACAATTAGGTTTAACTGCTACACCAAAGCGTACCGACAATGCTGATAGTTATAAATACTTTGGTGACCCTGTTTACAGCTATACCTTAAAAGAAGGTATTAGCGACGGGTTCTTAACGCCATTTAAAGTCTATCCGATTGTCGGCACCATGGACGAATACGTGTATACCCCTGGCGATGCGGTAACCTTTAAAGGCGACCCCGAAGCAGGCAGAATATATAAAGAAGGTGACTTCAACCGCATCATCACTATGCCGCAACGTGAACAAAAGCGTGTGCAGTATTGGATGGATCATATCAATCCACAGGAAAAAACCATTGTTTTTTGTGCCACCCAAGAGCACGCAGGCATGGTGCGAGATTACATTAATCAATACGCAGTTAAAAAAGGCTGGACGACAAACCCAAGCTATTGTGTGCGAATTACTGCTAACGATGGTGCAGCAGGTGAAAACGACTTACGCACATTCTGTGATAACGAAAAAACCATTCCGACCATATTAACCACTTCTCGTAAGTTATCTACAGGCGTAGATGCCCGCAACGTGCGCAATATTGTGTTAATGCGTGAATGCAAGAATATGATCGAGTTTAAGCAGATTATTGGCCGTGGTACGCGTATGTACGACGGTAAATCATTCTTCACCGTGTACGACTTCGTAAAAGCGCATCATAACTTTTCTGATCCTGAATGGGATGGCGAGCCACTTCCTCCTGAAGACAAGCCAGACCAAGAGCCTTGTGATATTTGTAATGACAAGCCATGTAGCTGTGTCTGTGAAGAATGTGGCTTTAATCCATGTAACTGTGTTGATGACACCCCAGACGAGCCGTGTATCAATTGCAATCACTCTCCTTGTCAGTGCATTGATGAACCTTGCAACAATTGTGGTAACGAACCTTGTACCTGTGATGACGGTGGCGAAGTTAAGCCTGACAGACCAGAGAAGATATTCATCACCCTTAAAGACGGAAAAGTACGCCAAATACAACACATGAAAAGCGTATTGTTTATGGGGCCAGACGGCGACATGCTCACCGCGCACCAGTTTGTAGAACAGTTATTCGGCGAACTACCACGCTTTTTTGGCAACGAAGATGAGCTACGTGAAATATGGAGCAACCCAAGCACTCGTGAAAAGCTATTATCTGACTTACAAGAAGCCGGTTACGACGATGAAAAACTCGATAGCATGAAAGACATTATCGACGCCAAAGACAGCGACGTATACGACCTATTAGCCTTTGTCGCTTACGCCAGAGAAACCCATACCCGTAAAGAACGTGTCGCTACGGCTAAGCCCGGTATATCAAGTGAATTCACCAACAAACAAATCGAGTTCATTGAATTCATATTAGATAAGTACATAGAAGACGGCGTACAAGAATTAGCAGCCAAGAAAATGCGCAGTTTAGTAGAACTTAAATACAACACCATAAGCGACGCCGCCGCAGAGTTCGGCTCACCTGCAGCAATACGAGACACGTTTATCGGGTTTCAGAAGTATTTGTATGAGTAGAGTTGTAACAGCATAAGTGAATTATCACAAACCCATCAGCCGCAACTATACATGAGTGTATCTTTCACGGTAACGGACATTTGAAAAGGATTATAGCTAACAATGGATATATATATTGATGAGTCAGGAAGCTTCGTTTGCACCGACAAACCTAATGCTTGGAGTGTGGTAGCTGCGTATGTGACATATTCTAGCCAAAGGGTTCCTCTACTTAGACTATTAAACCAGCTTAAACTTAAGTGTGGTAAATCAGTCGGTGATGAAATCAAATTGAAACATATATCAGAGAGTGACTTGAAGTGGTTCATTCACTCGCTCTCAGATTTAGATGGCATTTTTTATTGCACAGGAACGGATGTCTCGATGGTAACCAAGGAGATTATTGAAGACCATAGAAATGTACAGGCAGCTAAAGTTGTGGAACAAATTGAGAAGATGCAGCATCAATCAATGAAAAATAGCTTGAGGGACTTATCCGCTGATATAGAGGGACTATCTTCCCAGTTATATGTTCAGCTAATTGCTCAATTTACTTTAATAAACGATATCATAAACCGGTCGACTCTATACTATTCACAATCTCGTCCTTCAGTCTTAAGTAACTTTAAATGGTTCATTGATCAAAAGAACACAACTAAAATAGTTTTTGAAGAAGCATTTGAAAAAATGGCTCCAGCCATACTGCAAACAATATCTTTAAGAGAGCCTTTTATCGAATTGAAAGAAGGTGACTATAGCTTCATGGCCGCATATACATATAATCCTAAGACTGTACCTACCTATTTAGAAGAAAATTATGGTCTACCTAAACCAAAAGGAAATGCTTTTAATATTGGAAAAATTGTTCGAGATGAAATGCAATTTGTAGATTCCAAAGCTAATCCTGGAGTTCAAGTGGCCGATATTTTAGCTTCAACATCTCGACGTATTCTTAGAGACGAGTTTGAAGATAACTCTGAGATTGCACACTTGCTCGGCGGTTTGATGTTGAGCAATACCAAAGAGAAGGGTTCAATGGGGGTAATTTCTTTTGTTGATGGTCATATTGAAAACCAGAGTACAGCAAATAGTTTAAATATCATCGATAGTGCCTCAAGGGCTATTCTACTTAGTTAGTCAAGAATTATAATATTACTAGTATAAATAAAATTGCCCAAAGCCTTACACAAATTAGCTGAACGGCTTGGATCAATGGATATTTTTCTTAAGGCGTTAAATTACTTTTATGTGTCAAACTTTTTACCTCAATCGAACACTATTTAGTGACAATCAACGATTCTCAGAAGCAGAATTACTTTCTACTTCAAAGTACATTGTAATTTTGGCTGAGCCAGGTGCTGGGAAAACTGAGCTTATGAAAAGCTTAGCTAACCAGTTAGGGTCTAAAGAGGTAACGGCAAGTGTATTTAGCTATATGAGAACTAATAGCGAAGGTACTCCTCTCATCATTGATGCGTTTGATGAGTTGGCTAAAGTTGATGCTACAGGTATTCATAAGCTACTTGCTAATGTCTCAAATGCAAAACCGACACATGTTATAATCTCAAGCCGTTCGAGTGAATGGGATAGCTCTGCCACGAGCACTTTTGAACAGTTTATCGGCCATGCACCAACTGTTGCCAGGCTCTGTGAGTTTGATGAATCTGAGCAACGACAAATTTATACTCACCATACAAAAAAAGATAATTTTATTGAATTTCAAGCTGAGATTACTAGGTTCTCGTTGGAACCTCTTTTCCCAAACCCACAATTTCTTAAACTATTTGCAGATGCTTATATTGAAAGTGAGGGACACTTTAGCGACAAACGTTCAATCTTTTCTCAGGCCATTACAAGCTTAGCGAGAGAAGAAAATGCTAATACTAAACCAACCCCCTCGCTTTCTAATGATCAAAAAATTGACTTGTCTTCAGAAATTTTTGCAAAGCTACTACTCTCTGGTGCTGAGGGGATAAGAATAAGTGAAGCAAACGAAAACAGAATGTATCCTCTAGTTGGTTCGCTGTTGAGATCTAGTAGTGTGAATATTAGTAGTATCCTAGCTACTCGCCTTTTTAAGCCTGGAGATAATGCTGACCAACATCGACCCGTACACAAAATAGTTGCTGAATATTGTGCAGCAGATTATCTTACTAAGCGTATCGCTAGCCCTTCAGACCCTTTGACTATTGCACAGTGTTTGCCAATCATTGCTCCGAACTCTACTGTACGAGATGAATTAAGAGGGTTAATAGGTTGGATGGCCGCCCTGGGAAGTAAATCAATTGAAGAGACAGCAATTGAACTTGATCCATATGCGGTGCTCGCGAACGGCGACCCTTCTCAATTAGCTGAATCGTCTAAGGCTATACTTTTGTCACGTTTGAAGGAAGTAGAAGCTGTTGACCCTTACTTTAGGCGAAGTGATTCCTGGCGTAGGTTTAGTGTTGCAGGCTTATTTACACAAGATGTAATGGAAGTGGTTAAGCCAATTATCGCTGATGGTGGAGATGGAGATTTACGTGACTTACTGCTTGAGCTTTTGGTGGGAACTCAAGCTGTAAGGTGGCTAGTTATAGAGTTGCGTCAGCTTTTATTATCTCCTACTGAAAGTAAACAGACTCGCATCCTAGCTTACAAATGCCTAAATGGGTTGGAGTCTTATGACCCTCACTTAGACCTAAGTGATTTAATTGTCGAAGCTAGCAGCTCCTCTTTAAGTATCGTAGTAAATGTAATCGAATCAATTGATATTGGTTCCTTTATATCGAATGAACTAGAAGTGTTCTTTCGGAATTGCGCTAACTTGTACCCTAGCCATAAACAAGACTTTGATGGTGTGCTAGGTGACCGTTATTTTGTTAAGCGTTTTATTTCCTGTTTGAACGTACTGCAGCTTGAAGGCTTGTTAGACTTATTAAGCAAAGGTTTAGCCTGCAATTGTGGCAAAAAAGCTTATGAATGTGAATGTAGAACAGGGCTAAGTAAAATAATGGGCTCATTGTTAGACCGCTACTTTGAATTAGTTCAACCTCCATTTGAGCCATTGCGTATTTGGCAATGGGTTGAGCACTTAAACTTCCCTGGACAAATTAATACTCAAGATATTAAGTCGGTACAGGTTCTTCGGGCAGATGATGCATTACGCCAAGGAATTATTTCTCATGTTTTCGGAAAGTTAACAGAACGAGAGGCGATTTTTCAAGCTAGGGTACACAAGTTTGGAGGTCATTATTCTCATGCGGGCCTTTGTTTAAGCCTTGCTGACCATAGATTCATTATTGATCTAGCATTTGAAAGTAATAACACTCAGTTGTGGGCAAGTTTTCAAACTCAGCATCAATACAATCGCTTTGCTAATAGGAAGGGGCCTGATAGTTTACGCAGCCATATGCGTAAGCAAGCATCTCAAAAGCCAGAGTTTATGAAAAGGTGGGCTCTAATGAATAGGCAAGAGTCGATTCAGGCTAAAGAAGAAGATCAAAAGTGGAATGTTAAACATCGCCGGTTAATGAGGCGTCGTAAAAATAAAAAGAAACAAGTTAATGTAGAAAACATTCAGTATGTTCAAGCAGAACGTGAGTTAGTCGAGGGTGGTCAACATTGGGGATGCTTAGTTCGTTTTGCTCAGCTAGTATTGAATAAACCTGAAAATATTGAATTAGAATTTGGTGATGAAGCACTTGTTCGGAATGCTCTTAGAAACTGCATCGACTTTATTGCCCCTCTAATTCCAGACTTGCAAAAGCTTGCTGAGTTGCAATGTGAATCTAAAGGGTTGGTTGCTGAAACTATCCTTTATGCGGCCTGTATTGAGATCATGCGTGTTTACGGAAATTTGGAAAAAATCGAACCTTCGTTGCTTTTGGCTCTGAGGACAAATTTAAATATGGGGTATCATGCTGTCAGCCAAGATGAAGCTAATGCCCTTAAGTCTGAAGTAGATCGCTTACTATTTCCTGATGTTGAATCTGCTGAGAAGTTTCTTCTTGAATACGTTGAACCTCAATTAGCACAAAATAAGTGTGCTCACCCTGAAGTAGGCTTATTAAAATACGACGAAATATTTAGCCCTTTACAATCAAAACAGCCAATCGAGTGGCTTGAACGCTTCGACAAGCTTGAGCCTTCTGCACTAAATACTCTTTTTGAACTTGCTGCTCAATATGGAGATCGAGAAAGGCTGAATAGTATTATAGAGTTACGTTGTGGTCAGTTTTTATTTGATCAACCAGAACCTGATAATGATGAACACTTAGAACAAAGGCGAAAATTTTGGTTTGTGAGAGCTTTTTACTTTTTAAGTCTAGAGCAAGCTGAGCCTTACTGGAATTGGCTTACAGATGATAAAAATTCAATATTGTTACTTAATGAACGATCAAGCCGAATGAATCGAAGCGATCATCCGTATTGGCCAGCATTAACATCTCATAAGGTGGCAGCCATTCTAAATGAATTTTTCGACCAATGGCCAAAAGTTCATTTACCAAGTAATTGGGGAACAGGAAGCCCTGCTGAAGAGACGGCATACCGTTTCTTAAAAGATATTATTTGGTCCATAGGGAGTGATAGTCCGGATGAAGCAATTTCAGTCCTTCATCAACTACTAGTTGAACCACGTTATATAGACATTCATATACCGCTAAAAAGCATACAAGCGGAGCAATTAAGAAAGAAAGCACTAAGGGACTTTGAACCGCCTACTCCAACGAAAATAGTAGATTTATTAGATAACAATGCTGTTGTTTCAGTTGAAGGATTACGACAACTAATTCTTTTAAAATTAATTGGTTATCAAAAGGGTATTGATGGTGGTGAATTTAATGCGGCAAATCGTTTTTATACAAAAGATACAAATGGGGATGATATTCGATTAGGAGAAGTAGAGTCGGTTGAAATTATCGCTGAACGTCTCGATCTACTACTTAGCCCTCAAAGTATTGTAATCACTTCTGAACATCAGACAAAAAATCAAAATAGAATTGATATCACTGCTGCTAAAGTAATAGACGGCAAAAGGCGACTTCTAGTTGTTGAAGCTAAGGGGCAATGGCATCCAGATCTTTATTCAGCTGCCACAACCCAACTGTATGAACGCTATTCCGTTCACCCTGATGCAGAACAGCAAGGTATTTATCTTGTCATTTGGTTTGGTGCTAATGAAAAAGTTGCAAATAGAAAGAAGCATAATATTACAAGTGCACTTGAACTAAAAAAATGTATTGAAGATACATTGCCAGCAGAACTGAAAGGGTTTATTGATGTTTTTGTTTTGGATGTATCTAGAACCTGAGTTTTGATAAAGCTTTAATAGGATTAGTCAGCATTTGACCTTACAAACCTAATGAGTTGTTAAACTGGCAGCTTTGATTTCGACGAAAGCAATATGCAAAAAGCCACGCCAGTGGCTTTAGTTTCTGGGAATGAATCTAAGCTCATAATAGTGAAGCAGTTATTGTCATATAGAAGGGGAATCTCAGGAAAAAACACAATTCTGCAACTTGCGGAATTATGAAAACTGCTTTGTTGGCTTGTTGTATAAACTGAATAACGAAAAAACAATCTCAAATAACTACCTGTTAAATAGGTAGAGTGACTTTATTTTTCAACTTTCGCGGTAGGTTTCGTACCAGTGCAACGTAATAGTGATTCGGTAAATCGTTAGAACATTCTGTGAAACAAGCCAAATTAACTAAGGCGCTGACTTTGGTATGTAGTTTTACCATTAACCACATTGCCGCTGTAGTGTTCCCCGCTCTTCTAATTATTGTATGGTTAATATCACCAAGTCTAAAGTGTAAATTTTTCTTTATTTCTTTTTTAAAAGTTCAACAAGATAGCTATTACGACGATGAGAATGGCTAGGTGCCTCTGTGATCGCTCGAAAGTCATCTCCTGCTCCAACGATATGGATTTCACTTTCAGCCCTGGTTACAGCTGTATATAACCATGCCCTGTCAACGATCCTTCCTTTTTGTAGCGCAATGATAATGCGTGGAAACTGAGATCCTTGTGCCTTGTGGAGAGTTATAGCATAACCCAATTCCATACAATCAAGCACTGCTTGGGTAATTTCAATCTTATCTCCGGTATCGAGTGTCACTTCACCATAACTATCTACAGATGCCTCAACACATGTGAGGACACCAAGAGAACCGTTCTGAATGCCTTTATCATAGTGATTTTTCGTAAACAAGATGGTGTCATTAAGGCGAAGATTTATAAATAATTGTTCACCATTCATTTCAAACTCAAGCCTGCTACCACTAGGATTCACAGCCTCTTGAGTTAGCTTGTTGATTTCACTAACTAGTGCTTTGGTTGGTGCCATCACGCGACTGTTATCTGGCGATTGCTGATATAGTTCGCAACACACTTTGGCTATGTCATTTTTTTTAGTTTCGTGGAAGTGAATAGCGCCCGTAGTTAATTTCTCAGGCACGACGCCTTGGTTAATGAGTTTTGAGTATTCGGGGATACCTGTTGAACCTTCCTGCCTTTTAACGATATCTAGCATGGTGTTAGCTATGGCTTTTGATAACACGATATCAGCAAGCACCTTGCCGCAACCGATGGGCGGCAGTTGGTCAGGGTCTCCTGTGAAGACAATCCGAACCGATGGATGTATGTGGTTTACTAAGCGGTACATGATAGGTAAATCAATCATGCTCGCTTCATCAATAACAAGCAGGTGCTTTTGTTTACCTGAATCAATTGGTTCGTTTCTCAGTAACTTGGCAATTGTCGAAGTTATAAAACCAATGGACTCATGTAGGCGCATAGCCGCACGACCACTCAAAGCTACTGCATGAATCTCAAAACCCGCTAGATGATATGCACGTAATGCTGTTCTAAGGACAGTCGTTTTTCCTGTTCCAGCTCCACCAGTTATACAACTCACTGCATTGTCTAAGCATGTAGTTACCGCCTCGATTTGTCTAGGTGTAAGCTCAAAAGTTAATTCACTAGCGGTAGAGCAATATGCAAAATTTGCATATTCGTCGTACAGATTGTTTTGACTAGCTAGACCTTTGAGTCGTTTGGCAACGACATTTTCCATCAATAGTTGAGCCGTCGGATGGTAAGTGCCTGTTTCGTGGTTTAAAAGATATTGAGCTTTGTCATACCCAGATTTAAACGCTTTAGCAACCAACTCTTTGTCTTTGAGTAACTTGGTTAGATAAGGGCGTAATTTAGCTTGTATAGTGTAGGTGTGGCCTTTCTCAATCTCTTTACGAATAGCGACTTCTAGTGCCGCGCTAAGTCGCTTGCCATCGTATTTTGAGATTGCAAACTGGTTGAATTCGACCAGCTTATCAACGGCATCGAATGACATCCCAAAGCCAATCAACACATAAGGGTTTTGTTTAATTGCTTTGATAGATTGTTCTGTGTGGTATTTCAGCAAACGCTGCTGAACGCTAGCTGGTATTTTGTTTTCGGACATCCAATTGCAATAAGAAAGGTTTTTGTATTTTGCATATCCCTCAAACAAGGCGTCAATGGAGTCTTCGCTCAGAATGCTTGTAAGTCGCTCTCTTGATTCGGGTGTGTCATTTCGCAAGGTAATGTGAAAACTCTTACCTAACAGCTCCCAGAGCGCTCTTGCTTTACTTTCACCAATACCCTTGAAGGCAATTTCTCTAGCGATGAATCTGATCAATTGCTCGCCTGTTTCTGGCAATCGGCACTCAACATGCTCTGGTGACTCATAGGTATGCTGTTGCATCACGAAATCACCCGTTTCGATTTCTCCTACTAAGCGGGAGCCTTTTACAGACCAGTGCTGCCCTAGTGCTGGCTGAACAGGGATGGCATCAGGATTTACTTTTATCGAGACCATGTATTTACCGCTGTTGACTCGATAAGAGTCCTTCTTTAGTGGTATACCAGTGAATATCACCAACTTTGACGATGAGTGAGGGACACTAGTGACGCGAAACTGATCTTCGTGTAATTGTGCAACGACTTGTTGCACTTTTGCTGATGTAGGTCTCATCGTGGCATGAACCCCATTTCAGATAAGGTTTCTGACAATTCACCGAAACGCTCAAGTTTAACCTCAAGCTCTTTAACTTTAGCTTTAAGTTCAATATTCTCTGCTTCCAGTGATGACAGGCGCCTAGAATCCATTAGCTTTCGGCTTGAGGTGTTGTCATACTGCTTTGGCTTGTCAGAATTATCTTTCGCTTTATCTGTCAAACGGGGGAGAACGCCTTTACTGCGCAGGGTGTCCTCGAGCTCTTTAAGGGCCTTTTTGAGTGCTGGATTTTGGTTAAGAGCAGACTTCCCACAACCAATTGCTTTAGCAACCTCACCTCGACTCAGACTTTCTCTATAGATAATTTGCTTGAAGTCGTCATCATTTTGGGTTGCTCTCCACACATGAAAGGCATCAAGGTTTTGCTGTGCTTTTTGTTGTCCGTTAGCCATTAATCACCACCACACGCAATATTTTTTTCTAAGAGGCTCATACTGACACCTTGTTTTTTGGGGTATTGCATTGAGGCTATCTAAATATTTAACTTTTGCCATGACTACTCCTTACTGTTGCAATAAAATAATTTGGCTAAAAAAATTATTAAAATACAAATTCATTGTGAATCAGCTCATTCTCATTTATCACTTAATTGTTTAATGAGTTGTTGTTTATCGAACTCTATAACTGGCTGTTGGTTTCTGTTAATAAGGATTCCTTATTTAGTGCGCAACTAGCTTAAAACAGATTTACAACTTGTTAATAAGGGCTAGGCCTTAGTGTTACCATAATTGTTGGCCATTCATTCTGTAACTAGCCTTTTTTTCTTGTGCTCTTCAGGAGAACCTGGAGTTCTAGTGGTAGCCTTCGTATTGACAAATCAAGCATATCTTTCGCATTTTGACGCCGGAGAAACTCATTTTCATCGCGAAGTCGCTGGTATCCGCTAACAATCTGCTCCTTCTTTTGCACTCTGATGCCGGTAACTTTTTGTGTGCGTGTTAATGCTTTTTGTGCTTTTTCGAAGATCTCAAGTAACTCTTCATTTTGCTTATCGAAGAATTTACAAATTCCTTCGTATGCCTCTCCATTACCATAGAATATGTATCGTTGATCCTTTCCTACCGCTCTGCCAACCTCGGTTTTCTTCATCTCATAAAGACCTTTAGGTGTCTTTTTGTCAGCGATTTTTTTATATGCTTTGATGGCTTTCTCTTTTTCTGCTCTTAGCGCTAATATTGCTTTCCATCCGCGATAAACGAGGTGTTCTTTATTGCTCGGCAACCCGTCCGGTTTTACAGGTTCTTCCACCTTGGCTTGCGCATCACCGTCATCTAAGCTGTCGAGAAAGTCATCCTCCATTAGCTCGGCTAGTTCTTTATCACGCATACAAACCTTCCTCTGCTTTTAACTTTTGTTCGACGTTGTTGATGGCCTTTTTAATTAAAGGCAAAATCTTGTTGACCTGCTCGGCATTTGCATCGGACTTTAACTCTTTGATGCGCTTATAGCCTGAGTGCAATGTTGGTAGATGCGATTGCACCATGAAGCCCATCACATCCTCATTCAAGCACTCTTTGGCGAAAGGTTGAATGGTCGTCCAAATCCCTCTGAGGTTGCCGCTTGTGATCACTGCATTAGTACATCCCAAACAAAATGAAGGCTTTGCATTTTGCGGGTTGATATCACCCATCTCAGCACACTTCGCACGCCCCTCACCACCTTCACGCGGGACACAGGTGGCAAAGTGAGATGGACTTATTGAGATAACACGCCCCATGATACGGTCACGTAACGTTCGAACCTTATCTTGTGTGACAGCATCTGTTAATGAGACTGCTTTTTTGACATAACGAGCGAAACCACCAAGGTATTCTTTACCTACCTTACCTGCATCAATCAGCAACGTATCAACCACAGAATTCAGCACCTTCATTCTAGCAGCCTGGACGATGCCTTTGGCTTCTTTGTTACGTAGATACGCCATGAAAAACGAGTCATCAAGATGACAGAACTGGTGACGAATTACCGTACCGACATCACCTTGATAGCGTGTTAACACTGCTTCTGCCCATATATGTCGAAAAGCGTGCGGTGATGGATATCGAGCACCTAATAGTAATTCGTATGTAATATTACTCATGACGGCTTTATCGAGATTGTCTCCGTTACCTTTCAACCATTGCTTGGTTTCATCAGCCAATTCTTTTTCAAAGACAAACTTGTTGTCAGGGTCAGTGATATTGCCTGTAGCAATGTATTCCTTTATTGAAGCCTTAAAGGTCGCTTGCTGTCGAGAGACTAATACGCCAGTGCAGTTAAGTTTCATGAGGTCACGCTTGATCTCGTTGCTCGCTGCAAGCAAGTGTTTTACTCTGGCACTGGACAAATCGTATAAGTCACGCAAAGTATCAAGCTTAATTATTTCATCCGGTGTTAATGTTTCCATCGACATATCAGATAAACGCTCTAACTCATAAACGTCTACAAAAGGTTGGTAGTGTTTTGCGAAGTGATTCCAATTAGTGACAAGACGATTACTAATAGGGGTTTCTGAATTATTTGAAGTTTCTGTGTTTAGGGTACGACCTCGATTCAAATATAAGCACGGACTACCTTCCAAGGGCTGGAATACATCATGAAGCTGTGCGCAAATCTGATAACATTGCGAGGTGATTTCACGGTCAATCTTAGTTACACCGTTGGTTTTGGGAACCAACCATTTTAACTTAAAGCGGAATGGAACATGCGCATTGTCGAGTACATCTAGATTCGAATGAACAGAAATTGCATCCAATGAAAAACCAAACTCCGACGCTCGATAGCCGAGATACGCTACAACCAAACTGGTCATGGCATCCTCTATACGAGCAAGTTGCGCATCGAGTTTTCTCCAAATCTTCTTTTCGCCGTTTAACAACAGCTTTGCCCATTGATTAAGCGACTCCATAAACGCCTTACGAGTCAATTTATGTGAGGCGGCTATCTTAACCATCCGCGCATACACGTCCTGAGCAGAGACTTGCTTGATTTGCTCTGCGTGCAAATCAGATTTATCCAGTGAACGTAAATACCCTTGCCACACCGATTCCGGCGTTTTACCCCCGCCAAAATCATAGTATTTTTGCAACATCAGCACTCGGATGATTTCCACGGCATCAAATCGCATGTCCAACCCAAGTTCCTGCATCAAACGGCAGATATTCTCTTCTTTGAGAGATTGTACTTTATCGAAGTAAGCGACATATTGTTCATACAGCTCAAATGCCATGTCCTGATGAAGTTTGTTATAATCCTTATATCCAGGTACTGGTGCTTGTTTTCTGACTATAAAAGTCCCTAAGATAGTATTTACAAGTACGTCTTTTTGATAAGTACCTGTTACAGGTATATTACGCAGTGCAGTTCGGCAAACAGCGGTGTACAAGTAATCTTGCTCATAGACCCGCTTGAGATGGTCAGCGTAATATTGCCCCATCTCCAACGTCAGAGTGTTGAATCCTCCTCCTTTAATATATTCCTGCCGCGTTATTCCCATAACACTTTGACAAGCATAATCAAGTGATTTTTCCCAGTGCCTTTTAGACAGATTAGTGCTTACCACTCCAGTCACTCCTAGCCCATTCAGCTTTATACGCACTGAGACTAGGTTGGCATTTTTATATGCACTATAAGAAGGTGCTTTGAGTCGAGTGTACCGTCCTTTAGCGGTCACCTTTTGCGTTAACATATTGATGTGAAATTCTTCCGCATTATCTGCGTTCAAGGCACTCGATGTGGTTACGTTTAAAAAACCAGCTAACTCCACCAATAGGTTGTAAACACTTTTACCACCTTGAGCACTTTTTGGTGTTATCGAGGTTGCCACCGCAAGCTTTGCATACTCTTTTAGCGAAAGGGGATATGTTTCACCCTTCAAGGTCAATTGCCCCCCCCCTATAAAGTCAATATGCTCCACGTCAAAGATGCTAAAATCTAATGGTGTTTTACTACCATTCGTTTTCATGTTCAAATACAGCACATCATCATAAATATCACCTAAATCGTCTCTAAAGCCATCAAACGCCTTAAGCCTCTCGTTCTGATCGTCCCAGAAGCGTTGCCAAGGGAATACTGTTTTTTGTTGGGCATGTAAAGCCATATTCTATTCCTTAAACTTAAATGGAGTGAAACACTGACATCGATACGTCAGAGCTTTTCATTTTTTTAAAGAGCGCCTCCCCTTTATGTAACGACTCTCGACTTAATTCAGATAAGACCCGCTCCATCCATTCAACAGTGGGAAGCACGGTTTGATATAAAAAGTCAGGGTTACTACATAATAGCTTTTTATATTGTTGCTCAAACTCATGAATGTAATTGCGCATCTTGCACACGGTAACTGGACTGTCTAGCACGTAAATGGGCGCAAACACCCCTTCACCTGTCGCAGAATGCGATAACACTCCGATCTCATTAACGACACCTTTTTCTTGACCTGTTATAACCTGAAGACGCGCAAACATTTCTTCGCTTTCATACGAAATAGACTCGGTCACACTGGCAAACTCGGTGTTAAACGCCACTTTCGCCTTTTCTTGCTCTTTGTCTTTTAGACCTGAAAAATTCAGATCAAATACATTGTTAATTAGGTCTAGCATAACGGAACGTGTGACTCTACCGCAGGCATTCATCCATTCCTCATTGTCAGCGGTCAAGTAACTGTCTTTCTCGGTTTGATTGGTGTGCGAATTGCGGTTTATCAAGTAATGCAAGGTATAGGGGTCGCTGTACGCATGAACGGCTGAATTTTTGATTGCTGAAAGGGCAAATAATTGCTTTTGGCAGGGAGTACCGGATTGCTCAACCAGCGCTCGCCTCTCAGAAATTTCTATTTTTTTGGGAGCTGAAACAACATTTTCGGTGTGAACACCATATTGAACAAGCGCCTTCAATGCTAACGGCATGATCATTGGTGTATCGCCTTCCCTTTGGTGAGTTATCTTCAACTCCTTGTCAATATTACCCAAGTTAATATATCGCATAAGCATTCCCACGACTGAATTAACCCCTGAGCTTATAATAAAGCCTCCATCATGAGGCGTTAATTGTTCGGTTGGGTGTTGCTCAAGATAAGTGAGTAAGGCTTTCCCTTCGATTTTCTTCACCGACAGGGTACGCGTGCTATGTATCGCATTGGCACGCCCTTTGAAATACTCGCTTTCAATGCTCGTCACCTTACCGCCTACTTTAAACAGACGAAATTCATTTTTGGTAAGCTTCGGAATATCAGACGGTTGCACCGTCAAACTTGACATCAACCAAGTGAACATCAAGCTTTCTATTGTTGTGACGGGATAAGGCGCTTCTGGATCTGCTAATTGGTGCAACACGTTCAGGGGCAATCCAATGCCTACTGAGGAATCTTTGAAGCAAAAACCTAATTTACCTTTACTCAGACTGTAATTCTGGTTCAAGAATGTTTCTCTGAAAGCTTCATCATAATCCAAAGCAGATAAGCATTTATTAAGGTAGCGCGGTTGAGCATTGGACAGCGTCACCAAAGCCATTGCTGTTTCTAACGCCGCAGATGGGCACTCCACGACATGGTAAGCGCGAAAGATATCATACACAGCGCACCCAACATTGTAACCTCTGTCTTTTCTACCCAAGTCTTTAAAGCTACACTCATCGAAGTCATCTTGCAGTATGTTATGCTCCAACAAGAAAGCTCTTAACGCGACCTTTGCCTGATGCAGCTCAATTATCAACACCGAAGCGAGGCATTTCAGCGATGCAACAGTGAGTTTGGGCGAGGCAAACACATTATATAACTTGACTCCCACCCCTTTGCTTTCATCGCGTAGCCAATCAAGCGCGCCGAAATAACTCGCTAGAGAGATTTGTTTTTTATTAAGGTTTGGACTGATTTTGGTTTTTATCAACTCCTGCAAAAATATATGCTCAGCCGTCGTAATCGACTTATAAAACTCTTCATTTTCAAACGCGTATGTAAACAGTGTTTTTAAGCCAACTAATGCGCTACTTCCACCGTGGTTATTGCGCTTATCAAACATATACGCTTCATACTCTTTCAACACATTGTGGCGATTAGCAATCTTGGCGGTGTTTAACCACTGAACAAACAGACTCGCTTGCCTCCTTACTATATCCTTAGACGAAAGAGCCGCAAATTCATGGAGAAACGCGTAGTTGTAGGCGGCAACTACGACACGATAAAGTAAAGCCTTGTCTTTATCGTGCATATCGATAAACGACAATCGAAGCTCTGGATAGGAATCTATTTTTGGGATTAGTAAAGAGGTTGCACTTAAAGGGCAACGCATCACTGTGACAGGTTTGTTACGCTTTGCCTGCTTAGTTATCTCAACCTCTATTTCGTCACTGTGGAGAGACTTTTCGGGTATTAAGCCTTGTTGTTCACATTTCATTGACCGTTTCCTTCAACAATGTTTCTCGATGTCCGCATGAGTGGATATATCTTTTTGTGACATCACCCGCACCCTTTGCATCCACCTTGTGTCCCATACGTCTTGCTGTTTCAATGTAGACGGCTGATGTCGTCGTTATAGATTCGTAGCGTTTATTTTGCCCTTCACATAAGTTGTAGAAGAAATCAGTGCCAAAACTGTGGCGCAGAATGTGATAACTCCATCCCTTCTCGATATCTTGAATGTTGGAATACAATAAAGGGTTGTCTTGAGCGTCTTGCATCAGTTCTTTTTTGATATTCAGAAACACGGTACTGGCAAACCCTTTCCCAATAGGCTTTCCACGTCTATTCTTCGCATTTGACACAAGCAAATGGTTCGAGTCAGACTCTGGGCGCTCTTTGTCGTAATACTGCTTCATTTTCTTCAGTAAAAGTTTGGAAATATAAAGCGTTCTTGAGCTACCATATTTGGCGTAAATCGATTTTAAATGATACTTAAACTCTTCTTGCTCAGGGTTAGCTTCAAGTTGCTTAAAGAGTGTCAGTAGGCCGTGATGCTTTTCTTTATGGGCTGTGAAGTCATTGAGCAGAAAACCTTGATTTTCTTTGGCGCGACATCCCAGCTCACCACCGTTCCTTAATACAATCTCATGCAGCAACGATGGCGCTTTACGATAAAATATTTCACAAGTTTTAGGTAAAAGATATTTGACGTGCAACGCACCTTTGGAATTACTACGAGCTATTGGAAGGTATTCAGATTTAATACCTATTTGCTTATCTTTGTTTTTAAAGTGGTGAAACAAGAAGTTGTAGTAAGCCTGTAGCGAATTGACCGCGCCACGAGCAACGCTCTCACTACTTTGACATTCATCAATGAGATAATCATTGATGTACTCATTGATGACTTCGCTGGGTAATGCGGTATGATTGTTTAATGATACTTGCTCAATGGTTTTATAGTTATCGACCCACTCTAGAAATCGTCCGACGTGATTGCCGTAAGTCTTCGCAGTGTCATCACATATCTCTTTTTGTTCGAAACGGGTTTCTTTTCTTTCCGTATCTTCGTTCTTTATCGTTTTACGAACAACTGATTGATTTGCCACTTGAATAAAACGTGCGAAAAGGCACGGCAGAAGGATCGGAACTCCGTCATCATAAAGATAAATGTGATGACCATTGATTGATTTGTCGTTTTCCCTGAACATACACTCTACAGTTTTTAACTTACTTTCATACCCTATATTTTATTAGTATCACATCAAGAAACAACACACAATCTTTTGCTAAAAGTTATGCCCCGTAGTTTAAAAGCAATCCATATCAATATGAATTATTTTTCTCTGATTAGCCATTTTTCACCCCTTGCCCCAACACACTGTACATAAAAACAGTATACTATTTTTATCTGGCTTAGCAAATAAGTTTAACTATTTGGTTATCTCTATCTTTTAGCTACCGCTGTAGCCATTATCAATCAATAAGGGGCTTTGAGCATGCGCTGAATTGATAATGAGTGAGTAACTAATTAAGGTCTGGCGAACCTAAAGTTGGTGCTAATACATCAAACAACGCATCAATATGATCATCACGATCATTCAACGCCGCAATATAATGATAACTTTCACCGCCCGCTTCTAAAAAGACTTCGCTATTTTCATGAATTAACTCTTCAAGCGTTTCTAAACAGTCAGCACTAAATGCCGGACTCATTATAGCCACGTGTTTTATACCTTGGTTAGGAAGATTCTCAAGGGTTTCATCTGTGTAAGGTTTAAGCCACTCAGCTTTACCAAAACGAGATTGAAAGGTCATGATAATTTCATCATCAGTAAAACCTAAATTATTTTCAAGTAAGACTCTTTTAAGTAGTAGCGTCGTTTCCTGACAGAAATCATAATACGGATCACCCCATTTACGAAATTGCTCAGGCATGCCGTGGTACGAAAGCACTAAGCGCTCCGGTTTGCCATGGCTTGCTACATGTTCTTTTACTGTCTCGACTAATGCTTGAATATAGTGAGGATTATTATGATACGTATTTAAAAAGTGGATAGAGGGTATATAGCGCCACTTTTGTAATTCTTTACTAACTGCATCAAAAGTCGAAGCCGTTGTTGGCCCAGCGTATTGAGGGTAAAGAGGTAATACAACAAGTTTATCAACACCTTGTTGCTGAAACTTCTGTAATACACTGGCGATTGATGGATTGCCATAACGCATGGCAAAATCAACAATGACATTATCACCGTATTGCGATTGAATTTTGGCTGCCATTTTTACTTTCTGTGCTGCCGTAATCGTGATTAAAGGGGCACCATTATCTTGCCAAATCGTTTGGTATAACTTGGCCGATTTCGCCGGTCTAATACGCAAAATTATTCCATGCAAAATTATAAGCCAAACTAAGCGCGGAATTTCTACCACGCGTGGATCCGATAAAAACTCTCGTAAATAACGACGTACCGCACTCGTCGTTGGCTCATCAGGTGAGCCTAAATTAGTTAATAATACTGCTGTTGTTGTGCTTTTATTTTCTGCATCAGTATTATGACTATTTTGTTCACGTGCACTAAAGCGAGATTTCATTTGGCTTTTTCTTCTTATTTTAAGTTATTGAGTTTATACAATACCCATCAGACTAATTTATCGATCACTTAACGAGAATAAAAGTTTTAAGAGCAAGACATTGGTAAAAAAGAATGAAAATGCAGTAATGTTCCTGCATTTTTTCATGAGCTGCATCAACTTAGCTTACTTATAAAATAAATAGCGCCGCGAACAACTTTCTCTGCTCAACGTTTTAAGCTCATTAGCAATCTAAGAACATCACAAGAAAATTAAATATAGAAAACTCTGTTTAATTTTCTTGTTTGATAAAATCCCATTACCAATCAATAGGCTAATTTCGAGCACTGTTAATGGTAACGGGTAATATTAGTACTATTTACTCAACCAGTTTGTTCACTACTAATTCAAGTGTTTCACTGCGATTAACATCAATACCAAGTGCTTCCGCTTTATAGTCACCGGACTTAATACCAACGCCACCTTGTTTTGAGACAATGGCATATATATGCACTTTTTCTACGCTACTTAAATTATTCTCACTAGTCATCGCTTGGCTATTATTGAGAACTACAACGGTAGGTAAATCGCTCGCTTTCATCTTAACTGCTGCAAGTGGCATACGCTGACCATTTGTCGGTACTGCATATATAAATACCACACGGTCTTCACCCTGTGCCAATTGCTTCGCAATATCATCTGAGAGTCTCACATTCACTTTTAATTGTGGTCCCGAACCCTGCTCGGTTTTTGGCTTCTGTGGTGAATTATCAACTGAAATACCAAGTCTATTTTTGGCTTCGGCTACCGCCTCTTTTAGCGCAGTAATATTTACGCCTTGATTATTTGCATCAATAACACGCTGCCAGTGAATGATTGCCTTTTGGTATTTTTCACCAATAAAACTGTGCATACCTAATAAAATATTGGTTGAAGGGTCATTGATATCTAAAGCTAATGCTTTATCAATATACTCTTGTACTTGGGCACTAATTTGTTGATCATTTTTGTAATAAAGCGCTTGTGCAATAGCCCCTAAAATATCAGCATGTTCCCCTTCAATTTTGATCACTCGGTTAAATGCAATAACCGCCTCATCAAAGCCACCAACGGCTACGTAGGTTTGACCTAAATTATACCAAGCTTCACTATCGTCAGGGTTAGAATCAATATGTTGTTGCAGCTTTTCAATATGTGCCATGGCCTCATTTTCACGCTGTTTTAACATTTCTTCTTGTGATTGTGCTTCTTGCTGACCATGCCCTGCAGGTAACTCGGTCAGAACTTTGTAAAAGCCTTGTTTGTTATAAAGCGCAACAGAGAAAATGATAATAAATACACTCAAACCTAGCGGCCATAAAGGAGAATATGTTTTGCTTACCTTAGTGGTAACTTTTTCTTCTGTTGACGTGCTTTCAATATCTTGCAATAACGTATTATCAAGTTCAGCTAACAGGTATTGATAGTTTTCTTCATCAATACCTCCTTCGCCGTAATCTTTTTCAATCTCTTTTTTGTGTTCATGATATAAGCGGATGTTGGTTTCATCACGCAAACTACTATCTACACAAACATCTTGTGTCTTTTGTTTAAAGAAAGGTCGCCATACAATCAATAATAATAAAATTAAAAATATAAGGCCTATTACTAAAAATTCCATAATGCTATCTACTACTTCTTTTAATTTATCGCGTGCTAATATCAATCGAACTTATTTATTATTCACTCAGTAATAATTAATGAATCCGTTTGCTATACCTATTTATCGTTTGTTAAGTTTTTAAGCTTCTCTTGTTGCTCTGCTGATAGAACCAAACTTTTTTTATCCACTGGTTTCCTGCGAACAATAACAATGACCACAATAATACCTAACAAAATCAACACTGCTGGACCAAACCATAAAACGTAAGTCAATTCAGAAACTCTTGGGCGATATAAAACAAACTCACCATAACGATCGACCATGAAATCAACAATTTCACTATCAGCTTTACCTTGTTGCAATAACTCATAAAGCTCTCGACGTAAATCAGCAGCAATAGGTGAATTTGAATCCGCTAAGTTTTGGTTTTGACATTTAGGACATCGCAACTCTTTACTTAAAGCTTGAAAGCGAATTTTAGTCACTTCATCATTAAATTCATAAGTATCTACAGGGCTTGCCATAGCGATATTTACACTCAAGGAAAATATCAGAGTAACTATAAATAAACTGAGTAAGCGCATGTTATTTCCCCTGCTTTTTTTCTTCAACTAGCTGTGCAATTAATGGCTCAAATTCACGACGCCAAACGCGTGTATCGATTGCGCCAGCAAAGCGTTTACGGATAATACCGTGATGATCAATGACAAACGTTTCTGGTGCTCCATAAACCCCAAGATCTAATCCTAAAGTCCCTTCTTCATCAAAAATAGAAAACACATAAGGATCTTCATAATTTTGCAACCACTGTTGTGCGCCAGCACGCTCATCTTTGTAATTTAAACCATACAATTTAACTTGCGGATCTTTGGCAATATCAACTAAATAGGGGTGCTCATATTTACACGTTGGACACCAGGTAGCCCATACATTTATCAGAACAATATCACCCAATAGATCTGACTGAGTGACCACTTTTTCACTATTATTAAGTGTTTGCAGTGTAAAGGCTGGCATAGTCTTACCAACAAGTGCCGACGGCATATCTTGTGGGTTAAGTGATAAACCACGATATAGCACAACACCTAATGCAATAACTAACACCAAGGGTAAAAAACGAATTAACTTACCCATAATTATGTCTCCGATGCTTTTACTGTATTTGTTGGCGTTGCAGCCACGGCATTTGTCAACGAATCAGCGATGACAGGCGAACTCGCAACGACAGGTTTTCTACGGCGATAACGTTTATCAAGCATAGACATAATACCACCTATACTCATGAAAATGGCACCTAACCAAATCCAACGAACAAATGGTTTGTAATGTACGCGAATAGCCCAAGCTCCACCAGGTAATGGGTCACCTAAAGCGACATATACGTCACGGAACAAACCTGGATCAATGCCTGCTTCAGTCATTCCCATCGTTTGTACTCGATAAGAGCGACGTTCCGGCTTGAGTAAGCTAACAAATTCACTTTCGTTAGGACCGGTAACCTTATAAATATTCAATTGTCCCTGCTCTGCACTGTAATTTGGACCTTCAACGTGCTTAATGCCTTTGAACTCTATTTCGTAACCTGAAATAATTACTTTTTCATTTAAGGCCATTTTGACATTTGTTTCGCTTTCATACATTGAAACGATTGTTACGCCAACAATAGTGATAGCAATACCCGCATGGGCTGTTGCCATACCTAAATGACTTGTCGTTAATTTTCCGGCTAGTTGATATTGGTTTATAACTTCTTTAACAACGACTAAGAAAACCCAAGTTGCTAATGTTATTCCCATGGCAACTAAAACATTGAACTCACCGCCGTAGATCACTGGAAATAATAAGCCAAAAGCAATACTGAAAACTGAAGGACTTAATAGTCGCTTACGTAATTCGCCTTGTTTTGCTTTTTTCCAACGAATTAAAGGCCCTATTCCCATGATGATAAATAAAATACTCATGATAGGAACAAAAACAGCATTAAAGTATGGCGGGCCAACAGAAATTTTTCCGTAACCTAAGGCATCAACTAATAATGGATATAAAGTGCCTAACAGTACGGTTACCGCAGCAACAACCAAAATAACATTACACAAGAGTAACGCCGTTTCACGTGAGTAAAAGGCAAAGCGTGAAAAACTCGCTACTGTGCTTGCTCTAAAAGCGTATAACGTTAAAGAACCACCTATAGCAATAGCAAGAATGACAAGTATAAAGATACCGCGAGAAGGATCAGCTGCAAAAGAATGCACTGACGTAATTACCCCTGAACGTACCAGGAATGTCCCCAATAAACTTAAGCCAAAAGCAAATATTGCCAGTAAAATAGTCCAGTTTCTAAAGGTGCCTCGTTTTTCTGTCACTGCTAAAGAATGTATTAGTGCAGTACCAACAAGCCAAGGCATAAAGGATGCATTTTCCACTGGATCCCAGAACCACCAGCCGCCCCAACCAAGTTCATAGTAAGCCCACCAGCTGCCTAATGCGATACCCATAGTTAAGAACATCCACGCACCTACCGTCCAAGGACGAGACCAACGAGCCCATGCGGCATCCATTTTTCCAGCCATCAAAGCGGCCACAGCAAAAGCAAAAGCCACAGCGAAACCAACATAGCCCAAATATAACAATGGCGGATGTATGATTAAACCAACATCCTGCAGCAATGGGTTTAAATCACGACCTTCCATCGGCACATTTGGCCATAAGCGGTCAAATGGATTAGAAGTCAATAAAGTAAAAGCAATAAATCCGATAGCAATCATGCCCATAACAGCTAAAACACGAGAGACAAACTCTTCATCAATATCTTTTGAGTAACGTGCAACAGCGGCAGTCCATGCAGTTAATGAGAACACCCACAACAATAATGAGCCCTCATGACCACCCCAAACAGCGCTTATTTTAAAATAATAGGGTAAATGGGTATTAGAATGACTTGCGATATACTTAATGGAAAAATCATCAACGACAAAACTGTAAGCAAGAATGACTATGCTGATACCAGTGAAAAAGAACATACCGTAAGTCAGTGGTCTAGCATAGGTCATGAGTTTCTTTAAAGAACTCTGTTCCGGGCTATGAACACCTATTAATGGAATTATCGCTAAGCAAATAGCAAATGCTAAAGCAATTATAAGGGCTAAGTGACCAAGTTCAGGTATAAGCTCAGGCATTTGTGTTGCTACCATATCGGGTATCATTGGGTTCTCCGCTTTACTTCAAAAAACAATTAACCTTGAGTAATTAGTAAACAATACTAAGAAGGCTAAAAATTATCGCGTCATACTAACATTTTATGGATTCAAATATTAATGTAAATTAACGACTCAAGTTGTTTCATAATGTTACAAGTTTCTTGGGCTATGTTAATGTTGGCTATGGTATTATATCACCCAAAGTGATTATACGATCCATATCAAGAATTACTCGACAAACATAAGCTAGAATTCAGCCTCCTAGCTTGGTGTAATAGACTTTAACAAAACGTTGAAAAAGAATAGTGAATACATTGTCCAAAAAAAACTCAACTCCCTTGATCAGTGCTAAAAACCTGACATGCATCCGAGAAGAACGCTTATTATTTGATGAATTATCACTTCAAATTAATCCCGGCGATATTGTGCAAGTTGAAGGTCCTAATGGTTCAGGGAAAACTAGTCTATTACGTATTTTATCAGGTCTTTCCCAACCCTACGATGGTAAAATATTCTACAAAGAACAGCTAATTAGTCGTTGCCGAGAAGAGTTTCATCAAAATTTACTATATTTCGGCCATTTATCTGGGGTAAAAGGTGAAATGACCGCTGAAGAAAATCTTGATTTTAATTTGGCACTACATGGCAACAATACTGAAGATTCTTTAGCGTACTTAGCCAAAGTTAATCTTTCTGGCTTTGAAGATAGCTTGGCATCACATTTAAGTGCTGGCCAGCATAGACGTATAGCATTAGCACGTTTATATCAAAGTAATGTGCCTATTTGGATTTTAGATGAACCCTTTACTGCCATAGATAAACAAGGCGTTGCTAGTTTAGAGCGACTGTTTTCTTTGCATGCTGAGCGTGGTGGTTGTGTTATTTTAACCACACACCAAGATTTAATTAGCATAAAGCCTGAACAAATCAAAAAAATCACTCTAGATTACAGCTATGATAGTGCTGTTGATTAATATGCATTCCTTTTAGAGCGTTTAGAGAAATAACCTAATGACCTTAAAAGCCCAGTCTAGTCAAAAGACTGAAAACTTAGTAGGCATTATCGATGAGACTCTCATAGATAATGCTTTGATAGAGAATACTGTGATAGTGAATACCGCTTTAGAAAGTAATGCGCAGTCATCACAACAGCTCTCTTATCGCCATGCCTTTATGTTGGTATTAAAACGTGATCTTACCATTGCGATGCGCCATAAAGATGACATCATTAATCCCTTACTATTTTTTGTTATTGTGGTCACGCTTTTCCCTTTAGGTATTGGTCCTGAAGCACAAACGTTAAGCCGTATTGCCCCAGGTATTATTTGGGTAGCAGCATTATTAGCGACCCTTTTATCATTAGACCGATTATTTAAATCGGATCACCTTGATGGTTCACTTGAACAAATGTTACTTAGCCCTCACCCGATATTTGTATTAGTGCTGGCTAAAATATTCGCTCATTGGCTTATTACTGGCTTACCACTTCTTTTAATAGCGCCACTGTTAGCTGTGCTCCTGCATTTAGATGAACACAGTTACACCGCATTATTACTTACCTTATTGCTAGGTACGCCTGTACTTAGTCTACTTGGTGCAGTGGGTGTTGCACTGACCGTAGGGATTAAAAAAGGGGGGGTATTACTCAGCTTACTTGTTTTACCCCTTTATATTCCGGTATTAATTTTTGCTACCAGCGCGATAGATACTGCCGCGCTTGGTTTACCTTACAGCGGTCAACTTGCTATAATCGCCGCATTATTTTTTG
>OJGO01000172.1_pt1 | contig 30342 bp, 25 predicted proteins | sample 1594871 | NCBI WGS metagenome assembly OJGO01 (sample SAMN05416798, study PRJEB24817) | seawater metagenome | isolation source: Sea water | place: Canada:Atlantic | collected 2013-07 | reverse complement strand
ATCTACACACTGCATATCGTCGGCAGCGTCAGATGTGTATAAGAGACAGTTACAATATAGCGTCTGAAAAAGCAGATACTCGCAGTTGGAGTACACTACCCGATAGTATTCATATACTTCGATTAGACTTGGCGCCTGGCCAACAAGAAGTAGAATTGAACATTAACGGCAACAGTCGCACTATCACGGTTGAAATTAACGAAGACAGACAAACCTTAGTAAAATTAACCTCAATCGGAAGTTATACTAATTATCAAAGTATCAATCTTTAAATTAAAGTACACAGTGAAATATCACCTAAAATATTAGTTAAGCATAGCGCCCTGTTAAACATGGAGTACTAAACAATGAAAAAAGTTAAAATGATGACATCGACTACAACAAGACGTTCCGCACTGTTAATCGCAGCGTTGACGGCAACGTTACTGATCAGTGGTTGTAAAAATGTTCCGCCGGTTACCTCCGGTATGGGCAGTGATCAAATAGCCCCAGGGCAAAAATTCAGTAAGCATTTACAGGTGCATAACCCAGAGTTAGGCAGGAAGCTTCATATAAGTGATATCAGATCTCGAACAAATAATGATTTGCTTGAAATTAATTTATCACTTACGAGTACCTATGAAAAAACACTCAAACTGCAATATCAATTTACTTGGTTTGATAAAGATGGCTTTGTTATTGAAGCGGGTAAAGCCCCTTGGAAACCGCTTGACTTACATGGCATGCAAACAGAGACAGTACCGGGATTAGCACCAACAAATCAAGTTGCATCGTTTAGTCTCTATGTACGAGAAGTACCGGAAAAATTCTTTAAATTTTAGCGAATGAATAAATAACAAACTCAACAAAGAATATTACGTCATACCCGAGGTGTTTTAATCGGGTATCCAGTTTTCAACTCAATGGATTCCCGCTCAGATACTGCGGGAATGACGATATAAAAGCTTTAGTACTACTAATTAACATTACCAAGTGAAGGAAAAGCAAATGAAAAAACTTATTATGATCACCAGTGTTGCCTTAACACTGACTTTAATCGCCGGTTGTACCAATAAATCTGTAGTGCGCTATGGCGATGCAACTGAAGTAGAAACAACTGATATTAGTTTTGGCTCAACCGATCTGCAAAAAGTAGCAGGTGATATGACTGACTCATTATTAGTGTCCCCTGTCGTTGGTACGCTTACAGCAAACTCACGCCCTATTATGTTTGTTGAAAGTATCAAAAACAAAACCAGTGAACACATTGATACCGAATCAATTACTGATTCTATCTCAACCAAGTTACTTCGTTCAGGTAAATTTAGATTTGTCGATATGGGCCGAGTAGCAGCGGCACGTAAACAACTTGATTATCAACAAAGCAGCGGTATGGTTGATCCAAACAAAGCCATGCAATTTGGCAAGCAAGTTGGTGCTCAATATATGCTTTATGGCAACTTAGCAAGCATAGTTAAGTCTAATAAAGATCAATCTGATGTGTATTACAAATTTACCCTTCGTTTAATGGACTTAGAAAGTGGCCTAGTAGAGTGGGCTGATGAAACTGAAATCCGTAAAACCAAAGGTAAAGAATTCGTTAGCTGGTAAAAACCAAATAAGGCTTAACATACAGAGTAACTGGAGGAATCACGATGAAAACACTATTGTTGACAAGTTTAACCCTACTTACATTATGCTTTAGTAATGTAGTTAGTGCTGACTATGACAGAAACAAAGCAGTCCCTGTTGAACAGGTACTGTTTGGCACCGTGATTTCTGCTAGAAATGTTAGCCAAGAAGAATTAATTCAAGATAAAAACAGTGGTTGGAAAACTTTTGGTGGCGCATTAATCGGCGGGGCCATTGGTAACCAATTTGGTGGCGGTAGCGGCCGAGACATAGCCACTGTTTTAGGCGCTGTTATTGGTGGTGCTGTGGCCAATAACCACAGCCAAGGTAAAACAGTAGTTATTCATTTAGTTGAGTTAATGATAGAAGTTGAGTGCGCTGAACAACAATGCCAGCAGTTTATGGTGATCCAAGATTATGACTCGCAAATGGTCTTTCATCACCAAGATGCCGTGAGAATGGTTTACCTTGCCAACGGCAACGTTAGAATTGATAAACAGTTTTAATCAAGTAAGCGTGAACTTGTTCGCGCTGGGAACTGGGAACTTATCATCATTCCGACCTTTTCTTGGCATACGTGGCATGGATGTCACTTATCAAGGTAATGCAGGTGCAATTATCTTGATGCTTATTCTCCTGACCCCATTGGCTCGAGACTAAACAGTAAGCTAAAGAGAATGGCTTCTTTCTCTTTGAACTATTCTCCTTGTACCTTGCTCCTGCCTATTAGCACCACCAATCATTAAAAGCTAGCAACAACATCCTGTAAATAAACCTTATAGTCACCATAACTGCTTACCATTTCCATAGGTACGGGTCGGTAGTATTCCTTTTGGAATTACTATTGTGGCAGGAATCCCTATTCCTGCAGCAGAAATAACAGCCTTGACGATTACGTAATTATTAGCTTTGAGATGATAAGCTAATGATACAGGCCTCTAAGTGTTCACGCCAGTAAACTTGTTTACATGTTAAATGACTTCCTGATGAATTTAATAAACTAAATTTAGGTCTTTTAGCTGGCGTTGGATAAGCAGATGAAGCTATGGCCGAAATTGCGATTTTTTTATCTAGTAAGCCATGTCTAAAACCTAGATCTTGAATAGCTACAGCAAAATCATACCAAGAAGCAACACCTGCATCACTCCAGTGATAAATCGGGCTGAGATCATCTTGGCCAGCCAACAACCAAATAAATTGAGCTAAGCCTTTTGCATTGGTAGGACAGCCAATTTGATCGCCGACCACGCCAAGCTGGTCTTTGTCTGCCATTAATCTCAACATAGTTTTAACAAAGTTATTACCAAACGTTGAATAGACCCAAGATGTTCTGACGATAGCACTGTTTTCAGGATACGTTTTAGTAATTGCTAACTCACCAGCTAATTTAGACGCACCATACACACTTATTGGGCTAGGACGACTAGACACATCATAAGCAAGGTTACTTTCGCCGTCAAAAACAAAGTCTGTAGACACATGTAAAAATCGACAGTTATTCTCTTTCGCTATTTTAGCCATTATCTTAATAGCTGTTTCATTTAGAGCATAAGCAGCATCAATATCAGATTCTGCTTTATCAACTGCGGTATAGGCAGAAGCATTAATTATAATATTCGGCTTAAACTGCTGAACTATAGCTGACAGTTCACTGTATGAAGTGATATCAACATCATTTCGTCCCAAAGATAAAGGTTCTACACCTTCAGGTAGTTCAGCTATTAATTCATTTGCTAACTGTCCACTTTTACCAATAATCACTACTTTCATCATTTTATTTCTCATACATCTTTTCGCATGTCACTAAAAACGGCAACTTAATGTTGCCGTAAATATTAGATTATTAATTAATACACTTCGAGAATGGTGATAAAAACTACCTGCCTAATCGTTCTCGCTGGTAGCTACCATCCTGAACATGTTTACACCATTCAAGATTAGCCAAATACCACTCAATTGTTTTTTTAATACCAGAGTCGAACGTTTCTTCTGGGTGCCAACCAAGTTCCTTATTGATTTTATTAGCATCTATAGCGTAACGGACATCATGACCAGGACGGTCTGTTACATAAGTGATCAGTTCATTAAAGTCATTTAAACCTTTAGGCTTATCGGCAATGAGCTCATTTAAATGATTACAAATGGTATTAACTACTTCAATATTTTGTTGCTCATTAAAACCACCAATATTGTATGTTTCACCTAACTTACCTTCACTCACCACTTTATATAAAGCACGGGCATGGTCATCAACATATAACCAATCACGTACCTGTTTACCATCACCATATATGGGTAAAGCTTTACCGTCGAGAGCATTTAAAATAATTAGCGGAATTAACTTTTCCGGGAAATGATAAGAGCCATAATTATTTGAGCAATTAGTAACAACAACTGGTAATTGATAGGTTCTATGCCAAGCCCTCACTAAATGGTCTGAAGCTGCTTTTGATGCCGAATAAGGAGAACTTGGATCATATGAGGTTTCTTCAGTGAATAACCCTGTAGCGCCTAGGTCACCATAAACTTCATCTGTTGAAATATGATGAAATCTAAAGTTAGCTTTTTTGTTATCAATCAAACTAAGATAATAACGACGCGCAGCTTCAAGTAATATATAAGTCCCAACTACATTGGTCTCAATAAATTCTCCGGGACCATCTATAGAACGATCTACATGGCTCTCTGCAGCCAAATGCATAATATAATCAGGTTGAAATTGCTCTAAAACAGCATCTAGCTTCTCTTTATCACAAATATCGCCTTGCACAAAATTATAGCGATCATTTAATTCAATAGATTTAAGTGACTCTAAGTTACCTGCGTAAGTTAATTTATCAAAATTAACCACTTGATTATCTGTTTCATTAATCAAATAACGAACAAGAGCAGAGCCGATAAAGCCAGCACCACCCGTTACAAAAATAGTTTTACTCATTTATTTCTCTTTATTACTATATCGGTTGTTACTAGCATCACTTAAACAGCTTACACACATACCAATTAACAACGTCATTCCCGAGTTAACTTGTCGGGAATCTATTAACTATTTTGGTACATACCTAACTAAAAATTAGGTGCATCTTTAAATAACAAAGCGTCTTCATCTTTATCTGACAAAGAAGGTTTCGTATTAGCAAGAATTGGCCAATCAATAGCTAATGCGGGATCATTCCACTTCACTGAAACCTCATGCTCGGGCGCATAATAGTCAGTACATTTGTAAACGAACTCAGCTGATTCACTGGTTACATAAAAACCATGAGCAAACCCAGCAGGTACCCACAATTGAAGCTTATTTTCAGCTGAAAGTAAAACGCCAAACCACTGACCATAACTAGGGCTGTTTTTACGCATATCAATGGCTACATCATAAACCTCGCCAGAGGTAACACGCACTAATTTACCCTGTGTTTTCTCTAACTGGTAATGCATACCACGTAAAATACCTTGACTAGACTTACTGTGGTTATCTTGAATAAATGTAACATCTGCAACATTTTCTTTAAACCAATCGTCGCGAAAGGTTTCTAAGAAAAAACCACGATCATCGCCAAAGACTCTCGGCTCAATAATTTTTACATCAGGAATGCTTGTATCAATAATTTTCACTAAAATACTCTTACATCAATTAAATTTAGCAAATACTCACCATAGCCACTTTTACGTAATGGCTCAGCAAGTTCTCGAAGTTTATCTTCAGTAATCCAACCATTTCGAAAGGCGACTTCTTCAGGGCAATTAACTTTTAAGCCTTGACGTTTTTCAATGGTAGCGATAAAATTTGCCGCTGCAAGTAAATCATCATGCGTTCCAGTATCTAACCACGCAGTGCCGCGCCCCATTATTTCAACTTTCAATTCACCTGCTTGGAGGTATTGGTCAATAATGTCAGTTATTTCTAATTCACCACGCGGAGAAGGTTTAACATTTTTTGCAAACTCAACTACACGTTCATCAAAAAAGTACAATCCCGGCACCGCATAGTTCGATTTCGGCATCTCAGGCTTTTCTTCAATTGAAATAGCTGTGCCTATTTCATCGAATTCAACCACACCATAAGAACGAGGGTTTGATACATGATAACCAAACACAGTGCCGCCTGATTTTTGAGTACTCGCATTTTGTAAAGACTTGGTTAGATCATTTCCGTAGAACATGTTATCACCAAGTACAAGCGCTGCAGCAGAGCCATTAAGAAATTCTTCAGCTAGAATAAATGCCTGTGCTAAGCCATCAGGGTTAGGTTGTTCTTTATATGAAATTGATACACCAAAATTAGTTCCATCACCTAATAAACTTTCAAAACAATGAATTTCTTCTGGAGTTGAAATCACTAGAACCTCTTGAATACCCGCTTGCATCAACGTTGCAAGTGGGTAATAAACCATGGGTTTATCATAAACAGGCATTAACTGTTTGCTTACAACCTTTGTTAATGGGTATAAACGGGTACCACTACCACCCGCGAGTATTATTCCTTTCATAGTTGCTTCCTTACTATTAACATAAAATCACCTTTAAACACGCTGAAGATAGTGTATTTTTCTCTATTACATTTCAAGAATCCCTTCGATTTGCTTTATGTATCCTCTCCATCCACGATTAAGATCAGGGAAATTGTGAGGGATAATGATATCCCAAAAAGTAGATAAATGTAGCACCTAACATTAGAGTAATTATTATTATACACAAATGTAGTTGTATAATCAGGTGGTTACGCATCATTTGCTATATCACTTCTACTTAGTAACCATTGCTAATATTTGCTTTAATACCGTCAAACTTTTATTAACTTCTACTTGCGATAATATTAGGAGAACAAAGAACAACAAACAGCCTTTAAACCCGGTTTACCTTAGTAGAAAGATCAAGCACCTACGTGATCAATAAAACCATCACTCAATTGGTAGTTAGACTAATTACCAGAGTATGAATCTTCAAATGACACAGAAAAAGACTACTTAAGCTATCAATTATAAAACCAGTTTAGCCTAGCGCACTGTTAATCGCAGCATTGGCTGCAACATTATTAATCAATGGATGTAAAAATATTCCTCCTGTCACTTCAGGCATGGGTAGCGTTCAAATAGCCCCAGGACAAAAATTCAGTAAGCACTACAAGTATATAATCCAGAGTTAGGCAAGAAACTCCATACAAGAGATATCAGATCTCGAACCAATAATGATCTGCTTGAAACTAATTTATCACTTACCAGTACCTATGAGAAAACTCTCAAACTGCAATATCAATTTACTTGCTTTGATAAAAATGGCTTTGTCATTGAAGCGGGCAAATCCCCTTGGAAACCGCTTGACTTACATTGGCAGTTTCAATTATTAGAAAAATATTCTCTAGCAGAAGTAATTAAGCGTATGAAAGGACGAAATGCACAAGCACTCAACATGCAAAAAAATATACAAGGTAAAGTATGGCAAGCTGATTATTACGAACATCATATAAGGAGTGAAAGCGATTTAATTAATCAAGCAAGGTATATTGTTGCCAATCCCTTAAGAGCAGGCTTGGTTGACAATATTAGTGATTATGCTTTCTGGGATTGTATTTATTTAAAATAAATTATGCGATTTCATCAAGATGCGCGATTAAAATCACGCCTACATATACCCGTCCCCGTAGGCGGGAACTTGTTCGCGCTAATACTTGTTCTAACTTTCAAAAAGCGCGATTAAAATCACGCCTACATATACCCATCCCCGTAGCCGGGAACTTGTTCGCGCTAATATCTATTCGAACTTTCAATAAGCGCGATTAAAATCACGCCTACAGATACCCGTCCCCGTAGGCGGGAACTTGTTCGCGCTAATATCCGTTCGCAATTTTAAAAGCGCGATTAAAATCACGCCTACATATACCCGCCCCCGTAGGCGGGAACTTGTTCGCGCTGGGAACTAAAGAGAATGGCTTCTTTGTTCTTGAACTATTCTCCTTGTACCATGCTCCTGCCTATTAACGCCACCAATCATTAAAAATTAGCAACAACATCCTGTAAATAAGCCTTAAAGTCACCATTCAAACTAGCATGACGTAAACCATATTCAACATTCGCTTTCATATAGCCTAACTTAGAGCCACAGTCATGTGATTTACCCGTCATATGAAATGCTTCAACTGTTTCTAACTTCATTAAACTAGCGATAGCATCGGTTAGTTGAATTTCATCACCTGCACCTGGAGGAGTAAACTCAAGCATATCCCAAATTTTTTCTGATAAAACATAACGGCCAACAACAGCTAGGTTTGAAGGAGCTTCATCAATAGATGGTTTCTCCACAACAGCAGTCATAGCTTTAGACTCACCAGCAGCAAGTTCATGGCCACCACAATCAGCGACACCATAATTGCTTACCATCTCCATTGGCACAGGTTCAACCATAATTTGGCTAAAACCAACCTCATTATACCTACCAAGCATACTAGCTAAATTTTCAGTTCTTAAATCTGCTGCTGCGTCGTCTAAAATGACATCAGGTAAAACCACAACAAAAGGTGCATCGCCAATTATTGAACGAGCTTTTAAAACAGCGTGGCCTAGACCTTTTGCCTCGCCTTGACGTACATGCATAATAGTAACGCCCTTCGGACAAATAGCTTGAATTTCATCTAATAGTTGACGTTTTACCCTGTTCTCTAGAGTAGTTTCTAATTCAAATGACTTATCAAAGTGATTTTCAATAGCATTTTTAGAAGAGTGAGTTACCAATACTATCTCATTGATACCGGCAGCTACACATTCATCGACTATATATTGAATCATAGGTTTATCTACAATTGGGAGCATTTCTTTCGGTATTGCTTTTGTTGCAGGAAGCATCCTTGTACCAAGTCCTGCTACAGGAATTACAGCCTTTGTTATTTTCTGTGACATCTTCATCCTTAATTTAAGATAATCTAATTGTGATGGCGACGAGTCTAAAGCATTCGCAAATATATTTCATCTAAATTGAATATACTTTAAAATTATTTCATAAAGCCCTTAAATAACTAATTACCTCACCTTTCAATAAATGTAAACCAACTATAATCCCCTTTTTTATCGGAATATTCTGATTAAAAAAACAGCTGATTTAATTAATACATGATTGAATATTTAATAAAGGTAATATTTTGATTATTAATGACTAAAGTATAAAGCTTACCATTGTGCAAATGATTACAAATCGGTATCATCATGCGACAAAATTCATTTATCCATGTGAAAAAAGGGATTTTAGTAAGGGTTTCAATCACTCAGTTAATATATAAGGTAATTAAGAATGAAAAAAGCAATTCAGACTACGCTAGCTGTTAGTATAGCTTTGGCTTTAACCGCTTGTAATAATGATAATAATGATCCAACTCCAACAACAATGGATATAGCTGGTGGAGCTGTTAAAGGAGCTTTAGTTTCAGCTACAGTTAATGTATATGCTGCAAGCGATACTGCTAAAGCAACAATTCTTGCAACTACACAAACTGATGCAAACGGTGATTATACCGTACAGGTAATTGATGCTACAGGTGCAGCTATTACGGGTGCATTCTTAATTGAAGTGGTTGCAGACGAAGATACAACTATGATCTGTGATGCTTCAGTCTGTGGAACACTTTCATATGGCGATACAATACCAAATGAAGAACTAACAGGTTTGTCTTTATCAACCATTTCTTATTCAGACGGCGAAGCAATTGACGCTGATGTGAACTCATTAACAACTATGGCAACAGATTCTATCTTAGCCTCAGCAGCCATTGAAGGTTCAGCGCTAGATTTAGGCAATGTAACCGCGGCAAGCTTTTTAACGGTTCAAGAAGATGCCTCTGAAATCGTTGGCGCTATATTAGGTGTGGATCTTTCAGAATCAAATATTTTTGCTATCGACATTGTTGATGCTTCAAAAGCTGATACTGTTTCTACAACAGATTCAATTGCTGCAACATTAACCCTTATTAATGCATCTTTAACAAGTTTAGACGTTGCTGATGGCTCATCGTTAGCTGATGAAATTGTTAAATACCTTGATGCAGTTGAAGTCGTTACTGCTACATTATTAGCTGATCCTGATGCTAATTTAGGTGCTGTTGCGGGTGATGCACTTGACGTAGTTAATGCAACACAAGCACAAATTTCTGATGAAGTTGATATGATTGCTGCGGCAGTTGTTGATGTAACAGGTGGTGATGATATCCCTGTAACAGACGTTCCTGCCGACGTTGATGAAGATGCCCTTGCCGATACCGTTGGTGACATCATTACGGGTACTGGTGGTACTGGTGGTACTGGTGGTACTGGTGGTACTGGTAGCTAATTAGTCACCTATTTGATGAAACCCGCCTCATGGCGGGTTTTTTATTGCAAACTTTTAACAGGATAAACTCACATGAAGCGCAGTTTGCTTGCCTTATCTTTCATGCTACCCGTCATCGCCACAGCCAATCAAGAAGTATCCACTTCGTTTCAGGGCTATAGCGGCCTAATCAATACCCCTACGGCTGAGCTGTTCGATAGTGGTAAGTTTTATTTTCAATATAGTAATCAGACAGAAAGAAAAGGAGCCTATAAAGATACTGCTAACTTCCATTTTGGTATTGGGTTATGGGATTTTGTCGAAATATCAGGCCGTAACGGAGCCTATGATGATAGCTTAAACAAAAGCTCCGATCTCTCAGCTAATATAAAGCTTGGCATACCTTATATTCCAAAGGAGTGGTTTAGCTTAGCCATAGGTATTCAGGACCTAGGTGGAGCAAATCCAGCTAGTTTTTATGATGCAAAATATGTAGTTGCTTCAAAAGAGTTGTTGGAAAACATTAATGTTTCAATTGGCTTAGGTCAAAGTGACTCAAAATTAGGGCGGCTTAATGGCATATTTGGCAGTATTTCATGGCAAGCATATGATTGGGCTAAAATATCTCTAGAAAATGACGCTGCAGATACAAACCTTGGCTTACACCTATCAACACCACAACACTGGCTTAATAATGGCACTAAGTTAACAGCCAATATACTAGCCTACAGCTCAAATGAACAGCTACGTGATGAGTTTTACTATGGTGTTGGCTTATCTATACCACTAGAATCATCAACCAAAATAACTAAGCAACAAAGCTACAGCCGATTTTCACACTATTCGGGCCGAAACCATATCGACAACACAGGCAGCTTAGAAAAGGTTAAGAACAAACTTATTAAAGAGGGTTTTGAATCAATCAAAGTTGGCAGAACCGATCATAATACTGCGTATATCGAGTTAGAAAACCATATATATAATCGTAACCAACTCGATGGCTTAGGGGTAGCCCTCGGATTAATCAGTACTGGGTTAGACAAAGAATATGCAAATTTTATGCTAGTAATCAAAGAGCGTGAAGTGCCAATTTTAGAAGTGACAGGCTCATTAGCCGATTACCTTGAGTTCTTAAATGACCAACAACCATTGAAGATTAAAATATCAACTGACACTTTTTCATCACAGAAAAATAAACAATTAGCGAACAGAGATAATGCCAATGATTCTTGGCTAAAGCCGCGCTTTACCTTTTGGCCATCGTTAGTTTCAGCCGTCGGTACCGAGTATGGTATGTATGACGTATCGTTAGCATTAGTAAGTCACTTAGAGCTGCCATTATGGCCTGGTGGTGCCTTGTCAGCGGTTCATATGACACAGCTAGCAGAAACTGAAGACTTCAAAGATGGCCGATATTTTGGTGATTGGAAGCAAAAGACAGGCCTACAAGAATATAGCTTACACCAAACATTTACACTGCCTTATAACATCAAAAACATGACCTTTGCAGGAAGGTATCGCGAAAGTTATAACTTCATTGCTAATGAAGTTCGCTGGCAAAATGATAATGGCAGCCATCGAATTAATTTGCTAACAGCTAAATATGAAAATCAGGAAACTGCCGAAAGAACGCCTTATCAAGGTTGCAATATTTTATTTCCTGCTTGCTGGCCGCCAGTGGAGCCAACAGAAAGAGAAGTGATGATAGGGATGTATCGGTATTATTCAATGAAATTTGATACTTCAGCCGAAATACGTGTAGGGCAGTATTGGCAGCAGGATAAAGGGGTTGTTTTCAAACTAGAACGGATGTTTGGTGATGTAACTGTAAACCTCAACTATAAAAATAGTAAGATTGACGATCAAGAAGCTAATCAATTTATTGGCTTAGGGTTTTCGATTCCACTTACACCTCGCAAAGATCATAGTAATAAATATGTTCAAGTAAGAGGGATCCCAAAATGGAATTATACAATTGATACTTTGGTTGGTACAAACTTAAATGTATTGACGCCAGGAACCGGTGATTCAGCACGTATGTTCTATAACCTCGAAAATTTTTACTATAATATTGATCGACTCGGTAAAGCATACATTTACAACAATGCAAACCGTTTAAAGCAGGCCTTTGCTCTAAAGAGATAATGTCTATTGCTAGAGTAGGATAGACTCATCATATAACCTTGATCTATTCTACTCTAAGCTTATTATTAAATTATATAAAAAATTTCAAAGCATTAGGCCTATCATTTTTAACAATATTTACTTTTCAACCTAAACTGGAGGATATTGTAACAGCTCAATATATAAACTCATGCCCCCTAGTAAGCACTCTTGTCAATAAACCCTTTAAAAACAGTCGATATGACGATCTTGATATCAAAACCGAGCGACCAGTTCCGTATATAGTCAAGATCATACTCTACCCGCTTTTCCATTTTATCTAAGGTATCTGTTTCACCGCGCCAGCCATTAACTTGTGCCCAGCCAGTAATTCCAGGCTTAACTTTATGTCGTAGCATATAGCCGTTGATGATAGTCCTATATTCCTCATTATGCGCAACGGCATGAGGGCGAGGCCCAACAATAGACATTCGACCTTGTAATACATTAAAAAACTGTGGTAATTCGTCTAATGATGTTGAACGAATAAAGCTTCCGATTTGCGTTAAACGGACATCATTCCTTTTAGCCTGGGTCACTTTAGTTCCGTTTTCCATTACAGTCATAGAGCGAAACTTCCACACTTTAATCGGTTTTCCGTCCATTCCGTAGCGAATCTGTTTAAATAAAACAGGACCTGATGAAGTCACTTTAACAGCAATACTGATTACTATAAGAATAGGAGTTATTAAAATTAAAATAATACTCGATAAAACTAAGTCCTCTATGCGTTTGATTATCGCGTTGCTACCGTCAAGCGGCGAATCGTAAATGCTGATAGTTGGGATACCAGCTATAACATCACTTCTTGCATGCAAAAGCTCAAATATAAAAATATCCGGTACCAAGTAAACAGAAGCAGTGCTATCAGCCAGCTCGTTCATCAGCCATTTTATACGTTTTTCAGCGCGCATTGGCAAAGTAATATAAACCCGATCGATCTTTCCTTGCTTGCAATCTGCTACTAATTTATCTAAATCACCCTCAATCTCAATATTCTCAGAATTTCGATTTATGTTACGATCGTCATAATATCCTCTAAATATGAGACCTAAAGCTTGGTTAGCTGATATTTTATTTAACAATTTTTGACCAAGCTCCCCTCCACCAGCAATAACAAAAGAACGGGTATTGAAGCCTCTACTACGCACACTTGAAAGAAGTAACCGTAAGACAATCCGATAAATTATTAATGATATTAGCCCTATTAGAAACCATGCTATCTGTAGTACTTCTGGGAGTGAGCTTTGTTCGAGATAGCTTAAAATAAGAAAACAAACACCAGAAGTAAATACCCAGTGAATTATGGTTTTCTTTAATTCTTTAAATAAAGATAATCCACGCCAGGAAATATAAAGGCTTCCTAATTCACTAGTGAAGTGAAATAACAATGCAGCCAACATTGCTGCAGCACTGTGCGCTATAAGCCACGGCTGGTTAAAGTAACTATTAACTAAAAATAAACTGCCTACAATTACTACAATGTCTAATATTCGATGTAAAATAGACACCAATGCCTGATTAGTACGTAATATTCCTTCATTTTTTATCATAATTCAACTACTTATAAGTGTGTACATTTAAGTTATTTCTTCACGTAACTTGGTTAATTCTATTTGATTTTTTATGTAGAGTTTTTTTCTGGGGAAATATTTTAAACTTAGCTTTTACGCAAGTTACAAACGACCATAACGATCTTCAAATCGCACAATATCGTCTTCTCCGAGGTAAGAGCCTGACTGAATTTCAATAAGCTCTAAATCTACTTTCCCAGGGTTTTCTAAAGAATGGATAGCTGTAATAGGTATATAAGCCGATTCGTTTTCAGTTAATAACTGTTCTTTTCCGCCAATAGTTACTTTTGCTGTGCCGGATACTACAATCCAATGTTCTGCACGATGGTGATGCATTTGCACAGATAGCTTAGCCCCAGATTTAACTGTTATGCGTTTAACTTGAAAACGTTTACCGCTATCAACGGAATCATATTTACCCCAAGGGCGGTAAACTTCACGATGCAAAGTAGCTTCCGTGCGCTGTTGTGCTTTCAACTGATTTACAATGCTTTTCACTTGTTGAGCAGCATCTCTATGTGCCACAAGAACTGCATCTCTGGTATTTATAATCACCAAATCATTGATTCCAACTGTTGTAACTAATTTATCATCGCTATGCACAAGAGTGTTCTGTGTATCGATAGAGTAAACGTCTCCTTTAAAAGCATTACCGTGATCATCTTTTTCAGATATCTGCCAAAGTGCTGAAAACCCTCCTATATCGTTCCATCCTGCATCAAGTGGAACAACAACAACATCATTATTACCTTCAACTAGGCAAAGTGGTTCCATCACTGCATAATCAATAGAGTCATCCGGACAACTCATAAAGGCTTCTTTATCAACGCGAATAAAATCAACATCCTGATTTTGTTTTTGCATTGCTTTTTTACATGCCTCAAAAATATCAGGGCTATGCTCTATAAGCTCAGCAAGATAACGACTAGCTTTGAACATGAACATACCACTATTCCAGTAATATTCACCCGACTCTACGTATTGTTTTGCTGTTTCTAAGTTTGGCTTTTCAACAAACTCATTAACGGTAAAACCACTATCGTTATCAAGTTCATCACCACGCTTGATATAGCCATAACCTGTTTCAGGACCTTTTGCTACAACACCAAAGGTAACCAGCTTATCATTTTGAGCATGGCTATATGCTTGCTTAACTGAATTTTGAAACGCATTATCATCGTCGATAACATGATCAGCAGCTAGAACTAATAAGATTGGCTCCTCACCGTCTTGAGCATTTTCAAGTGCCTTTAATGCAGCTAACGCAATTGCTGGTGCTGTATTTCGTCCAATAGGCTCTAAAAAAATACCACTATGATTTACATGTAATTGGCGAACTTGTTCAGCCGCAATAAACCTATGTTCTTCATTACAAATCAACATACATGGGCTGTTACTTAGTCCTTTTAACCTACTTATGGTTTGCTGCAACATGGTAAGTTCACCATTGAGGGGCAGAAACTGCTTCGGGTGGTTTTTTCGCGATAATGGCCATAGCCGTGTGCCAGAGCCCCCGGCCATAATTACAGGTAAAATCATTTTAGTTCTCTTTTAATTAATATTTTACACAAGAATTTTAGATTTGCCGAATACCTTTTGGTCATCCTTGTTGGTTCTGAAAGCAACCTATATAGCCACTCCAAGTGTAGCTTCGATACATATAACGGAGCTCTTTTTGCCTTACCACTTAAAAAATCCAAGGAGGCCCCAATACAGAGAATATTTGCCTTTATATTGAGATTCTTTATCTGAAGAGAAAGTTGCTCTTGCTTAGGCGACCCTAAAGCAATAAAAACTAATTCAGGGTCAATTTTAACAATCTCGTCAAAAAGCTTCTCGATATAGTCTGGATCACTCTCGTAGCCAAAAGGAGGACATATATTCTTTACATTGTTCAATGAGTATTTAACTTTTAGCCCATTAAACTCATTTTCCGTTGGCCCTATGAATAATGTTTTCAGATTAGAAATCTTTGGATTAGATATTAGACTTGAAGTTAGATCACTACCCGTAATAACGGAAGGTAGACGCGTTCCTTTCAAAGCAGCTAAGGACTTTAAGATCCTACTATCGCAGATTGTATAATCAGCTGTATCTATTGCTTTATTAAAGTCAAGATTAACTTTTGCATTATAACGCATAAGAAAATCCATATTTGGAGTTACAATAATACTACTAACTAGCGGCTTTCTATAAAGAATTTTTTCTAAATCTTCTTGTATAATTTCGCTAAACTCTATTTCTAAAAATTTCACTGCTTCAACTCTTTTAATTATCTTTATTAAAAAAATGTTAATACATATACAAAATACGTGCGTCAACATTCATCAAAAAGGATGAATAATACCTACTAAAAATAGTGCTCAAACAAAACTACCATAAGGGAAGTTTGTTTTAAGGCCAGTATGTATCCATCCTAATTTATAGTCTGTTTAAAGTTATATTTTCAGTTCTTAAGTTGATCTCATCTTGGGTCTAAATTTTAAAAAGGTGACTTTTAAGAGTTTTATTTCAACTATATCACTCTAGTCTTAAAGACTATAACTTGTTTCCGGGGATTGCATCGCATTTTTCCCTTCGATATTCAGTGTATATTAACACTCTATACTTGTGTATTTGGTAACCTTATACCGCATATTGATTTTTTGCAGCTTTAGTAATTTTAACATTCTGGTACAAAAATTTTTTAAATAACCAACAGTTAGAAAGAAGGAAAAATACAACTACCGGAAAACTAAAAGTGTGTAAAGGAAAGAAGATTAAAATAGGCAGTGTAGTAAGGTACATCAGCGCAGAAATCAGTCCAAACTGCTTCAAAATTTTAAATGTACTTAAGAATACAATAATTACTACGCTCATAAATGGAAAAAATCCGCCAGTAAACGCAAATTGTAATGGTGTACTTTCTAATCTAATATTCCATCCCCCGTAATCTTGAGCATTTACAAAACCATTGCCTGTCATAGTAAAAATATATTCAGCACCTATGGCCAAGTTTGAATAATGTTCTACAGCGGATCCTGTAGTATCATTACCTGTAAACGTATTTACAATTATCATCTGCAGGCTATCATTTACACCTAAAAATAATAATAAAGAGAAGGTAACGATATACAGTGTTTTATAATACTTTCCAGAAAATAAAAACAGCCCCCATAACATAGCCATACATATCAATGATGTTCTTGACAAAGCTAAAACTCCGATTAAAGTTATAAAACATAGTAAGAAAAAGTTCTTATAATTTAAGATCATTAATAAAGCTAATAAGTAAACACTCACGAAAGCTGTTGAAAGTGGATTCAACAATACAGAGTACAATCTTTTATAGGTACCATCCATCAATAAACCGCCAAATTCATTTTCCTTAAAGTAAAACAACACAGCAACTTCTTCCCACATAAAGAAGTGAATGATCAATGAGAATAAGGAAAATACAGACCAACCAAGTAATAACAATTTCACATCATCGGGATTAAATTGAAGCCCTCTAGACAAAATTGATACTAAAAAATAGCATGAAAAAAAGTAAAGCTGATAAGAGAATTCTTTATCAAGTTCAAAATTACTAAAAAAACTAATTACTAAAAATATTAAAAGGGCAAATATATTAAATATAGCAATTAAGCTCATATCCTTTAATAGTAGTTGGAAATGAAACATTGTATAGAATACAAGTATTAAAGGTATAAAATAAAAAGCATTTACATTTGTAAGGTTACCTACTATAGCTTGTACTACAGATATAAGTAGACAAATTATTATAAAGGAATCGAGTTGTGAGAAGTTTATTGATTTTATATTTCTGGTGAACATATTAAGTTTTGCTTATCTTATTTATATGTACGAAATCAGTTTCAAAATTTAGACATAATGAGTTGTATAAATTGGTTGTATGTGCCGTAAACTCTTTGTATTCTGAGATATCTATTAATGTGAATGTTTCAACATTAAATAGCTTCCGGCCATAAATAATTGGATTACTCCACATACCAACTATTGCTCTAAAATTATATTTAACAAGCAATTCTTCAACAGCGCAAGGTGTATTTAAAACTATAAAGCGGGAATCTAAATTAGATAGAAATTCTACTTTCTCTGATGAACTTCTTGGATGAGGTTTGAAATAAACCGTCTCATTAAATTTATCTAGCACCGATTTATATAAATTCAACTCACTGCTTAAAGATAAGATATTATCTTCGTAAAGTGTTTGACCTATTATCAATACAGGTTTAATTTCAGTCACTAATTGTTCGTAATGGCTATTTAAGGCGAGTTGCTCAATGATTTTGTGTAAATCACCTTTGATATTCATTAGTGTCGTTTTTCTACCTTTCCAACCTTTCACCTTCTCTGGAAAAAATAACTTATATTCTTTTGTTTTACTTTCAAGGAATTTAGAACGCTGTGAATATATATCTTCCAAACCAAGTAATTTAGTTAATATTATTTTGCCAATTCTTTTTAAAGGAGAGTAATATATAAAAGGAAAGTTAAAATAATCACATATTCCATCTTCAACACGTACAAGTTCAATATTTTCAGTCAAAAGTAACTGTGCACGAGTTATGGGGCTATAAAAATTAAAATAATAAATCAGAACTGGTTTAAATTTATTTAATAAATTTAGAAAGCTATTCTGAACTTCAGCTATTTCAGTTTCTACTTTATATTTAAACGTATTTAGAGCCAACAACTTAGCATTAACAAAACGAACTTTATTTATACTACCAATAATAACAAACTCTAAATTTAGACGCTTACAAGTATCGACCATCATACTTAATGATGATTCAGAGACTTCTTCCAACAAAAAGATCCCGCCATCTTCACTTGCATGGTTTATTGAAGCTGCAACTAAAAGGTGCCATGGACTACCTACAATATAAAAATTCAATTCTTAGCTCCCTTTAAAAAGTAAAAACCACTACTAATAAGAACTAAAAGTTCAACCGTTAGTGTTGCATATGCCGCTCCTATAATTCCTAAAGTTGGAATCAGTAAAAATGAAATACCAATACATAGAAGTGCACAGATCAAAGTTATAATGAAGAACTCTTTAGATCTACCTGTAACATGAAGAGAGTTAGGTATTAGTAAACCCACAGAAAGTGCGATACAAATGTAAATATAAATTTTAAATGTGGCGACAGATTCAGTAGTCACATATGAGGCACCAAAGATAAATTTAATAAGCACATCACCATAGAAGGATATTGGATATAAAATGACAAGAGAAAATAATAACGAAAGTTTTGTTATTTTAAAAACGAATTCGTAATAGTTCCCATTATTATATTTTTCACACAAATTAGGGTAAAGTAATGTAGTAATGACACCTTTAATTGTTATAAACCCTATATAGAACAAACTAACAGCTGAGAACAATCCTAAATCAAGATTATTTAAATTGTATTCAACAACAAATACATTAGCACCAGAAAAAACTCTCGCAAAAAAAGCACCTGCCATGACATATAAAAAAGCAGAGATATTGGGTTGTACATTTTCTGTCAAGTCAGAAATAACCTGTCTATTTAAAGGAGTAACTTTTAAATATTTCTTTTTTGCGTACTTAAAAAACATGATAAATATTAATAAGATGACAAAGGATCTTGCCAGAATAACATCAGATATATTGCTTTCAAGTAGGGACAAAATAAATACTATTAATACGGTAATAAATATAAGTATAAAATTTTGAACGGCGGCATAAAGTTGATATCCTAATGCCCGATATAGAAAATCAAAATTAAAAAAATGACCTAAACCATAAACTATAAGGCTTGAAAGAAGTATAAAATCTAAGGTTCCACTTAAAAAAAAGCTTATACCTATTAGTACGCAGAATGATAAACCAATGATTCGAAAACTAACAATTGTATTTAATGCCTTCTGGAGATCCTGAGGTGTTCTATCAATGTTTAATATTAATGTTCTTACTCCAGTTTGCTGACTAGCAAATTCGACAACTATTATCACGAAAAATATCATTGTTTGCGCCAAGGTCCACAAACCAAAATCCTCAGGACCAAAGTGCCTTGCTACAATTAAACTGAGTAAAAAAATTCCCAATTTTGCAATCAGCTCGAAAATTGCAGCAATACTAAATGACTTCACAAGCCCAAATCAACTATTGTGTAAAGAAAGTAATACTTTCTTTAAATCTTCTGGCGTATCAACTGCAATACTTCCTGCTTCCACTTCAACCATTTTAACCTTGTAGTCATTTTCTAAAAACCTAAGAATCTCAATATCTTCTTGTTCTTCAAGTGGTGTTTTTTGCCCTTGGGACAAGAAAAACTCTAAATGCTCCTTTGAAAAGGCATAAATACAAATCTGCTTATAAGAAAAATTGTTTATTCCACTCTTTGTAAGTGGAATTGCAGCTCGACTCATATATAACAATTGCTTCGAAACACTAAACACTACCTTAGGTAAAGTTAAAGAGAAGACATCTTCCTCTTCAGATATTTTACAAAAAGCATTAATTACCTCTCCTGGGCTTCTCTGATACTCATCCACAATAGATTGAATATCCAGAGGGTTAATTAGCGGCTCATCCCCTTGTACATTCACAATGAAATCTCGTTTTAACACTTTATTTGCTTCTGCAATACGATCAGTACCAGTCAAGCAAGACTCTGGCGTCATAACAACTTGTGCGCCAAAAGATTCAGCAACATTTTTTATTCTTTCATCATCAGTCGCAATATATACATTATTGCTATCAACAGCTTGACAGGAACGTTCCCATACATGCTGTATCATTGGTTTCCCACAAATATCAACCAAGGGCTTTCCTGGGAATCTACTAGATTCAAAACGAGCTGGGATAACTACTGCGTATGTTAATGTCACTTAGATACCTCTGAATAATCATTGATGACGTGAAAATTTTCTATTTCGGCTGCTTGAAGCATCTCATCTTTTACATTTGAAAGGGGGGAATAAAACACAAACTTTATATTATTCATTGTTGCAGCTTCATAATCAGCCAATGCGTCACCTACCATAACAGCTTGACTATGTTCGTTATTTTCAAGAATAGTCGCTATATTTTTAGCCTTACTTGTAGGACTTCCTAGGATATCATCGAAATGTATTGAAATACCGCGCTTCTTCAAGACACGTCTCAACTGCTCTTGCTCAGAACCTGAAGCAACAAATAGTTTTTTATCTCTTAAAGAACTTAACAGCTCTAAAACACCAACAGCCAGCGGTGCCTTTAAATATAATTCTTCAACCTGCTCAGAAAAACTGTCAATTACTGCTTTCTCAAGTTCCTCTGCAGCTTCATTCGGTAATTGTAATAGGCTAACAAAGTGAGCTACATGGTGATAACGGCTCTTACCAAAATTGTATTTGAAATAGTCAACGCAAGCGCTCATTTGTGAAGACGAAAATTTGTTAGAAAGTCGCAAGGCACTTTGCATTGCATCAATCTTCATACTATTTGAGTCGAGTAATACACCGTCACAATCAAAAACAATTAGATCAGCTGTTTTAAATATAGGCATACACACTACTCTTTTTGATAGGATAGGTTGTTGGAGTCAGTGCTATCAAATCGCCAAATAGTGGCTTGCTAGCTTTTACCTGTGAGATAACATCTAGCATTTCCGTTTGACGTTTGTCTGTTGAATCATAGCCTTCGAAACCAGCAACAAACACATCTGAAAACCCAGATTCCATCGCGAATGCAAGTGCGTATGCCATCGTTAAATCATGAGGAACGACACAGTGAGATTCGTTGGCTTCAAAAAAACCTTCACTTACTTCAACTCCATAATTTATCGTGTCATCATTTAATCGAATTAAATCAAGTTCATCCTTTTTAAATCGATGTCTAGGGTAAATTATCGGATACTTTATATTTATATAATTAGCAGATTCGGATAAAAACTTGAGGTTATGAGAAATACAAACAAAATCAATGTGATCATCAACGATCGTCTCATTGATATTTAGGGAAACCACAATTACTTCTTGTTGCTTAATAAATATTTCTAATGCTCGTTTATGTTCTTTTACTGATGGTGCATTTGTTAGCAGTAAGAGCTTTCGGCCGACAAATGTATTAGAAATCACATCACCGCATGGCTCTGTAAATTCATCATTTAAACTTAATGCTGCTTGTAAAACTTTGCCATCATATTTACTTGTTCCGTCTTGAGCTAATAAATACTTTAATGCTCCAACTGTTTCATCTTTACCCAAGTGAGAGTCAGATAATAAATTTTGTATATACGTTGGATGCACATTGTGCTGTGCCCCCAAAAAGTAAAGAAGGTTGCTCCCCCAACCGTATTTTTTCTGCAATGGCTCAAAATATCGAATAACTAATTCGTAAATTGCTGTTGCGTTAAATCCTGGATGGGACTTAGAAAGAACAGCTAACAGGCTTTCTGTTTCAGCATTACCTGCTCCACGCCCCATACCAGTTATGGTTGAATCAATCCATGTAACTCCATTTGTAATAGCGCAAAGACTATTATCTAAAGCTCTGCCCATATTATTATGGGTATGGATGCCTATTGCCCCCTTCCACTCTTCTTTGATAGCGTTTAATATTCGAACAACTTCCGCATTGTCCATATTACCTAATGAATCAGCAAAATAAAGTGATTCAATGCAATCCCAACTTGCTATCGTTTTTGACTTTGAGGATATCTCATGGACAGATTTACCACCTGCTTGCATAAGGTTAAAACCAACTAAATAACCTAGATCTTTTAACTTTTTTGCTATTTCAGCAGAACTGTCGACTTCATAGAAATGCGCAGCGATTCTAACCAAACCAATTTTACTTGACTGCGCTTCGCAAAATAACGCGTCGACAGCATCACTGATACTAAGGTTCGATGTCAAAATAGTTTTTGCATCTACCATCACCCCGTAAATTACTCCACTTGGGAGATCTAATGAGTTTAAATAACTTTCAGTTGTATAGGCAAACGGACCTAGGAATTCATCCTTTGCGAAGTTCCTTAACCCTAATTCAACAAAGCTGATTCCACTATTTGATACTGCCTTGAGATAATTAGTTACCAACTCTTCGGAAAAATCCCATTGATTATAGTAGCCACCATCTCGAAGTGTGCAATCTAAAATTTTCATTACTATTCCTTATTTACTTTCCGATTTGTATTCATAATTATAATAACCGTAATAGCCGTAAGCATTGCTGGTCTTTTTCTCGACACCGTTAAAAATAACGCCTTTAACATCAATGCCATTTTGTTCGAAGCGATTGCGGGTATATTCAATTTCTCTGATTGGATTTTTACCAAAGCGGGTTACTAATAACGTAGTACCTGCGTGAGCCGCAACAATTGCAGGATCTGTTACTGCCAAAATTGGTGGCGTATCGATAATGACAAAATCATATTGAGTTTGCACCTGTTCAATAAACTGAGCAAAAAGTGGCTGAAGTAATAATTCAGAAGGGTTAGGTGGTACCATCCCCCTGGTAATAATATCTAAATTTTCTACACCACTTGCTTTGATTACTTGCTCAAGCTTGAGCTTACCTGATAATAAGTCTGACAACCCATCATCCCATTCAAGGTTAAACCAACGTTGTAAATAGCCCTTACGCATATCTGCATCAACGATTAATACCTTTTGACCGCCTTGTGCCAATATTGCTGCCAAATTGGCCGAGACAAACGACTTGCCTACACTAGGAGATGGCCCTGAAATGGTAATAATGTTGTTTTTCGCTTCTATCATGGCAAAATGTAAACTGGTGCGCAGACTACGGATTGATTCTATGGTCAAGTCAGCTGGGTTATCAACCGCTAATAAGCTCATGTCAACTTTAGCTTTTCCTTTATTGCCACGTTTGAACTTGTTATTCAGCGTTTCCTGATATTTAGAAAAAGGAATTGATGCATACACTGATAAGCCAATAGCTTCAATATCACTCGGATCTTCAACACCTTTATTAAGAGACTTTTGAATCAATACAATAGCTATGGAAATAAAGCCGCCTAGCAGGGTCGCAACAATAGCTATTAGTGCTTTTTTAGGTTTTACTGGTTCTGTGAGATCAACTTCTGCATGGTCAACCACTCGCACATTACCAACAGTCCCAGCACGGACAATGTCCAGTTCTTGCGTTTTTGCTAATAGCAACATATAGATTTCGTTGCCTACTTCAACATCACGCATCAAACGCAACAGTTTCTGCTGAGTCTCAGGTAAAGCTTTAACTTTTGAGCTGAGCTTTTCCTTTTGTTGTTCAATTGACTTAATTTGACTGAGCACCGCTTGAAAATTGGGATGTTGACGCTTGAACTTAAGTGAAACTTGCAACCTTTTTAACTCAAGTTCTTGTAATGCGGTATCAAGTTCAACAATTTGCTCAAGTACCCCCTGAGTTTCTAGTGTTATATTGACTGACTGCTGCTTCTTTTGGAAGTCATTGAAATCTGCCTCAGCTTGTTCAAGGTTGGTTTTAATCTTTGGTAAATGAACCCTTAAAAAATCGAGAGATTTCTTTGCTTCGGCTGAGTTACGTTCTACATTCTGTCGGACATAGATATTTGCTATTTCGTTTAATACTGTTTCTGCATGATGAGGGTTTTGGTATTGGTAACTCAGGTTGATAATACCCGATTTTTTACCTTTTTCTGCTGCACCTATCTCTTTTTGCAATTCTAAAATGGTCGTTAAACGATAATTTTTTATTAATGTAAAATGTGTACCTGGACGTGCATTCAATTTACGAACGGTTATCTTATATAGACTACTACTTAACTCAGTGCCTACTTGGCCCGAGAGAACCTCTACACCATCTGGCGTATATAAGGTAAAGCTTTGATTCTTGCCTGCAACTAACTCAAACTCTTCACCAACCAATCCTTGAGGCACTTCAAACCGAAATAACTCGAGTTTTTCACCACCCCAAGCATAACTGTTTGCACCAAACATTGGCTCAGCTAGTTGGTTTTCATTCAGCGGTGTGTACTTGCGAGAAAAGTAACCCCCAATTAATGGCAGGAGTTTAGGCTCAACTACAGTATCAAGTTTCAAATTGTCGATAGCTTCGCCCAATACGGTACGAGATTTTAGTAGTTCAATTTCGGTTATTGCTTCAGACGTACCTTCGAACATGCTGGCCATATCATCAAGACCCGGAACTGACGGGCTACTCTCTTCAACTTGGATCATAGCTGTTGCTTGGTAAATTGGCGTTGATAATATAGCAAAGGCTACGCCAATCACTGAAAATATTGCCGTAACAATTACTATAAACCACTTGCGATCTAATAAGGCACCAAGCAACGCCATCAGATCAATATCATTGGTCTCAACCGTTTGGCTTCTAGTTGTTGGAATTTTAGGTTGCATACTCATACTACAGAGTGTCCTTTATAAATATTTGACCCAAGCTGAACAAGCCTGGTCAATTAACTGATACACGTGTTCGAAGGCTTCTTTGCTCTTACGATAGGGATCGGGAATCTCTTTATCGCCAATCCATTTTCCTAGCAAAAATGTTTTGCCTCGTGCTTGTGGGTATTGACCGAGTAAATCAGTTAAATGGCGTTCCTCCATGACTAATATCAGGTCATTCTCAGCGATGAGCGATGTACTTAACTGACGACCTTTATGTTCACTCATATCAATATTGTTTGTTAGGGCAATACTGGTTGCGGTCGCTTCTGCACCTTTACCCACTAGCGCGGTTAAACCTGCTGAAGATACTTTGATATCACTGTCAGCCAATTTATCTTTTAAAAGATATTCACCTGTAGGGCTTCTACAAATATTACCCGCACAAACCACCAAAATAGAATTAAACATGCCCATTAGAAAAAGTTTCCTTGCGCTTTAATGGTTGAAATTGATTCAAGCGCTTCAACAGTCGGCACTAACTGGCTAATCAAGCGATTCCAACGAGCAATAGGTGCTGTTGTCACATAAACAATATCACGAGGTTGCAACTTGAATTGATCTGCCAGTACTAACGCAACTACATTTTGAGCGTGCAATTGGTATACATCGGCAATAATGCCTTCGTCATTTTTAGGTTTTTGACGTAATACAAAAACACCATTAGCATTAGCCGTTTGTTCATTTAAGCCACCTACATCACTTAACGCTTCAGCTAGGCTTAAACCATAACGATTGATCTCAATGCTTCCTGCTTTATTCACGTCACCTAGTACGAAGACTTTTTGATTATCCGTACGATTTACATGAATAATATCACCGTGTTTCAATAAACGGTTTTGAGAGATATCACCTTTGGTGTAAAAATCGTCGAGTCTTATCGTTTCTGTTTTATTTTCTCGGGTGAAGCTAATAGTACGCCAATCTGCTCGTTCACTTAAACCGCCTGCGAGGTTAAGTGCGTCAATTAAGGTCAATGGTATTTCACTTATTGCTTGAACCCCTGGTTTTTTAACTTCACCAGTTACGTAGGCTCTTTGGCTTTTAAAACCTACGACTTTAAGATCTATCTGAGGCTTTTCGATAACCTGACTGAGTTTTTCTACTAAAACTTTATGTAGCTCTCTAATTGTTTTACCTGCGGCAGGAATATTTGCAGCATATGCATACGTAATCGTGCCATCAGCTTGAATCCTAAAGCCATCAAATTCGGCGGTACGTTGTACAGCAGCTGGAATAGTTAATTCTGGATGGTCCCAAACACCAATAGATAACACATCGCCAATACCTAGCACGTAATCATAGCTATCAGTAACCACCGGCGTATATTTTTTAGCTTGAGAATAAACTTGCTGACTGTCTTTTAAACGAGATATTAATGATGAGTCAATAACAGAGATATTAATGTTTGAAAGGTCTTGCTCAAGCGTAGATGTTTCAGGCTCTACATCAACGCCTTCCATATGACTGCCAGGAATAATACTACAACCGCTCAATGACAATAAAGATAGTGCGATAATTATTTTTTTAGAGGATATTAACATTGTGTAAGATTCTTCATTCCTTCGCTAATTTGGTCAACTACCTTGTTGCTTCTGATGTTTTCTGCAAATTAACACCTAAAACTCATGCAGTTTTCGCTTTATTTTTATCTATTCTATCTAGTTTTATTTGCCGTTATGTAAGGTAACAACAAACTTCACCACTTTGACTTTTTAAGCATCATGCTTTATCAATTCGATAGATCCATAGCATATTAAGCGCGGAATGATACGCAAGTTGCTTAGCATTGTCTATATAACCTGAGCTCCGCTTAATAAATATTTCTCTAGCTGCTATTTTTACTAACTTTTTTGTTAAATTCACTGCAATAGGCTAGCTATTGACGCGTAAATTTGCCTCGAATTAAGAAAAAATATCAAGCTAGATACATTGAAATTATTCAGTTATACAATTCATGAACTTAACTATCTCTTAAACAGAGCTCAGGTTATTTAGAGCATTCGATTTAAAAGTTGTAATTCGATAGGCAAGAGTCATTTTATACTTTAGCTGTCTATCCTAATTTATTAATGAAGAACATCTTCAAAGAATGTAACCTGTATTTATCGAATATAAACATAGAACTAACAGTGGATTCAGGATAATTGCCCCTGCATTATCTAATAAGTGGCATCCATGCCACGTCCGATTAAGTCATCGCGGGAATGACGGCAGAAATTTTTCTGTCTGACAGTAATGGGTTAATTCCAACTCAACTGTAAAGCCTCATACGTCACTTTATTAATTACAGTAACTATAATTAATAGGTTTCGATGGTCACTTAAGTTGCAGTTTTCTAACTCAGCAATCATCATTTCGGTTTTCATTTAAGGCAGAATCCATAGAACAAGAACCGTAAAAGAACTAGATTCCCGATTAAGACACCACGGGAATGACACTATGGGGTAAATGAACTTCTACTTGTAACCCTCCCTCAGGATGATTATTCAAGGTTATTTGACCTTGATGCCCATCGCTGATTTCTCGGCAAATACTTAAACCAATACCACTGCCATCTGCTTTAGTTGAATAGTAAGGCAAGAAAGCCTTAGGCAATATATCAACGGGCATGCCCGTGCCAAAATCTCTGACCGTAATACGAAGTTGACCTTGTTTGCTTACAATGCTCACCTCAGTTGGTTGAGTAGTTGTTTGATTAGAGCATGCTTGTTGTGCATTTTTAAGCAAGTTAATCAGCAGTTGCTCAATTTGGCTTTCATCGCCAGAAAACATCAAAGTCTCATCCTGTGAACGTAAGCTAAACTGATATAACTCTTGTAATTGCACTAAGGTTTTCATTAAATCAAAGGTTTGCTTTTGTGGTCTCGATAACCGTGCCAACTGACTATAACTTTGGATAAATTCTGCCAATTTATTAATGCGTTTCGAAATAGTAGCAAATACACGTGTTAATTGCGGCTCAGCCAAGCGTTCAGCTAATATATTGCCGCTATGACACATAGAGCTAATAGGTGCTATAGAGTTATTAAGTTCGTGATTTATTACTCGTATCACTTTCTTCCATGTTTGCAATTCTTGTTGGTGCATTGCTTGGGTTATCGGCTTGAGTAAGGTCAGTTGGTGACGGCTGCCATGTAATTTCAAATGATGTCGAGATAAATGCCAACTCTGCTCTGTTTTCATTTTTACATTCGCGCCAGTATCAGAGTCGTTAATATCATCTTCCGCCAAATTACCGTAACTATTTCCATATTTAGGCTCTGCTAACATTAATTGAATAATGGCATTATCTTTATCTTCATGTTGACCGAGTTCTGGCATTTGCTCCTTTAATAGATTTTGCCAAGACATACCTAACATACTGTTCTGATCAAAGAAGTTCTCAGCAGCGCGGTTAGCAAAAATGATGGTATCTCTATGATTCACTAAAACGGTGACAACATCTGAAGCATTAACCACTTTATCGAGTAATAGCTCCCTTTGATAAAGCGATTGTTTCTCTTTTCTTAGCTTGTCAGTCACTTGATTAAAGAGCGCTAACACTTCAGCTTGGCTATGACTTTTATTATTCTGGTTATTCGCTAAGGTAATAGAAAAATCACCATCTTGTAAGTTACGTAGGCCATGTAATAACGACTGTAAAATCTGATGACTTTGCCTATGGTAATACTGATAACGCATAGCGGCTAAAGCAATTAACAGCGTCGAACTTATAGCGAATAACCAAGGTGAGCTAGGCAATAAAAGAGAGAAACTGGCGATAAAAGCAAGATTGATGAGAATGAGTTGTACAACTAACATAGCGGCTCTACTAACATAAGGATTCAACTAACATAACAGACCATTCGTCATTCCCGAGGTATCTGATCGGGAATCCATGTTACTTAATAGCATGAACAAACAACTTAAGCATTTCGAAGATAACGGGATCGATTGCTATTGTCTTAAAAGTAGACATATCTGTAAGAGGATCTTTCCCTGATTCAACTAACATAATGAGTCTACATCGATTTGATATTTTTCTATGCGGCGGTATAACGCTTGTCGACTTAACCCTAATTCGAGTGCCGTATGTTTAATCACGCCATTATGTTTACTCAGTATTTGCTCAATATTTTGCTTTTCATCTAACGCAGGCTCTAGTTGATTCGAAGCCAATTGAAAGTCACTTGGCTCTAGGCTGCTACTATTAGTAAAAACTAACGCACGCTTACAAGCATTTTCTAATTCACGCACATTGCCCGGCCAACTATGGTCCGTTAATGCTTTAACTGCTTCCTCACTCAGTGAGTAATCATTACCGATAAAGTATTGCGCTAAGGGAGCAATATCACTTTTTCTCTGTGCTAAATCTGGTAAGTGCAGCTCTATAACATTGAGTCGATAATATAGATCTTCTCGAAATGTGCCTTGCTGCACTGCTAACGATAAATCGACATTAGTAGCACTAAGTACTCTCACGTCAACTTTTAATGTTGTATTGGAGCCCAAACGTTCAAATTCACCGGTTTGCAAAACTCTCAGCAATTTCATTTGACCCGATAAGGTTAAATTGGCAATTTCATCTAGAAATAAGGTGCTGCCATTTGCGGCTTCAAAACGACCAATTCTTGCTTGATTAGCCCCTGTAAACGCGCCCTTTTCTGCACCAAAAAGCTCTGCTTCCATCAATTCATGCGGCAAGGCTCCCATATTCACTTTAATGAAAGCATTATTGTGGCGCGGGGATTGTTGATGAATATAGTCAGCCAATTTTTCTTTGCCTGAGCCATTCGCTCCGGTAATTAATACATTTACCTTTGCAGCTGCGACTTTGCTCGCTTGGGATATCAAGGTTTGCATTTCTTGGCTTTTATAAATGAAGTTTTCGGCTGAGGTTTGATTACTCTCATTTTGGCTGTATTTACTTTTATTTTCCTGAGAGTTTTGGCTATATTTTGCGACTAAATCAAGGAGTTTTACATCATCCCAAGGCTTTTGTAAGTAGTCAGTTGCGCCACTTTTCACCAAGGATATAGCGGTTTCTAATTGTGTCCATGCAGTAATTAAGATGATAGGCAAGTCACTATTTAGGGCTTTTAACGCACTAAATAGTGATTTACCTTCTTTTCCTGAGGTAATGCCTTGCGCAAAATTCATATCTTGAATTACAAGATCAACACGTTGATGAGATACTGCTAATAATGCTTGTTTCTCATTTTCAGCGGTCAGCACCGTATAACCATGCAAACTTAATAACAACTCAAGCGCCTCAAGTATATCGGGATTATCATCAACAACTAATATTTGTGGCATT
>OJGO01000171.1_pt1 | contig 30467 bp, 20 predicted proteins | sample 1594871 | NCBI WGS metagenome assembly OJGO01 (sample SAMN05416798, study PRJEB24817) | seawater metagenome | isolation source: Sea water | place: Canada:Atlantic | collected 2013-07 | reverse complement strand
CCCGACATTATTTTAATAATGATCTAAAAAATCCTTATGATTATAACGAAGAAAAGCCTTTCTATTGGTTAAGGGGCGATGTAGAAGGCGGGCGTTCATTAACATGGGGTCGTCAAGTCTATCGATTTAGTGACTTAGATTTTACTGCAAATAGTAAAGATAACCACGGTGTTGACTGGCCAATTCGTTATGACGATATAAAAGAGTGGTATTCACACGTAGAAAAATTTATCGGGGTAAGTGGGCAAGCAGAGAATTTACCCCAGTTACCTGACAGTGAGTTTTTGCCACCAATGCAATTTACTAAAATTGAAAAGGTGATGAAAAAACGAATTGAAGAGCAATTTGATGATCGAATGATGACCATTGGTCGCTGCGCTATATTAACTAAAGCCCATAATGGCAGAGCTGCTTGTCATTACTGTGGCCCTTGTCATAGAGGTTGCATGACAGGATCTTATTTTAGTAGTCAAAGTTCAACGCTACCAGCAGCAATAAAAACAGGGAAATTAACCATAAGAACTCATAGCGTTGTAGAAAAGTTATCTTATAACCCAGTAACTAAAAAAGTAGATGGCGTTTGTATTATTGATGCCAATAGCCATGAAAAAATTACCTTCAGCAGCAAACTTGTTTTCTTGTGTGCTTCGACGGTTGGTAGTACACAATTGTTGTTGAATTCTCGTTCTGAATCTTTTCCCAATGGTTTAGCAAATAGTTCAGGTGTCTTAGGGCATTATTTGATGGACCATACCATTGGTATTGCTGCAATGGGTGTTATGCCTGGTAATGAAGAAGACTATCATTTTGGCAATCGACCAAATGGTACTTATATTCCTCGTTTTAAAAATCTAGACAAACAACAAACATCTTTTTTACGTGGCTACGGTTATCAAGGTTGGGGCTTTCGCATGGATTGGCGCAGTATTCATGCAGATAAAAAAGGCTTTGGTAAAGATTTTAAAGAAGAAATGCAGCAACCAGGGCCTTGGGGGGTTGGTTTAATTGGTTTTGGAGAATGTTTACCTCGCTACGAAAATCATATGAGGCTGTCTGAAACTAAAGTAGACAGTTATGGTATTCCACAAGTTGAGTTCCATTTCGAGTGGAGTAAAAATGAGTTAGATATGCGAGAAGACATTGCGAAAGAGGGTAGAGCAATGCTTGAAGCTTGTGGTGCTACAGACATTACTACCTCAACTCATATACATCCAGGCGGCGGGGCAATACATGAAATGGGTACAGCACGTATGGGGCATGACCCAAAAACTTCAGTATTGAATAAATACAATCAATGTCACGATGTTGAAAATCTATTCGTAACAGATGGCTCGTGTATGACATCAGCGTCATGTGTTAACCCTTCATTAACTTACATGGCATTAACAGCACGAGCTGTAGATTATGCCGTTAAGCAGTTAGCTAAAGAGTTTAGCTAGATTAACTTAAGTTTATTTAAGATATGAATAGAAAGTTGCTCAATCGAGCGGTAGATCTTTCTTGATAAAACAAGAGTAAGTATCTTGTTTATTTTCTTCTATGACTTGCACTATTTGAAGGCTCAATTAAGACATTTTAGAGCCTTCACTATTGAGAGAATTATGACCGTATTTTCAAAAAATGACATTTGTATATCTGATCCTACAACAGCCTTTGACCGCTATTTTCAAAGTTGTATCGGCTCTTGTCATGCCTATTTAACCCTACGCGAAGATTTTCGTAAGCATGTACGTACAGTACAAAAAGAAATTGGCTTTAACAATCTAAGATGCCATGGAATTTTTCATGATTGGGTAGGTGTGTACCGTGAAGTCGATGGTCTACCGGTATTTAACTTTCAAAATGTTAATAAAATATATGACTTTTTTATTGAGCAAGGTGTAAAACCTTATGTTGAATTAAGTTTTATGCCATCAGCATTAGCGAGCAGCAAAGATACTATTTTTCACTATCAAGCTAATATTAGTCCGCCAAAAGACTACGGACTGTGGCAACAAATGATTACTGCTTTCGTTAAGCATTTGATTAATCGCTATGGCTTAGAAGAAGTCAAAACATGGTATTTTGAAGTGTGGAATGAACCTGATTTGAAAGATTTATTCTGGTCGGGTAGCCAAGCAGATTACTTTGAATTATACCGCTACACTGCAACAGCCATTAAGAATATTGATACACAGCTTAAAGTCGGTGGACCATCCACTTCGAAAAACTTATGGATTCAAGAACTCATTGATTTCTGTACAGATAAAGAATTGCCAATCGACTTTGTATCAACCCATCATTATTGTGCTGACGCCGCACTTGAAACAGGTAGCGATGTATTTAATCTTGAATATCGTGGGCAAAAAGCCATGCTATCAGACGTCTTAGAAACTGTTCGCCAGGTTCGAAATTCAAAATTTAAGGATGCAGAAGTACATTATTCTGAGTGGAACGTTTCGCCATGCCATGAGGACAAATATGGCAAAGATTCTGAGTTTACTGCCGTGTTTTTATTACAAACACTGAAAGACTTATCGGGTGTTGTTGATTCATATTCTTTTTGGTGTTTATCAGATGTGTTTGAAGAAACAGGGCCGGGTAGCCAGCCATATTCAGGTAAGTATGGTTTGATAAACATGCACGGTATTAAAAAATCAGTATTTCATGCCTATAAATTTTTAAGCAATTTATATGACAATGTACTGGAAAATTCGGATGAATCATCATGGGTAACCCGTTCAAAGAGTGGCGATGTTCGTTTGTTGAGTTGGAATTTTAATGAACCATTACAAGTTGATTTTAATGGTAATGATTACCTTCTTGATGAACAAAATAAAGAGGAAAATTTTAACTTAACTGATATGCACGGACATTATCGTATTAAAGGATATCGCGTTGATAAATATGTCGGTAATAGTTATCGGAGTTGGCAAGCTATGGGCTCACCAGAATATTTATCTAAAGCGCAAGTGAATCAATTAATCGCATGTTCTGAGCCTGATTTGTTTATAGATGAAGAAATCAGCTGTAATGGTCAATTAGCTTTGAATCATACGCTTACCTCATGCGCTATTGTTTTTTATGATATTGAAAAAGTTGCTGAGTTATAAATGCTTAAAACTAATTATTCGCCAACAGGTAGATTTTTATGAATAAACAACAAACCAAACTCTCAGTCACTGAAAAAATAGGTTATGGCATGGGGGATGCAGCCAGTAATATTATTTTTCAAACCGTGATGACGTTCTTAGCTTTTTTTTATACTGATATTTTTGGTATATCAGCAGCTTCTGTTGGAACGCTATTCTTATCCGTTCGATTATTAGATGCAATAACAGATCCTCTCATGGGATCTTTGGCAGACAGAACCGAAACACGTTGGGGAAAGTATCGCCCTTATTTATTGTGGCTTTGTGTGCCGTATGCGCTGATTTGTATTTTGACATTTACTACGCCTGATTGGGGTGATAATGCAAAATTAATTTATGCCTTTGTCACGTACAGTTTATTAATGATCATGTATACCGCTATTAATATTCCCTATTGCGCTTTGGGGGGGGTATTAACGTCAGATTCAAAAGAACGCGTTTCAATACAGTCTTATCGATTCGCTTTAGCTTCTATTGCAGGTATTTTCATTACGGCGTGTACTTTGCCCTTAGTTGAATATTTTGGTGGAGAAAATAAAGCACTAGGTTATCAACTAACGATTATCTTTATGAGTGTTATTGGTATTGTCTTGTTTTTAATTTGTTTTGCTACCACCAAAGAGCGCATTGCTTCGCCAAAAAGAGAAAAACCCTCAATTAAGCATGATTTAAAATTATTACTGAAAAATGATCAATGGGTTGTCGTCGGTATCATCACTTTTACCGTCATGTTTGCGGTTATTCTTCGAGCAACGGTATCACTCTATTATGTTAATTACGTCCTAGGACAACCATCACTTGCGACTGCATTCGTAACAACAGGCATGATTGGTATGTTCTTAGGAACATTGTTTGCTAAACCTATAACAGATAAGTTTTGTAAAGTTAAGGTCTATAAATACACCACTCTACTTATTGCTATTTTATGCTTTTGTTTATATTTCATAAATCCGAGTTTTATTATATTAGCCTTTGTTTTTCAATTTGTTATTGGCTTTTTGCAACAGATGACTACCCCTATTATTTGGGTCATGATGACAGATACTGTTGATTATGGTGAATGGAAAACAGGTGAACGTTTAACAGCCTTTACTTTTTCAGGATCACTATTCATTTTGAAATTGGGTATGTCCATTGCTGGCGCTGTCGCTGGTTGGATTTTAGCTTTCTATGGTTATCAAGGTGGTAAAACCCAAACAGAAACTGCTCTAGAAGGGATTAATCTACTCTTTACTATTATTCCTGCAGTAGCGTCATTGTTTGCCTTCTATCTGGTTAACCATTATCGACTGAATAAAAGTGAACTAGCGCAAGTGCAGGCCAATATAGCAACAGAGAAAAAACCTCAACTGGAGCTAGGATGATGACAAGATCAACAGTGTCTCGAAGACATGCACTCAAACTTGCTTTAGCAGGAGCGGCAAGCATGATTGCCATTAATAAAAGTTTAGCTTCAATGGTTAATGGAGTACCTAAGCCAATGCAAGTAGACAATTACAAAAATAACTTAGGTGTGCAGCTATACAGTATTCGTCAGCAGTTAACTGACAACCCAGGTGAGGCTTTCGAACAGTTGGCTCGAATTGGCTATCAACACGTTGAATGGTTTGATGTTACAACGCTAGACAAATTAGCACCGTTGGCGAAATCAAACGGATTACCTATCAGTAGTGCTCATGTGTTATCACCCTATATAACGGGCAATAAGCTGATGCAGGCAGTAATTCCTAATGATTTGAATAGCCCAGAAAAATTAATTGAAAAGCTCAATAAGTTTAATATTAAGCATCTCGTTTTGTCCTATATTTTTGAAGATGAACGCCAAAACATTGAGCAATATAAAGTGTTAAGTGAACAATTGAATCGCGTTGGTGAGCTTTGCCAGCTAGCAGGTATTCAACTTTGTTATCACAACCATGATTTTGAGTTTATAACGCTTAATGGGCAACGTCCTTTCGATTTACTGCTTAATGAACTCGATCACCAAAATGTAAAATTTGAGCTTGATGTGTTTTGGGCAAAATATGCCGGGCTTGAGCCAGATGAATTGATAACTCAGTTAGCTGAACGGTGTGCCTTGTTGCATTTGAAGGACCTAAGAAATTTACCTGTAGCTAACTTAAATGGCCACTCTCCTGCTGATGAAGCAATGTTTAAACCAGTTGGCTCGGGAATTATAGATTTTGAAAAAGTGTTATTTGCAGCGAGAAAGGTAGGTGTTGAAAAGGTTTTTGTGGAACAAGACCACAATACAGGTCATATATTTGATGATCTGAAAAGCAGCTTTAATTATTTGCAAACGTTAACTATTAAGTAAGGACCATTTTTATGTACAACACTAGACCTTATGTTCGACTCATTCTTGTGACTTTATTACTCCTCATTAGTGCTTGTAGTAAAAAAAGTCAGGAAGCACAAATCATTGATCCAGTAACTGCTAAACAACCTACCAAAATACTCTATATCACTAGTGTTGGTTGGTTTCATGATTATCAACAACAAGTTAAAACCATTAGCAAAAGCATCAATCAATTTGTTGATGCTGATATTGACGTAATTGTTGGTGATATAGAATATTTAAAAGCGAATGATTTCAGCAAAGGTTATGACTTACTTATTTATAATTTTTGCCACGCAGCTCAAAGAGATGACAAATTAATTAAAAAATTGATATCACCGGTTGTTGATGAAGGAAAGCCATTAATTGCTTTACATTGTGCCATGCATTCCTTTCAGTATTCGCCTGAGTGGCCTATCTTTTTAGGTTTAAAAACTCTGCGTCATGAACAAGAAAGAAGTTTTGATGTTAAAAAAGTAAGCAATCACAAGTTAACCGATGATATGCCTGATACTTGGACATTATCAAGTGATGAGTTGTATATCACCCTTGAGCAAGCAGAAACAACTATTCCATTACTGCAAAGTTTTGGTGTTGAGACTCAAAAGCAACATACCCAAGCTTGGTTGTATCAGTCAGGTAAAGGGCAAGTGATTGGCACAACATTGGGACACAATGAAAGCACCTTGACCGATGCAAAATTTCAACAGTTTTTAGTAAATAGTATCCATTTTCTTATCGATACAGATCAATTAGATCTGACGAAAAGTACTCGCAACATGTCTTTGAATGTACTCACCAAAAGCGTTACCTATCCAGATAAAGCTGAAAAGCAGTGTGTTATTCATAACATGTTCGCTATTGGAGGTGAAAAAGTGAAGGCATGTATTGCCAAGCAATGCGTCGAATCATCGATGATCGCTGAATGCACTGCTCAATGCCAAAAAGACAACCCTTGGCCTGTACCTGAATCATTAAGGGAAGCTTGTCAAAAAAATCAGCTGACTGTTCCCAATTTATAGAACATTATTTTCAACTAGGAGTTAAAAATGACCCGAAAATTTTTAAAAACGCTAGCGACAAGTTTTGCGTGTGCGCTGGTGTTATCGGCTTGTGCTGATAAGAAACTCAAAGAAGACGTGGCAGATGTTACCCAAGTAGCTGAGGTAACTAAAGTCAATGTGATTAGCGACATAACATGGGATGATTTTCAAGCTTATGGCTGTGAAATAGAGCGTTTGAAAAGCAATCAGATTAAAATAAAAATTGCAGCACAACCTTGTACTTTGATGTTAATGAGCGACAAGTTAAGCCTGTTAACAAAGGATAAATGGCTATCCTTTATGCGTACAAGTGATGGAAAACGTGCGGTAGGTACCAGCATGTTATTCTGGTCGAAAAATAATAAAGGCCAAAGACCTGATTTAACGTTAGCAGATGGTCTATTTCCTGGTTTAGCATCTCGAAGAGCTCTACCTTTAACATTATTAGCCGAAGGGCGTGGTATGCCGAAAACACCAGGTTCGCTTATCGGTTTTGCTTTTGGTAGCGGTGTTCACTTAGATGAATGGTCGAGGTTTGCGGTATCAGTTACTAACTTTTTTGGAGGAGAGCGAACAGTCATCTTAGATGAGTTTATGTTCACTGATGCTGAGCCTGATTACCCTGTTGGTGATAAAGTGATGGTCGATGAAGTTGGCCAATGGAAAGCTGTCGAATTTAAAGATAAATTTTCCGATGCAAATGCGATGACTCAATATTTAACAGCGGAAGCGAGTAAAACTGTACCAGAGAGAGAAACTGATACTTTGAGTCATTTTGGTGGTATAAAAGCGAAAAAGTATGCGGCGACGGGATACTTTCGTACGAAATTTGATGATGACAGATGGTTTCTTGTTGATCCTCAAGGTTACGCTTTCTACAGTGTTGGTATCGATATTATTGGTGCAGGTGTAGGTGGAAATGTTGATGGTATAAAAGGTCTACATGAATGGCTACCAAGCGAAGACGATATTACCTATGCTGAAGCTTGGATTGAGGCGGATTATATTCAAGACATTCGCTCTAAAACTGGCTTGTCTAGTGCTAACCTATTTGATTTTGGAACGGCAAATTTGATCAAAACCTTTGGTAAAGATTGGCATCAAAAGTGGAGTGATATCACGGCTCGACGTTTGATTGAGTGGCAGGTCAATACGGTAGGTAATTGGTCAGATATGGATTTTGCTCGCAGCAGTAAAACACCTTATGTTATGCCGATGGAGAAATTCCCTGTAACCACAAATCGTATATTTAGAGACTTCCCCGATGTGTTTAGTGATGAATATGCGAATAAAGCCACGGTGTTTGCTCAACAATTAGCAACATATAAAGACGATCCATACTTAATTGGCTATTTCATGAATAATGAGCCTGGCTGGGCATATGTTTCTACGATTAACTTAGCTGAGGAGTTACTTGCAAAAGGTGAAGGTTTTACTTCTAAAGCTAAACTAATTGAATTTTTAACAGAACAATATAACAATGATATTCAAACATTTAACAAAGCATGGAAAACTCAATTTGCACAGTTTAATGATTTAAATACCCCCATTAGACGTGCAGCTGCGTTGTCGCAAGCAGCATCAAATGACTTACAAGCATTTTCAACCATCTTGCTTGAAGAGTATATTCGAGTACCGGTAGAAGCGACGAAAAAAGTTGATCCTAACCATTTAAATATGGGCATGCGTTGGGCGTCTAGTGCTTTAAAGCAAAAATGGCGTTTTGCGGGTAGCCAGTATTTAGATGTATTTTCAATGAACAACTATACTGATGATCCTACAATGCGCTTAGATATTGCGGCAGAATTCTCTGGCGGCAAGCCTGTCTTAATTGGTGAATTCCATCATGGTTCTATGGAGGGCGGCCATCCAACTTATGGCGCACGCTGGACAAAAACAGAAGCAGAACGAGCTATTGCTTATCAATATTATGCTGAAAAAGCAGTAGCGCACCCTAATAGCATTGGTATTCATTACTTTGCGTACAATGATGACCCGGTCCTAGGTAGATTTGATGGTGAAAATTTCCATCATGGTTTTGTTACCACAGCGCATAAACCTTACAGTGATTTTATAGAAGGTTATAAAAAAGCTAATAAAGGCCTTTATGACGTATTGCTGAAAAAGCGTGAACCGATAGAAAAATATCCTGAAGATATGGTTAAATCAATTAACATGAGCTTCTAACTGTAAAACTAAGTGTAAAAAGTATTAGCCTGAGTGCAGTTTACTGTGCTCGGGCATTTTTTGTTTAAAATTTTTGATTGCCCTTTTTTTGATAATTAACACTATTAAGCGCTGGTTAACTAACCTTTAACTATAAATCCTATATTTTAAGTAATAAAAATGGGTTCATGTGTGGATTTTCACAAATAACTAGGAACGTGTCACGCAATCAGAAAATTCACGATCGTCAACAGTCTGCTGTGCCACCAAAGCCGTTAATCACGAAGTTGTTTTGGGATAACTTTACAGTGAGTATTAGAGACATTCGGATTAAAAAACATCACATCAGATATGAGCTGCTACATCTAATTTATGTACAAAAAAGAATTGGATTTTAGGAACTAATATGTTCAAGTAAGAAATATAGCTACAGATCGGCCGAAGGATTGACCACTCGACTCGAAGAAGGTGACAGAAGAGCGGCTTCATTTAAACAAAACAGTGAATTTAAACACTCTGAATCCATTGATGATAAGTGAGTTTACAGTTATTTACAGCGCCATGAATGGTGGTTTAGCTACCTCTATTAAGTTTTTTAAGACTACTCACGCTTTAAGAATAAAAAATCCAACATTTGTGTTGGATTTTTTATTCTTAGCTATTTATTCATTAACAGAACCAACTTAAGTAGGCACTATGTTAACTTATTGAGTAACTTTGCTTATTCTGATCTGAGATGAATTAAACTTAAACATTCAGCATAATATGTTGGTGTACTCGAACAATAATATCGTCACTTTCTTTTTTCCAATTTACTTCGTCAGAAAATGCTCTTACTGCCGCAATAGCTTGATTGACAAACTTGCCATAATTATGATGCGTTTCGTCACTTTTATCAGCAAAAAATACAAAGCGTAAGGTATCAACTAACTGATCAGCTTCCCAATGTACACAAAAACGAGTTTCAGCATTATTGGGATTAACCCCTATCGATATTAGCTCACCGGTAACCTTTGTGGTCTCATTTTCATCATAACGAACAAAGGGTGATACACCGTTAGCTATCATCGCTGCTTGGTTGATTTGATTGGCATTACAAGAATTATTAAAAGCACTTTCAATTTTTTGATAGAGCTTGGTAAATGGCTCATCAGACAAATAATCAATATCTGCGCCTTTTAATAAACGACGTGCCATAGGTATACTCGCAACGACATAAGCTATCGAAGTATGAGCCTTGGAAATACTTAGGTTTTGACTTTCATACCTGTCAGCTATTTCTCGAAAGGTATGGCTTACAGAGTTAGTATCGCCTTTTTCTTTGGCAAAAACATCAAAAGTTAAATGTTGGTGATCTCGCAGCTTAATTTCATTTTCTGTTAAACCAATTTTTTTCGAGATATCTTTGATTGCTTGATAAACTTTATCATGAAATTTACCTGAATTGACCCTTAACTCTTGTCCTGTTGCTAAGAAAAGTATTTTAACTTTTCGAGCGCGAATAGCGCCATCAAAATACCCTTTAAAAGTACTATTATGCTCAGGACAGTAAAAGAAAAATGACTGTTGTTCTGTGTGTAAAACTTGTTGTTCACCACTATAACGTACCCTAACTAAACGGTTATTGGCAACAAAGTTTACGTGTGAAAGTCCATGTTCTTCGACGATATCAAACACTTTATGAGACAAGGATTGATAGAATTTTTGATAGGGTTTGTCTGCCGTTATATCAATACCACCACAGACTAAGTCTATTAAATTATCCGTTAGCGGGATCTCAGCTAAAATATATTGATTATCACGCGAGTCACTTGGTACATAGACTCGTTCCCCTGTTCTATGTTTTTTTAAAATTGATGAAGTTCGTCTCATATTTCTTTTTAACCTTATGATAAATTAAGTATTTGAAATAATGCTGTTATCTTTTATAACATACAAAAATGATAGATTTCATACTATCTATAGGAAATCTTAAATAGATCTGAAATAGTCGTTTTGGTTTTAGTTGTATAGATAGGAAATCGATTGACGTATCAAACTCTTCTGTCAGCAGTCAGGTTGCAGTGGATGTTACGCTCAAACATTACACAATGTTCTTTTTAGTCCTTTATGTTCTAGAAATTTGTGAAGTTTTTTGCAAATTCCTCTCGGTTTCTGACGTGTAACCTGTAATCAATTTATCCAAATCTAGTTGCAGCACTGAAAACCATTGAACAAGAATACTTACTTTAATCAAGTGATTTTCAGCTACTATTTTATTAAACAGGGGAGTTATTCATGCTCTATATATGAAAACCAATCAAAATCAGCAGGATGACGGCTACCTGATAAATCTTGGCAACATAAGCCAACAAAACTACCCGTAAAATTGGCATGTTCGCCGCCTGGACCTGTTTCATCAGCGAGTATGCTGTAATCTAAATCAATCGCTATTCTAGTCAGGTTGTCTTGGGTAATGCCATAGGAGAAGGTTAACTTATCGTAATCTATCTCTGCTTTAAGAATAATCTCTCCAGTATCGGGTAGCTTGATTGACTCAAGGGTGAAGTATTGTGCTGCAGTGTCGCCAGTACAACCTGTGACTTCAAGTATTCTACCTAAGGTTTCATGGTGGGTAATATGAAGATAGTAGTATTTAGCGCTATTGTAGTAACAAACTAACCCCGCCATTTGTTGAAAATTATCAGGTTTAAAATCCACTTTCGTTGTTGCACTGAATTTAAACGCTTGCTGGCGGCGTGCTATTAATGCTTGAACAAAACTACTACCTAATGATTCTCTGCCTTTTAAACGCAAATAACTAGAGCGCTCAGTTAAGCTTAAGATGCTGTTGTCTAAGGGGATCCGTAATGTTTGAAAGTCAATTGATAACTGTTCTTTATCAAAGTCGTCAAACTGTTCAACCATAGTTTGTTTTGCTACAACATCACCGTTTATTGTTAATTGCGATTGCGGTAAAACTTCACCATGCTTTAATCTTAACCAACCGTCTTTAGACCATTGTGCTTGTTGAATAGCGGTTTCTCGTCCCATAACACTGCGACGATTTTCTAAAGGTCTACTGCATAAATGCACAAGCCAAGCTTGCTCATTATCAACGTCTACAAAGTCAGCATGTCCTGCCCGTTGCAGGGGAGAGTCGCTGTTGATAGCTGTGAGTAAATGCCCTTGTGGATCGGCTTGATAAGGGCCTTCAATATTTTTTGAACGTAACATTAAGGCCGCATGCTCATAACCTGTACCACCTTCCGCTACCAGTAAATAGTAATAACCATTACGTTGATAGAGGTGTGCACCTTCAGTTCGTCCCAATTTAGAGCCGCTAAATATTTTTCTTACAGGGCCTACTAACTTTTGCAGCTCTGTTGAATATTCTTGCATGATGATGCCGCCAAAGTAGTTTTCAGCATCGAAGGTAGCACCTGCTTGTCCTTGTCGGTGATCCCAGCGTAAATTGACTAACCATTTTTTGCCGTTATTGTCATGAAACAAAGACGGGTCAAAACCACTACTAGTGAGATAGGTCGGCTCAGACCAGTCACCATGCATATCATCGGTAGTTACCATGAAATTGTGTACATCTTTACATTGACTCCAATAACGACGTGCATTGGAATAAATCAAATAGAAGGTGCCGTTATCATATGACAAACACGGTGCCCATACACCGCACGAGTCAGGATTACCTAACATATCTAATTGAGACTGTCGGTTTAAAGGTCTGGCAACTAAAGTCCAATTAACTAAGTCAGTTGAGTGAAATATTTGTACACCAGGAAACCACTCAAAAGTTGAGGTAGCAATATAATAATCGTTACCTACTTTAATAATAGAGGGGTCAGGATTAAAGCCCTTAAGAATGGGGTTGTTGATTGTAACATTTGACATAGTTAACCTTTATTAAGCTATGGGGGTATTTATAAAAAGTATTTAAGAGTGAAACATAGGCAGAAAATGAACTTTTAGCGATAAACTAGGTGTGGATATGGTAGAGCATCGCTAAAAATATAGGAACAATTACAAGCTCATACCGCCATCAATAACAATGTTTTCACCCGTCATAAAAGTAGCATCATCAGAAGCTAATAAACTGGCAATAGCCGCAATTTCACTTGGTTGACCAATACGCTTCATTGGTTGTCTGTCAATAAAACTTTGTAAGGCTGCTTCATAATCACCAGTGTCTCGTAAACGTTGATCTAAAGAAGGGGAGTGCACAGTCCCTGGGCTAATTGAATTACAACGTATGCCTTGTTCTATATAATCAGCAGCAACAGATTTAGTTAAACCAATAACCGCTGCTTTGCTGGTGCCATAAGCAAATCTATTGGCAACACCTTTAACACTAGAAACAACAGAAGCAATGTTGATTATTGAACCTTTTTTCTGTGATAGCATGCCAGGAAGTACTGCTTTAATAAGGCGAAAGCTTGATGTTACGTTGACGTTTAAACTCACAGCCAATTGATCTTCTGAGCAATCTGCGATTGAACCATTGAATACTACGCCAGCGCAATTAACTAAAACATTAATACTTGGAAAGGCAGCAACACATTCTTGGATATGTTCACTATTCGTTATGTCCAGAGTGTAAGTACTTATGTTCTCTATTTCTGTCAATTCTTCTAAGCGCATAGCGTTCATATCAGTTGCCACAACTTGGGCACCTTGGCTAGCAAATAATAACGCCATTTCTTTCCCAATGCCTTGAGCAGCACCTGTGATTAAGATTGTTTTGTTTGTTAATTTCATGAAATAAGTCCTGTTTAACGACTAAGAGCACAAGAAGGGAATACAAAACCTTGCTGTTCTATGTCTATAGAAAAGAGTCCACCAGATAATGGGTAATCAGCCTGTTCAGCTTTTGACATGCCATTAATCGCGGTGGTAATAAATAAAGTGTTCAGTGTATTGCCGCCAAAGCAGCATTTAGTCACGTTAGGTACTGGTAACTTGATCGTTTTGACACTTTCACCTTGGCGATTGAAACGACTTACTTTTCCAGCACCGTAATGGCAAACCCAAAGGAAGCCTTCAGTATCAACACACATACCATCAGGGTGACCATCATCCTCGCCAAACTGAATAAAAGCTTGAATATTGCTGATGTCGTTTTTGTTGTCTAAACAACCTTGAAAAATGGTTTTGGCTAAAGTATTGGTAAAATAAATATATTTACCATCTTGGCTAAACGTTGGCCCGTTAGTGATAGCACATTGACCCAACTTTGGTAGATTGTTTAACTTGCCATTATTATTTAAACGGTAAAAACTACCCGTTTCATTAGTTTGATTAGTATCCATGCTACCAAACCAATAGTTGCCATGAGTATCACAACAACCATCATTAAATCGGTTGTTGGTTATATCTTGTTCGATTAGCTGGATGGGTGTTTTTTTCTGTGTATTGAGGCTTATATGAAAAACACCAGTATCGAAGGTAGCTAATAAACCGCCACGCTTTGCTGGTACCACTGAGCTCAGTTGTCCTGAAAAGTGCCAACTGTGTTGGTATTCTTTACCCTGACGATCGAAACGGAAACGATGTAAATTAGATTGAATAATATCAACCCAGTAAAGTGCTTGTTCTTCTGGGTGCCAAACAGGGCCTTCGCCCAGTTCAGCCTTTGCATCCCAAACACATATCAATTCATTCATTTTCATTACCTTTTGCCTAGTCAATCGAGGCTAGTGAGAGTTTCTTGGTATACCATGCTTACTTGCTATGCGGGTATGCTTCTCTTTCATTTCTAGCGTGCCGCCATCACTTAACTGATTGACACGGCTACGATAAATTTCTTGCCAAGGTGTTTGGTTGACGATAGGAATACGTTCCATACTTTTTTTACGAATGGCAAGTAGCTCAGCGTCAATCAACAAATCAACGGTATTGTTATTAAGATCAATACGTAATTTGTCATCAGTTTTTATATAGGCTAAACCACCACCGACTGCTGCTTCAGGAGAAATATTTAAAATTGAAGGGCTAGCAGAAGTACCACTTTGTCTACCGTCACCCATAGTTGGTAAACAAGTTATACCTCTCTTAACAAGATAATCAGGTGGTAGCATATTAACTACCTCAGCAGAGCCAGGGTAACCAACTGGGCCACAGTTACGAATAATCAGCATGCAATGCGCATCAATAGCCAATTTAGGATCATTAATGCGGTGGTGGTAATCTTCTGGGCCTTCGAACACGATAGCACGAGCTTCAAAGACATTTGGTTGTTTAATATTACTTAAATAAGTGGTACGAAATGTTTCATCAATGACCGATTTTTTCATTATCGCTGAATCAAAAATATTGCCAGACATAACGGCAAATCCCGCTTTTTCCATTAATGGGTTAGCGACAGTCTTGATTACCTTGTCTGTTCGGCTACGAGCATTTCCATAAATTTCTTTCACGGTTTTTCCGGTAACGGTAATCGCTTCACCTTTGATGATACCCGCATGTATTAGCTCCCCCATGACTGCTGGCACGCCACCAGCTCGATGAAACTCTTCACCTAAATACTCTCCCGCTGGTTGGCAGTTGACAATCAGTGGCACAGTTTCGCCGTGAGTTTGCCAATCAGTAATTGACAATTTAATATCATCCATGTGATTCGCAATGGCCTGAATATGTGGTGGAGCATTAGTAGAGCCGCCTATCGCGCTGCATACTTTAATCGCGTTATAGAATGATTCTTGAGTCATAATGTCTGATGGTTTGAGATCTTCAGCGACCATTTCAACAATACGACGACCAGTGAAGTAACCCATTTGGGCTCGTTCACGATAAGGAGCTGGAATAGCTGCACAACCTGGCAAAGACATGCCTAAAGCTTCAGCTAAAGAGTTCATAGTCAGTGCGGTGCCCATGGTATTACAGTGGCCTGAGCTAGGTGCTGATGATGATACTTGATCCATGAAGTTTTCATAATCTATTTCACCGGCGGCATACTTTTCACGGCACTCCCAGATGATGCTACCTGAGCCTACTCTTTTTTCATTGTCCCAACCATTAAGCATCGGACCACCTGAAAACACTATCGTAGGTATATCTACTGCAGCGGCTGCCATCAAGGTTGCTGGTGTGGTTTTATCACAACCAGTGGTTAAAATAACGCCGTCTAGAGGGTAACCATATAGTACTTCGATGAGGCCTAAAGTTGCTAGATTACGGTCTAAAGCAGCAGTAGGACGCTTACCCATTTCATGAATTGGATGCACAGGAAATTCAAGTGGAATACCTCCCGCATCCCGAATACCTTCTTTTAGTCTTTGTGCTAGACCTACATGATGTCGATTACAAGGTGTTAAATCACTACCTGTTTGAGCAATACCAATGATAGGTTTGCCAGACTGTAATTCTTCACGTGTTAAACCATAGTTCATATAACGTTCTAGATATATGGCGGTTTGATCAGGTTGATTAGGCTCATTGAGCCATTCTTCACTACGTAAGCGTTTTTTTTCTTTAGGTTTATTTATTGACATGATCTTATCTACTTTAGGGATCTTATCAATTAGTTTACTGCCCGAGGGAGTAGTTGAACTACTTAGCAGTTGATGTGTTGATAATACTTTTTTAACGTTAAAAATATTATCAATTCGTGAAATGAACAGAGCTTTTCGTGCGTTATTTAATAGTATTGTTTGTTAAATATTTAATGATATTTGGGTTTAGTATTTTGACGGTATCTGCATCGACAGTATCAGAATCAACGTTGAAAGTAGTGACACTTTTCATCCGCTCAAATAAATTCATTTGAATATATGTCAGCAATCATGCTCATCACTGACATACTTGTGTTTTTATGATTGTCCTACATTAAATGTAGCAATTAACAATGTTTTCTAACATCTTGTGTCGATTAGCGTATCGTTGTCATCAATAATGACTTTTACACCTGAAGTCCCTAAATCAATTCCTAAGTACATCAGTGTTACTCCTGCTTCAGTAAATAAAGTGCTTCAGCTTCATTGGCATGAATGAAACGGTGTCTATCAAGCATGTTGTTATAACGGCTCGGTAATTCAGGCCATAAATCTAAACGGGTATTATTAAAACCACCGGTAAGTTGTGGCCAAATCCAATTCCAACGTTGCCAGTCAACAATAATTACATTGAAGGCTTTTATCTGAGGGTATTCTTCAAATAATGAGAAATAGGCATTGAACCAAGATAATGACTCTTGCAGCGACTCTGGGTTTCTAAACTGCATTGATAAACCCTTAGTGAACCAAGGAGCGGATTCGCCAATAAAAACAGGTTTATTTCTAGATGCTGCATTTTGGTAAAATTCAATGCTGCCAGGTGAGCGAAAAGTTCCTATACTGAACTGGCTAATACTCCACCAATCTACATATTCATCACCAGGATAAAAATCCATGTAATGATGCTCACCTAGAATAGGCATACCAGTTAATTCGTTTAAATCAGGGACAGAGGCGTGCCAAAGTGTTGCAATGTTATCAATATTCATTGCTCGCATTTTGTTGACGATATATTTAAAGCCTTCACGGTATTCAATAGGATCAAAATGACCCAGATTATTGAATTCCCATCCAATGCGCAGAAATACTGGCTTATTGGTTTTGGCAACGGCATTAAAAAACTGCTCTAGCTGTTTATCTGTTTGTCCAGATAACGTTTCTTTAGGGTTAAAATCATACGCTATTTGTGCCATTTTCCAGGTGTCATCTTTGGCAAACTTATTATAACGTTTGATAAAACCATCAAGCTGATCTTGACCATCTGCTCTTTGTGGATGAATATAAAAAGATACAATCGCGGGAGCGTTTTTACCTACGACTTGTAGATAATCAAGATAGTCCTGTTTATCCCCTTTAGCACCAGGAAGATCCGTATTCCAACCGTGAGTGATTTGTCCCCAACCATGAATAACACGACCTGAAGGAGGTTCAAATTTAGCCCCGAAAAATGGCTGGGAAGTATTGACCTTTTTGACACTATCAGCCTCTGTTGTCTGTTGGCAGGCGGATAAAAATAGTATTGAGAGTAAACAGAAAATAGTCCCCATTTTCTGTTGGATGATTGTCGAATTTTTTTTAATTGAATTCATTAAATTGCCTCTTTTTTATTTAATGCTGTAGTTATTTCACTATTTGGCAGTAGCAAATAATATAAAGCTGGAACCGCACCTAGGGTCATGATGGTTCCTAGACTCATACCAAAAATGATGACACTGGCCATACTGTAAAAAAGGCTTTCATCCATGGTCATTAATGGGATAAGGGCCAATACCGTGGTGAGTGTGGTAATTAAAATTGGACGTAGTCTATTTACAGAAGCTGATACGATGGCTTCAAATTTAGCTGTACCTCTGCGTTGCTCATCACCTATTTTGTCAATGAGTACAATTGCGTTATTAATGATAATTCCCGCTAGAGAGATGAAACCAAGACCGCCGATAAAATCAAAATTAGCACCAGTAAGGTATAAGCCGATGAAGCCACCTGAGAATGCCAGAGGTATTGTGAGTGCTACTATGGTGGTTTTTCTAAATGAGTTAAATTGACTCACTAAAATACATAATATTAAGCCAAGGAAAAGGGGGAGGGTGACAAACAAAGTACCAGCACTATTTTTAAAGCCTTCTAATTCTCCACCTAATTCTATCCGGTAGCCTGTAGGTAAATTGTCATAAACAGCCGTTAACTTCTTATCCCATGCTGCCTGCAGTTCTGGTGCTTTAAGGCTAAGGTGTTTGCCTTCTATGGTGATTGTTTTTTCCATGTTTCTGCGAACGATCGTACCAAATTCTGCCACTGACTCCATGGTTGCTATCTGAGATAACAGTACATATTCACTGTTATTGTTAGCTAAATAGACTTTAACTAAATCTAATGGAGGGGCATTGCTACTGGTATTCTCAGCGTTGTTTTTCATTTTAATTACTACCGGTATTAAGGTATCACCTCGACGGATTTTGGTGATTTCAATTCCGGTAAATGTACTTTGAAGGGCATTAGCAATAGCTTGATAAGAAACACCCGCTCTTCGCGCTTTAGCCTGGTCGATGGAAATTTGATACCGTTTAGTTCTATTCTCCCAGCTATTACGTACATGGATTGCCCCAGGGATAGCATTAAGGGCTGCTTGTGCTTGTTTACTTATCTTGTAAAGCTGTTCTGCATCATTACCAATAAATCTGAGTTGAACAACACCAGGCGGAACCGTGCCGCGAGAAATCAATTCAGTTCTGACATTGATATGGGCAAGTTCGTTGGCAGCAAATTGACGAATAGTTTTTTGAATAATCAAAGCATCTTCTGGGGATTTTGTTTTAACGATCATAAAGGCATTGTTAGGTGCGGGTTCATTAGGAATAATGGAAAGAAAAAATCGAGGTCCACCATTCCCTATATAAGAAGAGATGTATTCAACTTGAGGATTTTTATTCTTATCTTTCAACCAAGAAGTTAACGTGTCTGCTGCTATCTTGGTTTTATTAACGTTATAACCTGCAGGTAAATCGAGATAAACAAGTACTTCAGAACGTGAAGAAACCGCAAACATTTCAATGGGAACAAGTGATAAAATGTAAATAGAAAAGGCAAAAACAGCAGTAATTAAGCCAAGAAATTTCTTTGGGTGATTTAGCACTTTATGGACAAATATTTTGTATGCTCCCAATAGGAAAAATTCTTTATTTTTCTTAGTTTCTTTTATGAAATGCACGGCCAATAAAGGCACTATAGTTAATGAAATAACCCAAGATATCAGTAATGAGATAGACACAACTTGGGCCAATGAACGCGTGTACTCCCCAGCTGTTGTCTTTGCAAGTAAAATAGGAGCAAAAGCTAATACCGTGGTTAAAGTTGAGGTCAACAGTGGTAACGCTAATTCTCGACACGAGTCCAAGGCTGCCTGTTTTCGTTGTTCTCCAGAATGTAAGCGTAAATGAATATTTTCAGTAATAACAATTGCGTTGTCGACTAACATGCCTAAAGCGATAATTAAGCTTGCCAAAGAAATAAACTGTAAGTCTATATCGATAAAGAACATAACTAATAAGGTGGCCAGAATTGTTAATGGAACTGTAATACCAACAATAAGCCCTTCTGATAGACCCAAACTGAGAATGACAATAGCTAAAACAATAAATAGCGTTTGGTACAAACTTTCTTTGACATTACTGATTGATTTATCGACGACATCAGATTGGAAGGTGGCTATTTGTAGTTGCATACCAACGGGAAGTGCTTGGTCAATTTGATTAAGTAACCGTTTTAACTGTGGTCCTAGTTGTAATATATTACGGCCAGATTGCATTGAAGCAGCGATAACCACCGCTGGTTTTCCATTGAAGTAGGCTAAATCTGTTGAGGGCTCACTATAGCCAGTCCTAATGGTTAAATAATCTTTTAGTGGTAAAATACCGCCATCGCTAGCAGGTACTTCTAGGGTGTTCAAACTAGCTTTTGATTCTAGTTTTCCACTCGTTTGTATCGTGATTTGTCTGGCATGAGTTAAAATACTGCCAGATGGAATAATCGTATTTTGATCTTTTATTGTGCTAACTAAATCGCCTAAATCAACGCTGTTCGACTCAATAACGCTAGCATTTCCTTCAATAAAAACTTTTTCTTGTTGTAAGCCATGTAAGGTAACTCGTTTAATTCCGTTAAGAGTATATAACTGATCTCTGATATCTCGTGCGTGCTCCCTAAGTTCAGACATAGACCAGTTATCGCCGGTTAAAGCTGCAGTAAAAATTGATACATCACCAAAATCATCTTTAAATATTGGTCCAATAACACCTTGGGGTAACGACGGTTTACTTTGTGTTAGCTTACGTCTGACATCATCCCATAACTTATTCAAATCAGAGATGTGCTGGTAAGCACTGATGGTGATAATTGATTGACCCGTTTTGGATGTGGAGTTGATAAATTCTATCTCACCGAGTTCTCTTAATTTCTCTTCAATCTTTTGTGTTATCAGTTTCTCAACTTTTTCAGGGGGGAGGCCTGGAAATTGAGTGATAATCATTGCTTTATTGATTCGAATAAGGGGGTCTTCACGACTCGGAAAGTCAGCATAAACCATCAAGCCTAAACTGATAATAAGTGCTACTAATACATAGCTCATACGACTATTATTAAGTGCTAGTTTTGTTATATTCATATTAATTTTTCCAGTATCAGTGAGTGGCTTGATACAAGGTTACTTGTTGGCCATCGCTAAGAAATTCTGCACCTGCTGTGCAAACTATATCGTTGGCTTTCAAGCCTGACGTTATCAATAACTGGTTAATATTGATTAGTTGGCTGGTGATCGTTCGTGGACTTACTTGATTATTTTTGGGGTTAAAAATAAAGACTTGTTCATCACCGTTAGCTGCAATGAACACTGCAGATTCTGGAAGTATGATACCCAGAGTTTTTAGCTTTGATTGGATGAATACATCGGCAGACATTCCGGCATGAATAGTTGATTGTGTATTGTCAAGTTCAGCACTCACTGGGTAAGCACCTCTCATGTTTGATTTTATGCCTATTTTTGTGATTTTTGCTCCTTGGGGTAAATCATTAATGATCGGAATCGTCAGTGAAATATTGTCAGAAAGCTCGATGGAGCTAATCATGCTGCTAGGTAATAAAAAACTAACCTCTAGGTTAGTTTTATCCTGAATTTCCAAGATAACGTCCCCGCGATTAATTTTTTCAAATTGCTCTATTGCTCTATGAGTTATAACACCTGCAAAAGGGGCTTTTAAGGTGGTTTGTTGTAAATCTCGAGTTGATAAGGACAACTTTGCTTGTGCCAGCGCTACTAAGCTTTGTGCTTGTTCATATTCAGCTTTTGCTTTATCAATGGCATTTTTATTGATCAGTTGTTGATTAAAAAGTTGACTTTGCCGTTGATAATTTTCACTTCTTTCTTTAAAACCTGCATTTGCGCTAGCAAGTTCTGCCTTTGCTTGTGCTACTTTGTAAGTGAAAGCAGTATTATCAATTGATGCAAGCACTTGGCCTGTGACAACGGCATCACCACTTTTCACGTTTAACTTTGTTAGTTGCCCTGTGACTTCAAATGATAATCTTGCGGACTTTGTTGGGCGAAGATAACCAGAAAATTGACGTTGTTTTAGTACTGTTTGAGGTTCGACAATGACATATTGTATTGCTTTGATTGGAGCTGTTAATGGCTCTTTTATCGATTGTTTCTTCTCACAAGCCACAAGAAAAATGGCAAGTATTCCAAGTAAATAACATCGATTTATCGAGTGAATGAAACAGCGCTTTATTAGACGAATAATATGCATGACTTTTGAACCTCAAGGCGGGTATGTATGAACTTTACGTGTTATCAATTTAATAATTGCTAATAAAAAAGTTCTATAATTTATGGTTAGTCTTCTGAATCACGATATTCGTTTGGCCAATTTGGCATAGTGAATGCGCCGCCATCGACCCAGAGCGTTTGTCCGGTGATGAAACTTGATTTCTCTCCGCCAAGAAATTCAACAGCATTGTAAATATCCACGGGATAACCTACACGATTAATCGGTGCTGCCTTAGCCCAAGTTTTAGCGTAATTAGGATCTTCAATTTTTGTTCTGTCTATCTCGATGGCACCAGGAGCGACGCAGTTAACCCGGATATTAAATTTTCCAAGTTCAATTGCGGTAGAACGTGTAAGCATTTCAATGCCGCCTTTAGATGCGGTGTAGTCAACTAAATTAGGGAAAGGAACTTTATTACAGCCAGAGCCAATATTTACTATGGCGCCTTTTACCTTATATTTAACCATTAATTTGGCGACAGTTTGCGTTAATAAAAAACAACCTTTTAAGTTAGTGCGAATAACTTTGTCCCAGTTATCTTCTTCAAGCTCTAAGAACGGTGACCAAGTTTGACAACCTGCATTATTAACTAATAGGTCGGGTGCTTTTTCAAAGGCATCTTCTACCGCTTTGATAAAAGTTTTTACATCTTTGCTCACGCCTACATCACAATGAAGAGATAAACCTTGCTGCCCCTGTTTTTCAATTTCTTTAACTACTTCTGCTGCACCTGCAGCATTGCCTGCATAATTAATAGCAACGTTCCAGCCATTCTTTGCTAAGCAAATAGCGAGTTCACGTCCAATGCCTGAGCTTCCGCCAGTAACGATAGCGAGTTTGTTCTGAGTGGAGGGTATAGTATGTGTCATGGGTAAATCTCATTGTGACTTGTTAATAGCTCAACTATATCGATAGTTACTCATGCTTCGCTAAGTCAAAAATGAGAATTTTCTGGTACTGAATTAACATCAGCATAATTTTTACTGTGCGTTATCATTATAAGCTAACTTATTTGAATACTACTGCTTGAGGCATTTAATCCGCTAAAACGACATTATAAGTAGATTGCAGTGAGCTTATCGCTGGGATCTCATACGTTAAAAAAATATCATTGAATAGCCAATCATCGAGTAGTGCCAGGGGAGTGGTAAAGCTTATAGTGGCGATATATGCATTATGTTATTCGTCAAAAGGTTTTTAAATGTTGTCTTTACCCTATCAAAATTTTGTGCATAGTTTATCTGATGTTATTCCTGAAGAAAGGGTTATCACTGATTATTCTAGACGATTAGCGCTTGGCGTTGATGCAAGCTTTTATCGGTTGGTGCCGCAAGTAGTGATAAAAGTTGATAATGAGCATGAGCTTGTGCTCGTAATGAAAAAAGCAAAATCAGCCAAACTTGCTGTCACCTTTAGAGCAGCTGGTACAAGTTTGTCAGGACAAGCACAATCAGATTCGGTTTTGATCATGTTAACTAATAATTGGCGCAATCATAAAGTCAATGATCTCGGTTTGAAAATCACGTTAGGTCCAGGTGTGATTGGTGCGGATGCTAATAAGTATTTGTTACCCTATGGTCGTAAGCTTGGGCCAGATCCTGCTTCTATAAATACCTGTAAAATAGCAGGTATTGCAGCGAATAACTCAAGTGGCATGTGCTGTGGAGTTGCACAAAATAGTTACCATACCCTCGATAATATAAGAGTGGTTTTGCATGACGGTACCATACTAGATACCGCAGATAACCTTAGTCGAGAACAATTCAAAGCGAGTCATAGTTGCCTACTTGAACAACTAGCGAACCTCTCAACTAAAACTAAACAGAATAAATCTCTTAGTGAATTAATTAAACACAAATACAGATTAAAAAATACTACTGGGTACGCGATTAACGCGCTAGTTGATTTTGAAGACCCTATTGATATTTTAGCGCATGTAATGATTGGCTCTGAAGGTACATTGGGGTTTATTTCTTCAATTACTTATAACACGGTTATAGAGCATAAATATCGCGCAAGTGCTTTAGTGCTTTTTCCAAATATTGATATTACCTGTAGAGCCGTAAGTGCCTTGGCTTCAGAAAATGTTTCTGCAGTTGAATTACTAGATTATCGTTCATTAATGTCTGTTCGGAACATGGAGGGGTTACCTGACTTTATTCATCAAATACCAGAAGGTGTTGCAGCCTTGTTGATTGAAACACAAGCAGGAAATCAACAACTTCTTGAACAACAGACGAATGCGTTAACGACATTACTTGCCCAATTTGAACAGAGCAATAGTATCGAGTTTACCGATAATGTTGATGAATACTCAAAACTTTGGGCTATAAGAAAACAAACCTTTCCTGCGGTGGGAGCTGTTAGGGAAACAGGGACTACGGTGATTATTGAGGATGTAGCTTTTGCTGTTGAAGATTTAGCGAGTGGGGTATCAAAGTTACAATGTTTATTTGATAAATATAACTACGATGAAGCGATTATTTTTGGTCATGCGTTGGATGGCAACTTACACTTTGTTTTTACTCAAGACTTTTCATCGCAAACTGAAATTGATCGTTATGAAGCGTTTATGAATGATGTTTGTCAGCTTGTCGCCGTTGAGTTTAATGGCTCTTTAAAGGCCGAACATGGCACTGGACGTAATATGGCTCCTTTCATTGAACTTGAGTGGGGTAAGCAAGGTTATCAATTGATGGAAGAGATCAAAGCTTTGTTTGATCCGGATAACATTTTAAATCCTGGGGTGATTATTAATGATGATGAAAAAGCCCATTTAAAATCACTCAAAGCTTTGCCTGCTGCGAATGAATTTGTTGATAAATGCATTGAATGTGGATTTTGCGAACCAGTTTGTCCTTCTTCAGGGCTAAGTTTTTCTCCTCGACAGCGAATTACTAGTTATAGAGAAATTCAAAGGTTACGTAAAACTAACGAAAACCAAAAACTATTAAGCGAATTAGAAGCTGATTTCGAGTATATGGGTATTGATACTTGTGCTGCAACAGGCTTGTGTGCTGAACGATGCCCAGTAGGTATTAATACGGGAGACTTAATTCGGGAGTTCCGCAGTGCGCGCAACAAAAAGCATGAGCCATTGTCGAAAACTTTAGCTGATAAATTTTCGATAATAGAAAAAAGCGCACGTTACTCTTTGGCAAGTGTTGCTATAGCGCACAAAGTGCTTGGCAATCGAATTATGTCAACTGCCAGTAAAGCAATGAGCATGATCACTTTTAATCGTTTGCCCTTATGGAACAAAAACATGCCTGCTATGGCAAGTTATCAGCCCATTGCAACAAAAAATGTTCCTGATAAGCAAAGACCCAAAGTGGTCTATTTTCCTAGCTGTGCTAGTCGTACTATGGGACCTTCAGTAACGGCAAAAGAGCAGGATTCTTTAACCGATGTGACTATGCGTTTACTCATTAAAGCGGGCTTTGAAGTGATTAGCCCTGACTTTACAGGTCAATGTTGTGGTATGCCGTTTAAAAGCAAGGGCATGTTTAAGCAAGCTGAACATAAACGCCAGTCAACAGAAAACCAGTTGACTAAATTAAGTCACAATGGCCAATATCCTATTTTATTTGATACTAGCCCATGTAAATCGATGCTATCTGAAGGAGATAGTATTAATAATTCACTTAGCATATATGAACCGGTTGGTTTTATTGAAGATGTATTAGCGAAACATTTAACCTTCAATGCCACTGATGACAGCATCATGTTACATGTAACTTGTACTAGTCGAAAAATGGGCTTAACGGATAAAATGGTTTCGTTAGCGAATAGATGTTCAACAAGAGTGCATATCCCTGAGTATATTTATTGCTGTGGTTTTGCTGGTGATAAAGGCTTTACTGTTCCAGAGTTAAATGCGAATGCGTTATCTTCATTGAAAGAGCAAGTGCCAAGCAGTTGTAGTCAAGGGTACAGCAATAGTAGAACATGTGAAATTGGTTTGTCAGAGCATGCAGGCATTGATTATCAATCAATTATTTACTTGGTTGATAAGGTTACCAATAGAAAGGAGTATAGTTAAATGAACGCACTCTTTGATTTAACAAATAATGTTGCTGTTATTACCGGAGCCAGTAGAGGTTTAGGCCAATATTTTGCCCGCGCATTAGCCAAGTCAGGAGCTGATTTAGTCTTAACAGCACGCAATGTCGATGACCTTACTGATATTGTCGATGAAATATCAGCGTTGGGTGTACAAGTAATTGCACTTCCTTTAGACGTTAATAATCAAAACAGTATTAGTCATATGGTTGATGAAGCCATTGCTTATTATGGAAAAATTGACATCCTTGTTAATAATGCTGGTTGCAATATACGTAAGCCGGCTTTAGAGGTTAGCTGGGATGATTGGGAGTTAGTAGTAAATACTAACTTAAGAGGCGCTTTTTTTGTTGCTCAAGCTGTGGCTAAACATATGGTTCGCGAAAGTTATGGTCGGATTATAAATATTGGCTCAGTTACTAGCGTATCGGGCTTCGCAGGATTGGCCCCATACTGTGCTAGTCGTGGTGGTATTAAACAATTAACCATGAGCTTAGCTGATGATTGGGGGCAATCAGGCATTACTGTTAATTGCTTAGCACCGGGATGGTTTGAAACAGCTCAAAATAAAGTACTTTATGAAAATGAAGAATGGCTTAGTTATATTTGTGATCGCATTCCTTTAGGTCGCCCAGGTAAACCACATGATCTTGATGGCGCTGTTGTGTTTTTGGCTTCTCCATCAAGTGAATATGTTACAGGCCAGACGCTATTAGTTGATGGAGGCGTTAGTACAGGAGCGACCAAAGCAACGATATAAATAGCAACAAATACTGTAGTAAACATTAGCTATGAAACCCCATACGAGAACGTTTAAATAAAGAGGATAGAGCCGTGCGAGTTATTGTCATTGGAGCGACGGGACATATTGGAAGTTATTTAGTCCCTAAATTAGTGAATCAAGGTTTTGAAGTCTTAGCGGTAAGCCGGCATCAACAAACACCATATAATGATAACCCAGCATGGCGAAGTGTACGATCGATAGCTTTGGATAGGGTGAAATTAGAAAAACAGAACCAATTTGGTCAAGCTATCGCTGATTTAGAGCCTGATATTGTTATTGATTTAATTTGCTTCACCAAACAAAGTGCTCAGCAATTGGTAGAGGCTGTAAAAGGTAAAATAAAACAGTTTCTACACTGTGGCACTATTTGGGTACACGGTGAAACAAGGGCAGTTCCAACTATTGAAGAACAAGCCAGATATCCTATAGGTGAATATGGAAAAGACAAAGCAGAGGTAGAACAATATCTACAGGATGAATATGCTTACCGGCAATTTCCTTCAACCATCATTCATCCAGGGCATATTGTCGGTCCTGGTTGGGTGCCATTAAATCCCGCTGGAAATTTCAATGAGCAACTTTTTATTGATATATCGCAAGGCAATGACATCACGTTACCAAACTTAGGCTTGGAAACGTTACATCATGTTCATGCTGAAGATGTAGCAAGCCTTTTCATGCAAGCGATAAAGCATCGAAAAAATGCCTTAGGGGAAAGTTTTCATGCTGTTTCTAACCAAGCATTAACACTCAAGGGCTATGCGCTTTCTTTGGCTGAGTGGTATGCAAAACCGGCTAATTTTCGTTACTTACCCATAAATGAAATGAAACATCATTTAAGTGAGCAAGACTTTAATGCAACGATTGAGCATGTTAGCCATAGTACAAACTGTAGTAATCTTAAAGCACAAAAGTTGTTGGAGTTCTGCCCAAAATATAGCTCTTTAGAAGCAATTCAAGAATCTCTATCAGAGATCATCTAAATTATTATTAATTTTTTATTAATGAAATTGGCCGGTAAGTGCGGTTGATTTTATTGTTTTTTAGGAGTGTATTATGAGTTCAGTATCAGATGACGGTATTAATTTAGTTGCTGATATTGGTGGCACTAATATCAGGTTAGCAATCGCATCAGAAAATAACTGTTTAACAAAAATTCAAACATATCGATGTGCGAAATTTTCAGGTCTATTAGACGTTATCAACCAATATATGACAGAAAATAAAATAAAAGGGCAAAAAACAAATGCCTGCCTAGCTATTGCCTGCCCAGTTGATCATGACATAATTTCAATGACTAACTTACCATGGAGTTTCTCTCAACAAGAGTTGAAGCAACAACTTGAATTAAATAGTTTGTGTCTAATTAATGATTACACCGCAATTGCTATGGCCATCCCTTTTCTGAATGATACTCAAAAGATAAAAATTGGTGGTGGAAGTTATATTTCAGATAAAGTTATTTCAATATGCGGGCCAGGTACAGGCTTAGGGGTCGCAACATTAACCCCAATCGCTAATAAGTGGTATTGCTTGAGTGGTGAAGGAGGGCATGTTGATTTTGCTCCAGTTGATGAAATAGAAATACAAATATTACAATATTTACTCGAAAGCAAAGGGCGAGTTTCTTATGAACAATTACTTTCCGGGTATGGTTTAGAACAAATATTCCAAGCATTAGCTCATTTGCAAAAAAGCCAAAATAGCCAAGTTTTTAATTATGATAAATTATCGGCGGAACAAATTACTGCGCGTGCCATAGTTAATTCTTGCGATATTTGTTATCAAGCGCTTTCAATATTTTGTGGTGTACTTGGTTCGTTCGCTGGAAACCTAGCATTAACAGCAAATAGTTTAGGAGGGGTATATATTGCGGGTGGTATTGCTCCAAGATTTATTGAGTTTATTGAGCAAAGTCATTTTAGGGAGCGTTTTGAAGATAAAGGGCGCTTGTCATCGCTAACTAAGCAAACGCCAACCTATGTTATCATTGAATCTCAACCTGGTTTATTGGGGGCCTCAGCTTATTTAAATCAATGCTAATCACTGAAAAGCAAAGTAGGTACATTGGCAGAGCTAGTGAAGTTAATAGGTTTACCCCATTGAAATGGCAACATTTAACGGTCTAAATTTCTAAGTATCTATTTTAATATTGAAAATTCACTTTGATTAGAATAAATGTTTTAGTATCTAAGTTTAATTTGTAACCTTAATTTGATTTGAAGCAATTAGCTGACTAAATTTATTCTTTACCTTCTGTTAAAAACAGCTCAAAATAGAATTCTCTTCTTAAAATAAACATAAATTCTTGTTTTTATTAGTGCTTAAAGCACTAATGATTGTGTGCTAATTACATGGAAAATAGTGGTTAAGTTTATGAATCTTAAAGAAATAAAAAGTATATTGTTTGTATGTATGGGCAATATCTGCCGCTCACCTAGTGCTGAAGCTGTTTTCAGACATAAAATGCAAGCAAAAGGTTTAGCATTAAAAATTGATTCAGCGGGAACTGTTGGAGCACATGCCAAACAAAAACCTGACCATCGTGCTCAAAAAGCGGGTGTTGCGCGCGGTTATTCTTTTGATGGTATTAAGGCACGTAAAGTTAGCGTACAAGATTTTTCAAACTTTGATCTCATCCTAGCAATGGACTATGACAATATTGAAGAACTAAAAAAAGTAGCACCACCAGCAATGCAAGACAAAATACATTTAATGCTAGATTTTGCCACCGAACATGAAGAAGATCAGGTGCCAGACCCTTATTATGGCGGTGCGAAAGGTTTTGATTATGTGCTTGATTTAGTCGAGGCAGCAAGTGATGGTTTATTAGCTAAAATATAAAGAATGAAATAAGTCTCCGTAACAAATTTACTCATAAAAAAACCTTAGCCAAAAGCTAAGGTTTTTTTATGTGAATCACGCCAAGCTATTTACGCGAAACGTGTCTTCACTGAATCGGCTAATAAGGCAAGAATTTCTTCACTGACAGTTAAGTCAATACAGGCATCGGTGATACTTTTACCGTAAGTTAATGGGGTGTCTGCTTTAACTGATTGATTACCTTCTTCGATAAAGCTTTCAATCATTACGCCAAATAGGCTGTCTTCACCTTGGCTGATCTGATCAGCTATAGAGCGAGCCACATCAATTTGTTTATTATGATCTTTATAGCTATTACCGTGGCTACAATCAACCATTATACTTTGCGGTAATGATGCTTTTTCAAGTTGCTGACGCGTATCTTTAATATCAGCAGTATGGTAATTAGGTACTTTACCGCCACGTAATATGACATGAGCAAATGGATTACCATGTGTTTGGTAAATACACATTTGGCCACTTTTATCAGGTGAATACAATACATGCGGGACGCTTGAGGCTTGGATAGCGTCAAGGGCAATTTTAACATTACCGTCAGTACCATTTTTAAAGCCAACAGGGCAAGAAAGGGCAGAGGCTAACTCACGGTGAACTTGACTCTCCGTTGTACGAGCGCCAATGGCGCCCCAACTGATTAAGTCAGAAATATACTGACCAGTTACCATATCTAAAAATTCAGTACCAGCAGGTAAACCTAGTTCGTTAATTTCGACTAATAAATTACGTGCTAGTTTTAAACCTTTGGCCACATGAA
>OJGO01000165.1_pt1 | contig 31535 bp, 25 predicted proteins | sample 1594871 | NCBI WGS metagenome assembly OJGO01 (sample SAMN05416798, study PRJEB24817) | seawater metagenome | isolation source: Sea water | place: Canada:Atlantic | collected 2013-07 | reverse complement strand
TTGGCCACCACAGGTGACTCTTCACCAAAAGCAAAGGTCGCTATTTGTTGTTCTTTCACACCTTGTGCCATCAATAGAGTTCTTACTGATTCAACTCTGGCTTGTGATAATGTTTGATTGAGTGATTGCTCACCGATTAAATCGGTATAACCAGATAAATCAATTTTCATTTGTGGTGAGCTATTTAATATTTGTGCAAGGGCTGAAACTTGCTCTTGATAGTGTGGCGCTATATCACTTGAGCCAGTAGAAAATTGTAGGCTCATTAACAAGTTGTCTGCTTGTAATTGCCCTGAATTATGTTGTTGATTTTCTAAGGCGATTAACTGTTGTTGATACGAGGCTTCTAAACGCTGTAACTTAGCTTGATATTGACTTTGTATTTGCTCATTAGAGCGTTGCTTGCGCTGTTCATTAACTAACGCAGTACTTAACTCTTCATTTTGGTCATTCACATTAATGTACTTTGCTACAAATACTCCACCTATTCCCGCGACAATAGCGCCTAAGGGACCAGCGACAATAGCACCAATAACAGCACCAGTACCAAAACCAATATTTTCTTCATTGGTTGCTTCTTGATGAATTTTTTCTGGCGGTAAGGTATTTTCAGCTGCATTAACTGAGCTTGTAGCTAAAGCAGCAATAAGTGCTGTGGTGATGAATACTTTTTTTCTAGTCATTTTGTTTGCTTGAGTTTGAGGTAATTGAGTCGTGTTTTTCATGAGTTATCCTTTTATGCTGTATTTGTTGTTAACAGTGTTGTTAAACAGTATTGCTAATTTATGCTGTTAAGTTATGTTGATATCGTTATGTTGTTGACAGGAGTTATTACACCGCAAAAAATGGGCATTGCTCTGCTCGAATAAAGGCAAAGCAGTGAGCAATTGTGGCAACAATATGGCAATTTCAAAAATTAAGCGCGTTAACGAGTAAAGTTAGATATAGTCGACGTAATAAAGGATAAGGGTGTTTGTTTGAACACAATCAAAGTGAATAGAAATGAGTAAAAGAATTGCTATCGTAGAAGATGAAGCCGCTATTAGAGAAAACTATGCCGATGTATTACGCAGCCAAGGTTATCAAGTACAAACCTATGCAGATAGATCTAGCGCGACCCAAGCTTTTAATCTGCGTTTACCCAATCTAGTCATTTTAGACATAGGTTTGAATGATGAATATGATGGCGGTTTTGTGTTATGTCAGCAACTTAGGGCTAAGTCGGCTACCTTGCCAATTATTTTTTTAACGGCGCGTGACAATGATTTTGATACGGTATCTGGTTTACGCATTGGCGCAGATGATTACCTCACCAAAGATATTAGTTTACCTCACCTTACGGCACGAATATCAGCATTGTTTCGCCGCCAAGAGGCACTAAAAAAACCCATTAATGATGACCATATTACTCGCTCCGGTGCACTGACCGTAGATAGCCAGCGTATGAGTATTATGTGGCAAAATAGCGCTATTGATTTAACTATTACTGAATTTTGGTTAGTGCATGCTTTAGCCAAAAATCCTGGCCATGTTAAAAACCGCACGCAATTAATGACAGATTCTAAAATATATGTGGATGACAGTACTATCACTTCTCATATCAAACGAATTCGCAAAAAATTTATGCAGCATGACAACAATTTTGACTGCATTGAGACGGTTTATGGCATGGGCTATCGTTGGTTAAGTGCTAATAATATTGCCGATGATGAAGGTTAATAGTGCTAATATGGCTAATAGTAAACGCTTGAAACTACGCTTTGGACTCAGATCAAAACTGTTACTGCTTTCAAGTTTTCTGTTTGTCATTCCTTGGTTTGGTTATCAATATGTCTGGGAAATGGAAAAGTATTTGCGCTTTGGACAAGAGCAAACCTTAGTGGGTACAGCGCGGGCGCTAGCGACTGCTTTGCATGAGCGTGAAAAACTATTTAATAATCAAGCGAGCTTTTTACCTAATGTAGAGCAGGGTAAAGATCTATATGGCTATAAATTAACAGAAGCCGTGAAATTAGACGGTTTAGCTAACGATTGGCCTGACTTTAATCAACGCACACATTTTTATAACCAGCAACAACAACTGTTTGCCAACGAGCCATTAAGCCTAAACTTTAAAGCGAGTGTTGGTAAGTACAATAATTACTTGTATTTGTTTTTTCAGGTCGTTGATAACCGCGTGATCTTTCGTGGTGAAAATACCCGAAGTATCACTAATAACGATCATTTAGCCCTGTCTTTTAGTGATGCAAACAATAAGTTAAATCGTTTTATTATCAGTAATAAAAAAGCAGGTTGGATATCTGCCTTTGCACTTGCTGATGACGATATGGCTATTCCTGCGCCAGCGCCCCAGATTCAAGGACATTGGCTAGCAACGGCACAAGGTTATAACGTCGAATTAAGAGTACCGTTAGACAACTTAGGCGATAACATCGCTTTTGCTTTTTATGATGTAGATAAAAGTAATGGTAAAGCCATTTCTGCCATTGGCTCAGCAGATCCCAGTAACGAAGATAGTTTGGGAACCATTGTTGTGCCTTCGCCCGAAATCGAGCGTATTGTTAAAGGCATGCGTTATACCAACTCTAGCATTTGGGTTGTTGATCAACATCACCGAGTGCTCGCTAGCGCAGGTTCACTAAAATCCGCTAGTGGTGTTTGGCATGCAAAAGAAAAGCAGCCAAAAGAAGATGAAAAAAATAGTCTCTGGTATCAATTTCAGCAACAATTTTTATTGCCTCTGTATTATAAAATTCTAACCAAACCGTCAACAGACTTTATCGATCAACTCTATGATGCGCAGCATTTACAAGGCTCACATATTGTTAATGCGTTAAGTGGTAATGCAACGTCTCAATGGCGCTTAACTACCGATAAAAAAGCGCTAGTGCTTTCTGCTGCGTATCCTATTTTTATTAATAACCAAGTAAAAGGTGCTGTTATTGTTGAAGAAACAACAAACGGCATACGTAGCTTACGAAATCGCGCGTTAGAAAAACTATTTACCGTTATTTTAGCGATTATGAGCTTGGGCGCCTTGACCTTTATATTATTCGCCTCGCGTATTTCATCGCGTATCCGACAGTTATCTAGTCAAGCCGAACTAGCCATAGATAAGCAAGGCCGAATTATTGGCAAAATGCAGCCCTCTAGCAGTAATGATGAAATAGGTGATTTATCGCGTAGTTTTACTACCGCAGTTAACCGTTTAAGTGAGTACAACCATTATTTAGAAAATATGTCTGCTCGATTATCTCATGAATTAAGAACGCCAATCGCCGTGGTTAAAACCTCATTAGACAACTTAAGCTTATTAGAAAACCAGCAAGCACAAACAAATAAAAGTAATAATCCCTATATTGAAAGAGCGCAAACTGGCATCAAAACGTTGAATTTAATTCTTACCAATATGAGTGAAGCAACGCGCCTTGAGCAAATGTTATCAAGCACTGAAAAAATTGATTTTGATTTACAGCAAGTTGTTAAAGGCTGTATTTCTGGCTACCAGCAAATATATCCAACAATGCAGTTCATTTTGAATGTTGACGTCAAGGCTCCCAATGAAAGCACATTTCTTTTGCATGGTTCACCTGAACATATTGTGCAATTGTTAGATAAAGTAGTCAGTAACAGTGTTGAATTTAGCCAAGATAATACCATCACTGTTGAGTTGAAAAAGAGCAGTAATAAACACAATGCTGAACTGCTTATTAGTAATAATGGCATTTTATTACCAGAGCAACTTAGCGAAAGTTTATTTGATTCCATGGTGTCATTACGTGATGAAAACCAAAAAGCGCAAGATAAGCAAGCGGTGCCACATCTCGGTTTAGGCTTATATATTTCTCGCTTAATTTGCCAATTTCATCAGGGAAGTATCAGTGCTTATAATCATCAAAACCCTGCTGGTGTAACCGTTCATATTAGTTTGCCTACCAAGGTCTAATAACTACTTTTTGTGAGTCGCGCTTATACTGGTGCTCTCTTTTACCGACAAAAGATAGTTATTATTTTACTCAACAAAATATCTAGTCAGCATCTTAAAGGTGATATCTTCGGCGGTTTAACTGCTGCAGTAATCGCATTACCCTTAGCATTAGCCTTTGGCGTATCATCAGGGGCGGGTGCTATAGCTGGTGTTTACGGCGCTATTTTTGTTGGTTTCTTTGCGGCGCTCTTTGGTGGAACAGCCACACAAATATCCGGTCCAACCGGGCCTATGAGTGTGGTCATGGCTTTAGTATTCACGCAATTAATCGCCAGTCATCCCGATACTGGCTTGGTGCTGGCTTTTACCTGTGTCATTTTAGCTGGCTTATTCCAAATATTGTTTGGTTTACTCAAGCTAGGTAAGTATTTTGTTATGGTGCCTTACCCCGTTATTTCTGGTTTTATGACTGGCATTGGTATCATTATTATTCTGCTGCAAATATCGCCACTATTAGGTAATGCAGGGGATAGCAACGCCTTAGCAGCCTTAATTAATATTCCTAATGCACTCAGTCAGCAAAATACTTTTGCGACGGTACTGGGAATTATCACCTTGTTGCTTATGATTTATTGGCCTGAAAAATGGACCAAAATAATTCCCGCACCATTGTTTGCCTTAATCACATTAACCGTTATAAGTGCCACTTTTTTTAGCCAACAAGGCATCTCTGTTATCGGGGCAATTCCGACGGGCTTTCCGAGTTTATCAATGCCCACCTTATCGTTAGAGTCACTATATCAAGTTAGCTATTTCGCCTTTTTATTAGCGGTATTAGGCGCTATCGACTCATTACTTACCTCAATGGTGGCTGATACGCTGACTGAGACTCATCACAACAGTGATAAAGAGCTGATCGGCCAAGGAATTGCGAATACTATTGCGGGATTTTTTGGTGCCTTACCAGGGGCTGGAGCGACCATGCGTACTGCCATTAATATTCGTGCTGGCGGTAAAACAGCCCTATCAGGCATCATACATTCTATTACCTTACTCATTGTTATTCTTTGGGCAGGAGAGTATGCACAGTATATTCCCCATACTGTTTTGGCTGGTATGCTGATTAAAGTGGGTCTTGATATTATCGATTGGCGTTTTATTTTTCAGATTAAAAAAGTCGGAGTATTTTCGGCCGCTTTAATGTTATTGGTATTGTTGCTCACCGTTTTTGTCGATTTGATCACTGCGGTATTAGTTGGCATGTTCATCGCAAACTTAGTGACTTTAGATCGTTTAACTCATATTCAACTGGATAATATTACCTTTAAAAAAGGGGATGAATTACTTAGTGAAATAAGCAATAAAATAATGAGTAAAGTAAACAGTGATTTAATATCAAGCAAGGAGAATATAACGCTAATGGATGACATTCAAAACAACCTGAGTAAATCCTTAGCAAATACGCTTTTACTCGAAATTGACGGCCCAGTTAGTTTTGCTGTTTCTAGAGAGTTATCACGCCGCTTTACTGAAAACTTAGCGTTTACTACCTTAGTGATAGACTTATCGAACGCAAAATTGATAGGAACAACCACCGCAATTATGATCACCGATCTAATCGATCGTACTAAAACAAAAAATAAAACGGTGCTGGTTATCACGGGCAGTGAAAAAACTAATCAATCATTAGATAAGTTATCTTTAGCGACCTTATTAGATAAAAAATATCAATTCACTAATAGAGAGCAAGCCCTGCAAACGCTTATTTAAACAATAAAAATCAAAGTTAATGACTATGGCTAGCTATAGACGGCTTTGGATCTTCATAAATAATGAGAAAAGCGCACGTGATGAGAAATTCTAATCATCACTTTTGCCAGTAAAACTGCCAATCATGATGTTAGATCATCTAATGTTTTTGTTATGAAAAGGGAACTGAGATTATCTATTCGCGAATATATTAAAATCAATTAGTTAATGAGTTGTTGTGTCAGATTATTTTACAAATCAGATATAAATATTATTTTTTTTAATTTTATAGTATTGAATATATTTAATATTATTGAGTTGGCGTGTTTTATGCTTATATAGGTCACATGAAGTAATGACGTTTCACTGGTAGTAGTTACCTTAGAATACTGTTGTGAAAGGATTAAAAGGAATCTCTAATGAAATTTAAGTTTTTAAATACAGCGATAACAAGTATCATTTTGTCTGTAACAGCATTAACAAATGTTGCTAGCGCAGGTTTGATTACACTTGATACTAGCAATGTAATAGGCTCTACAACACCTTATGATAGCCGATTCTTTGCTGAAAATATCCTTGATAATCAAACAGGTATGATAATCGAAAATAATCAAAATCCTAATGATGCTGAAGGTGGATATTGGCTTAATCCTAATAATGGTACCGCAGATGCGTGGATCACAATTGATCTAGGTCAGGCATATGTTATTGACTTCATCGATCTATTTAATACTCATAACGCTCAGTACTTTGATAGAGGTACAGGGGATTTTCGTATACTGGCTAGCAACTCGGTTATACAAGCTGGCAGTATGGGATTCGATCTTGCAGGCACAGAGTCTGTTTTGATTGATTCAACATTATTGGCAGAGAGTGGTGCTCAATTAGATCCTCTTACTGCTCAGAACTTTGATGTAAGTAACACTAACGCATTTAGATATATACAGTTCAATGCTGACAGTGTTGCAGTTGGAGGTTCAGCTTGTTGTGGTACCAATGTTTATGGTCTTAATGAAATCAGAGTAACCGCAGCCGAAGTACCTGAACCATCAACGCTTGCTATTTTTGCATTAGGTATGATTGGTTTAGCATCACGTCGATTTAAGAAATAATCTTAATCATTTAATATTGTTTCATTCTCAGAAACATCAATTGTAGTGATTGGTGTTTTTTTGTGTCTGGTAACTGGAAAATATAGACCCCTGATGACTGCTTGGTCGCATCAGACTATTTTGTAAAGTGAAGCCATCAGAAAACAGAGGAAGTAGTGAAGCAACACGCTAATATCATTGGGTTAATAATGTACTACTGTAGTCGACCTATTTGTTCAGTAAACCAAGCCGTTTAATTTTTTTCCAAGTCGTTACCATCTTCAGCTTGTTCATCGTCGTCATCAATAATATCTGGAGTCACAGTGTCGACAACGTCGATAGTTCCACCGACAACCGTAGTAGTGACATCTACTGCGGCAGATACAACAGTGGCTGCAATACAGCCAGATAAGTTTAAAAGCACGTATAACAACAAAAATCCTTGCGCAATTTTTTTCAAGACGATGTTTCCAAATGAATAAATATAGAGCTATTTAGAATACGCTAATTTAATGCCGAAGCAATCATTGTTTCAATAGCATATTAGGAAACAAGGCATAGGTTATTGCTGTCATTTTATTACTTGTTAACCCTTCTCCATGCCACACGGAAACAGTTAGTCCTGCAAAGGTAATATTTGAATACGTATGCAGATGCTTGTAATAGATACGGCTAAGTAATTAGGATAGAGCATCACAAACAATCACTTATAAAATATCAGCTGAACTTTTCTTTACTAGTGATTTGTGCCAAGCATGGCTACAAGATGAAGAGATGGCAATGATATGAAACAGGAAAAATCCACCATGAATCTTAGCCGAGCATTGACCTTAACATCGGTCAGTACCATCTTATCTTTAGCTATTTTTGGCTGTACAACTTCAGTAGATCAGCCTTCCAATTCCTTCGTAATGTCGAATCAGCAAAGCCCTGCATTTTACGGAACTCTGAATCCTTATGCGTCTGAATCAGTGTATTTTTTATTAACTGACCGATTTGTTGATGGGGATAAAACTAATAATCATGAAGATCAAGGTGGAAAACACCCTAGTTTCGATGTTCCACTTAACGGCCCTGATGGACAACAAGCGAATGTTGGCTATTTAGGGGGCGATTTCAAAGGTGTGTTAAATAATGCTGAGTACATTAAAAATATGGGCTTCACTTCGGTTTGGCTAACACCGATATATGACAACCCTGATCAAGCTTTTAATGGCGGAGAGAAAGTCGCTTTTGGTGAGTATTACAAAGATGGCGGTAAAACGGGATATCATGGCTATTGGTCCAATAACTTTTACCAAGTTGATGAACATTTGCCCTCAAAAGATTTAAGCTTTGCTGATTTAACTAAGCAACTTAAAGAAAAATATCAGCTAAATTTCGTATTAGATATTGTCGGAAACCACGGCTCTCCTTCATACAGCATGGCCGAAGATCAGCCCAAGTTTGGTGAAATTTATGATCAAGATGGTCAGCTTATTGCTGATCATCAAAATATCCATCCTGAAAAGCTCGATCCAAAGAATCCGCTGCATGCCTTTTACAATACCCATACTGGCCTTGCTCAACTCTCAGACATAAATGAAAATAATGAAGCTGTGCTTGATTATTTTGAAGGGGCTTACCTTAAGTGGATAGCACAAGGTGCTCATTCACTTCGTGTTGATACAATTAAAGAAATGCCACACCACTTTTGGAAAAAGCTTTTTGACCGCATTCGTCAACATCATCCGGAGATCTTTATTTTCGGCGAAAGTTACTCTTATGAAGCTGAATTTATTGCTGAACATACCCGTCCTGAAAATGGTGGTGTAAGTGTTTTAGACTTCCCTGGCAGAAAAGCGATCACTGAAGTATTTGAAAGCGCAGATAGCGATTTCAGTAATATATTGTCCTATTTGCATTTAGATGACGGTGTTTATCAAAACCCCTATGAACTAATGACTTTCTACGATAACCACGATATGGAACGTATGAATGCCACAGACGAAGGTTTTATCGATGCCAATAATTGGTTGTTTACCGCTCGTGGCATCCCAGTAGTTTACTACGGTTCAGAAATTAACTTTATGACAGGAAAGCCTGAGCATAAAGGTAATCGGAACTACTTAGGCCAACAAAGAATTGAGCAGGCTAAAAATCATGTTATTCATCATGAGTTAACAAACATAGCGCATGTTAGAAAAAACTCTGTTGCATTACAACGTGGCTTACAAGTGAATTTAGACTTTAAAGGTGATGTTGCCAGCTTCTATCGCGTTTACCAAAACAATGACGAAAATCAAACCGCCTTAGTACTTCTGAATAAAAGCGATAGTGAAGCTGAGTTCAATATTGACGAAATGCTAAGCACAGGATTATGGACAGACGCTATCCTAGGTAAAGAGTACAAAATTGATAGTAATAACTTGCACTTAAACATCAAAGTTAAAGGGCATGGCGCAACAGTTTTATTACTCAATAGTCCTGTTAATAATGCTGAGCTTCGCGCACAGTTAGTTGCCCAACAAGGCAAACTTCACGCGGCAATCTCACAATAAACTTATGAGGTTATGGGAAGAAACTTAATGGGGACAAATTATGTATTTTAGTAGTAACAAACATAGTACTCACCTTTTAACTGCAGTGTTTTTAGTTATGTTTGCTGGCAATGGCAATGGCAATGGCTGTAGCGACAGCAATCATAGTGAGCAACTAAGTTCATCTAATGCCTGTGATGCTTCAGTCGCTGGCTGTGTCGATGGCCGCTTATTACATGTCCCATCACCTGACTGGCAAGATCAGATTATTTACTTCCTTATGATCGACCGCTTCAATGATGGTGATCCTTCCCGAAATGATCAAGGTTATAATCTCTATGATCCAAGTAAAGAAAACCACTACAGTGGTGGTGATCTGCAAGGGGTTATCGATAAGTTGGATTATATTCAAAATATTGGTGCTACCACGTTGTGGACAACACCACCTGTTGCCAATCAATGGTGGAACGAAGCGCAGAATTATGGCGGCTTTCATGGGTATTGGCCTATAGATCACAGAAAAATTGACCAGCATTTTGGTGATTTGGACACCTACAAAAATCTATCCCACGAGCTCCATAGCCGTGGCATGTATTTGATTAAAGATATTGTTATTAATCACACGGGCAATTTCTTTGATTATGACAATGAGTACGACCCTAATGATCCTACCGTAGGATTCGAACTTGTAAGCAATAGAACCCCCGCTTCAGCGCCAACGATGCCACCACTGGATATGAATAATGCTAACAATCCTGAACATGTTAAGGCTGGCATTTATCACTGGACACCACTTATTGCCAACCTCGACGATTCTGTACAGGAATGGACCTACCAAATGGGTCGGTTAGACGACATCAACACTTCTAATGAGCTAGTTCGTAAAGCGTTTAAAGACGTTTATAACTATTGGATTAGAGAAGCCGGTGTTGACGCTTACCGCATTGATACGGTGAAATATGTTGAACATGATTATTGGCACGACTTTTTGCACGCTAAAGACGGAATTCTTAATACCGCAGCCGAAACAGGCAGAGACAATTTTCTTACTTTTGGTGAAGTGAAAGATGTTTCTAAACCGCTGGTAGATTCTGCCGAGAGAAAGCTCATAAGTTATTTAGGCACGGAAGAAAAACCAGAACTATCCTCAATCATTGGTTTTCCTTTGCATGAGGAACTCGGCCGCATTTTTGCTGCTGGCCGCCCAACCAGCTGGTTGACCTTTCGAATTAACGCACACCTGGATGTTTACCCGAACCCGTTTATAGTTCCCAACTTCATTGATAACCATGATACGCCGAGGTTTCCTGGTGGTGTAGCTGGTATGAAGCAAGCGCTAGCGTTGATTTTTACTATTCCTGGTATTCCGGTGATTTATCAGGGCAACGAGCAAAATCACGTCGATTCGCGCCAAGCCATGTTTGCTGGTGGTTACCTGACCGATACTGACCAATTTAATCAAGAATCCGAACTTTTTAAATTCACTCAAACCTTGAGTAAACTTCGTCAAGGAGACAAATTATTTAGCCGCGGCTCCATGGAGCTACTGGCTGATAACCCTACTAGCGCGGGTGTCTTTGCTTATAAACGCAGCTATAAAGGTGAGCACGCATTTATCATATTGAACACTGCTGAGCACACCACTTTACTTAATAATATGCCGACAGATTTGTCTGACGGACAGGTTCTACAGGCTGTTTTCTCAGATAATCTTGATAGCAAGACCACCGAGATGGTGGTTGGCCAAGATGGTACTTTGACCGCAGAAATACCTGCACGAGGGCTGCTAATATTAAAAGCTGTGAGTAAATCAAATACTGAAGCGCTTGCCGACTACAGCATTAGCGTTGATCAGGATTATCGCAAGCAAACGCTAACCGAGAGCGTCACATTAAGTGGATCCATCAGTAAAGCAAATGGCAGCTTGGCGCTGGTTATTGATGGCAACCTTGAAAAGGCAAAGAGTATCACCGCAGATGCACATGGCCGTTGGAAAACAACGTTGCCAGTTGTCGACTTAGGCGCTCATCAACGCTTCTTCGAAATGTATTCAGCCGAGCTGAATGCCGCGAGTGAACGTCAGCAGTATAATGAAACCGTCGCAGTAGCAGACTGGGATGTAGCGTTTAAGGACGAACTCAATGATGATAATGGTCTTTCTGGAAAAATTTTTCCTCCCACTGAATCTACCTTTGGCAAGCAAATGGATATAGAGACCGTTCGTGCCCGTAGTGCTGGCGATACCCTGCTGTTAGATATCACAATGCATGAACTCACTGATATGTGGGTAGCTTCTAACCACTTGGACCATGTTGCCTTTTCTATCTTCTTTGATTTCCCAGACCTAGAGGGAATTAGACCCTTATCGACACTACAGGCCGACTCACCGGACGATTTCCTATGGGATTTTTCTCATGTGCTTTACGGCTGGGGCAATTTCATTTTTGACAGTAACGGAGCAACGGCTGATAAACAAGGGAAAAAGCTTGGTGCAGCACCGACTGTAGAGGTAGATAAAGATGCACGCACAATTACCTTAGCTTATAGCGTCTCGGCGCTTGGCCAAAAAGACTGGGCAGGAACAAAAATCTATTTTACAACTTGGGATAGAGCAGGAGAAGGTGGTATTCGAACCTTGACTCCTAAAGGGGCAGAGTGGGAGTTTGGCGGCGGTGAATACAGTGAACCTTTGATTTTAGATGATTTACTGGTTGAGCTTCCGAGCCAATGATAACCAGCAAAAAAAAATCATGAAAGTGTATTAGCATGACTTAAAACGGCCAAAGGCGGATGTTTTTAGTGCTATTTACTATGAGTTGTTTAAGTAACATATGCTAAATGCTCGGTTTTACAATTTGAGCATTTTTAATATTTTTACAACACTTGGTAGGACAAGGTAAGAAGTTATCGGCACAATAATAGCAAGTAAGACCATTAGTCTTAGTAATTCATTTTCAGGCAAGTAGGGCACTAACCACTTTGGCAGAAAATAAACCATAGGTAATAAAGATAAGTATGTTGCTAGCGCCATAACATGTTTACTAGGTGTGTATGAGTTCAATTAAATCTCCTTTCAATGAATAATCATGCCGTAATGCTAGCCCTAATATGTAAGCATTACGGCGGTTCGATCGCTAGTGTAATTTTGAAAGAATTTCTTCAAACAATACTTGAATTAGTTTAGCACCGTTCTCTGAACTCCAGTCTTGTGCTAATTCGGCAATTAACTGGTTTGTCGAGGTAAGTGTCACGCCATGGCTTTCCATTCTTCTTAATGCTGTTTCATCAGCAAGTGTGGTTGGAGAACCAGAGCCATCAACGACAACTTGTACATTATATCCTTTGCTAATTGCTGTAATTGCTGGATAAACAACACAAACATCGGTGGTGATACCTGCAATGATGATATTTTTTCGTTCTGTAGCTTCAACTGCTTCAGCAAAATTTTTATCTTTCATGCTGTCGACAGCACCTGCGCGAAGAATGCGATTTTCGTAAGCTTCCGGCACAGCTTGTATTAATTCATCAAAAAGTGGCCCTTGTGCTTGATCTTCCATGCTAGAGGTTAAAATTAGTGGCATACCTGTTTCTTTTGCTGCGCGAGCTAAAGCTACGGTATTCTTTTTAATTTCATCAAGTTCTAGTGAGCCAACCCAACCCATAGTGCCAATCTGATGGTCGATAAGTAACATCACTGAGTTTTCTGGTGTAAAAGTTGTAGTATTCATAATTGATCTCTCCTTTAAAATATTTGGCTGATGCCATGTGTATGCAGTTGCTGTATTTTTTGTGCTCCTGCGATTAAGTTTGTTCTGCTGCTATGAACAGATGCGCCATTGCTAATAATTTCTTGGTTAAGCGGCGCCCCTAAAACCAATAAAAATTCTGCGTCTTGGGTTGAAGTGTTAACAACCAAGCCTTCGATGCCTTTTTCAAATATGCCAAGTTCGCCAGCCGATAAATGCACACCTCCCGTATCAACTGAGCCATGTCGAACATAAATGAATGCTGTGGTTTGAGATTTTTGGCTTAAGTGCTGCCACTCACTTCCAGCTTCAAGATTGACATGCAGATAGGTCATATCTACAGGAGCTTGTGCAACGCTTTTTTGGTTTTGAAATTGGCCGATAACTACTTTGGTTTTTGAGCCATCTGCTTCAACAATCGGTATGTCTTGCTGCTGTAAAGTAGAATAGATAACTGGTCCCATTTCTTGAGCATATTTAGGTAAAGCGACCCAAAGCTGGAATGCATCAGCGACATGCTTATTGGGATATACCGTTTCTTTATGCAAAACGCCTGCACCCGCTGACATGATCTGAACGCCGCCAGCTTTAAGCTTACCTGAGTGCCCACCTGTATCTTCATGGCCGATATCACCTGTTTGTGGGTAGCTTATTGTGGCAACGCCAGAGTGCCCATGAAAATCGAATCCTGCTGTTCCTTCTACGTGTGGAAGATAGAAATGATCCCATAGCACAAAGGGGTTGAGCTTTGTCACATTTGCAGAATTCACATAGCTACTTACTGGTCCATGCCTATTGCCATTTCTAATTTCTTGAATTTGTCTTGTCATCTTTTTAAATCCTGTATCAATTGCTATTGATAAAGATTAATACAAGACTTATTATTTTATTAGATGGTTTATTCGGTTTTGTTAATCCCATTATTGAGGGTAATAAATGGATCTTAATGATATTAAGGTATTCATAAGTGTTGTTGAGGCGGGTAGTTTTGCTGGAGCGAGTAAAAACTTAACTATGCCTGCTACTACGGTTAGCCGCAAAGTGGTGCAATTAGAAGCTAACCTTGGTGTAAAACTTCTGCATAGAAGTACACGAAAGCTCTCAATGACCGAAGAAGGTCGTCATTATTTTCATTTATGTCAGCAACATCTTATTGCTCTTGAAGAAGCTAATGAGGCTGTTATGCAGGCTCAATCAACGCCAAAAGGAAAGATCCGCATCTCGTCACCTTTTGATTTTGCCATGCAATATGCGCAACCTTGGATAGCCGAATTTTTAAAAGAATACCCAGAAATTAGTATTGAGTTAGATACTTCTGATAGTTATGTCAATATGGTGGAAAATCGTATTGATGTGGCATTTCGTTCAGGTCAGCTACAAGACTCTTCATTAATTGCTAGAAGAATAGGTCCTAAGCATAACGTTTGTTGTGTAAGTCCTGAGTTTTTAAAAACGATAGGAAAAATAAAGCATCCAGACGATCTTAACAAGGTAAATTGTCTTATCATGGGGAAATCATTGTCACAAAAGCATTGGCAATTTATCAAAAATAAAAAACAGTATCAAACGACTGTGACAGGAAGATATGCAACTACTAGCATGCATCTAATCATAGATTCGGCTATTAATGGCCTAGGAATCGCCTATGTGCCTATCGCATTAGTCAAAGACCACCTTGAAACTGGGCGACTGGTACAAATTTTGACAGATTATGAAACACCTAAATCAAATATGTTTTTGATTTATCAATCTAATAAATACATGACGAAATCCATCAGACTTTTTATTGACCATGTTATTGAAAAGAACTCTCCAAACGCACTTTGGATGGTTTAAATCAGCAGTTTTGATAAATATCAAGTCTGCTATGGGCTCATACATAATTGAGCTTGAAGCGGACGTTAATATTAACGAATTACTCGCTTGTGCTTTATTTTAAGATCCACACTACTCACTATCTCTGCTTTTGTTGTTTGTCATTAAACTGAAATCTTAATGCAACATAAGCGTCATAATTTTTCAGTTTAACTGTCATATTCCCTCGGTACACTTTGTCACATTCTTGAATACCAATAAAAGAATCTTTGTTTTAGCTATGAAGGTTAGGGTTGGTATTTATCATTATGACGCTCTTAACTTTTTAAAAGTGAATAGAGTAAAAGAGAAAGGGTAAAACAATGACGTTGTCTAAACTCACCAAAGCAAGCCTAATATTTGGCCTTACCACGAGTAGTTTAATCTTTGCTACTTCAGCTAGTGCTACTGATACCTCAGCTGATACTTCATTGAACAAAGTAGTTAATGCTGGTCAGCAAATCAATCATTCAGCCGCTAAGTCACAGCAAAAAGTAAATACCTTAACTGACCAAGCGCAAACTAAGTTACAACAATTTCATGTGGTTACAAAAGAAGTTGATGGTCTGAGTGTTTATAACCAACAAATGCAAGCACAGCTTGATAGCCAAATGACGGAACTTACCCAATTAGCTAAGTCGATGGAAGAAGTCAGCGTTATTGAACGCCAAATATCACCATTAATGGCCCGTATGATCAGCACCTTAGATAGCTTTGTTACTCTTGATGTGCCTTTTTTGCCTAGCGAAAGAACTAAGCGTGTTGAAGATTTAAAAACTATGATGAACCGTGCTGATATTGCTGTTTCTGAAAAGTTTCGTCGAGTATTAGAAGCGTATCAAATTGAAGTGGATTACGGTCGTACGATTGAAGCGTATAGCGGCGTTTTACCAATTGACGGTAAAAAAATGGATGTTGATTTTCTACGTATCGGCCGTGTGAGTTTGGTTTATCAAACGCGTGACGGTAGCCGCTTAGGTGAATGGAAGCAATCTTCAAATGGGGGAGAAGGTCAATGGCAATCATTGTCACAAGATTATCGTTTAGGTATCAACAAAGCCTTACGTATTGCCCGTAAACAACTAGCACCAGATTTAATTATGGTACCGGTGTCTATTAATGAAACCGCGACACAAGCAGAGTAATAATGATGACTAATTATCCTAATAAAATACGAAGCACTGTAACTAATACATTAAAAAGCACATTAAAAAATACAGTCACTACGCTAAACAAAGCTGGTAAAAAAGCGTTAACTGTTTCTGCTCTTTCAATGACATTTGCTTCATTGAGTTGTTTGAGTGCTGTTAGCCATGCACAAGAGGCACTGACCCTTGATGATTTATTAAATCAACTAGAGCAGGGACAAATAACGCAAACTAAACAAAACCAAGCAAGAGAGAGTCAATTTAAAGCTAAAGTGAGTCAACAGCAAAATATGCTGAATGACATGAGTTATCAGCGTGACAATGCACTTTTACTTAGCGTGCAGCTTGAACAAAACTTTGCAGACAATGAAATTAAGTTAGCAAATAAAGCTGAGGCGTTAGATAAACGCTTAGGCGAATTAAAAGAATTATTTGGTGTGTTACAGCAAGTATCTGGTGATACCCGAAGTAAATTTCAAACGTCAGTTATTTCTGCGCAAATACCAAGGCGTGGTCAGTTTTTAGATGAATTTGCCCAAAGTATGGGTTCAAGCTCAAAGCTGGCATCGATTGAAGAGATTGAGCGTTTATGGTTTGAACTACAACGTGAAATGACACAAAGCGGCAAAGTAACCACCTTTAATCGTGAAGTGGTCTTAGCCAACGGCGATCGTAACAAGGCAGCGGTAACACGTGTTGGTGGTTTTAACTTAATCTCTAACGGTAAATATCTCGAATACATTGATGAAACCGGCACAGTAGCTGAGCTTATCAGACAACCTGCTAATCGCTATTTAGCCTCAACCAGTGACTTGGTTAACAGTGGTGGTAATACATCTGCTTTTGCCTTAGATCCAACGGGCGGTTCAATATTGAGTTTATTAGTGCAAGCACCTGACTTGAAAGAACGTGTCGACCAAGGTGGTCCAGTGGGTTACATCATTTTAGCCATTGGTTTAGTGGGCTTGCTTATCGCGCTAGAGCGCCTTATTAGTTTAGTGCTAATTGGTTCAAAAGTTGAACGTCAACTTAAGTCTTCAGTGGCATCAAGTGATAATCCACTGGGTCGTGTTATGCAAGTTAAAGATAACAACCCGGACCTAGATACTGAAACCTTAGAGCTTAAATTATCTGAATCAATTTTAAGAGAAGTACCTAAGTTATCTAAGCGCTTAACCTTAATTAAGATCATCTCAGTAGTTGCACCGCTAATCGGCTTACTTGGCACGGTAACAGGTATGATTAATACCTTCCAAGCCATTACCTTATTTGGTACGGGTGACCCTAAGCTTATGGCTGGCGGTATATCCCAAGCACTTGTAACCACGGTTTTAGGTCTAGTGGTAGCCATTCCAATGGTCTTTATTTTCGCTTATTTGAATGGTCGTAGCCGCAACATTGTTAATATTTTACAGCAAGAAAGTACCGGCATCATTGCTGAAAGAGCAGAGAGTGCTGAATCAGCAGAGTTAGGCCAAAGTCAAACGCTTGCAGGTCAAGGAGCATAAATCGTGATTGCCTTAATGGAAATGTACGATGCCATTAATGAGTTTATGGATACCGGCGGGCAAGTATTAATCGTAATTGCCGCTGTTATCTTCATTATGTGGCTGTTGATTTTTGAACGCTTTGTCTTTGTTTTTTATAGCTATCGTAGCGTAAAGAAACATATGGTCAGTGTATGGCAAGGTCGTAAAGAGCAAACGTCATGGTACAGCGAACAAATACGCAACGCGTTAATTTCTCGTGGTACCACTAAGTTAAATCGTAATTTAGCGCTTATTCAATCCTTAGTCGTTTTGTGTCCGCTATTAGGTTTACTTGGCACAGTCACAGGCATGATTGAAGTATTTGATGTGATGGCAATATCGGGAAGTGGCAATGCAAGGTCTATGGCGTCAGGGGTATCACGCGCCACTATTCCAACCATGGCAGGTATGGTTGGCTCTCTTTCTGGTGTCTTTACCGCAACCTGGTTACGCCGCAATGCTAAAAAAGAAGCCGAATTACTGGCAGACAGTTTAGCGGTTAGTCATTAAACATTAAATTAAGAATGAAAAGCTGTTCAACATTAGCTGAACTCGCTTTTCAACAGTGAAATTGTAGGAGTTAGTTATGCGTCATTTAAACCAAATGTTACAAGACCAAGATGAAAAAGAAGAAATTGATATGACACCCATGCTTGATGTGGTGTTCATTTTATTAATATTTTTTATTGTCACGGCCTCATTTGTTAAAGAAGCAGGCATTGATGTCAATCGCCCAGAAGCGGCAACTGCGGTGAAAAAAGAGCGCGCCAATATCTTAGTCGCTATTAGTGATAAAGGTGATATTTGGATCAATAAACGTAAAGTGGATGTTCGCAGCGTACAAGCCAATATTGAGCGTTTAAAAGCAGAAAATCCACAAGGTACGGTAGTCATTCAAGCCGATAAAAAAGCCACCACTGACACTTTAATTAAAGTGATGGATTCTGCCCGTGCAGCTGGTGTTTATGATGTATCTATTGCCGCGCAAGAGGCCTAAAAATAGGCTAAGGACTTAACATGACAATAAACATGTCAATAAATACGCCAGCAAGTATGCCAACAGATACGTCGCAACAAATTATAGTGCGAAGTGGCACTCGCTATGTGATTGCCGGCGTTTTAGCACTGAGTATGACTTTCCTCTTACTTTGGGGGATGCAAAAGTTAATCGCTGGTGGCAATGAAGTTATGACTGACCCTGCCAAAGGCAGTGTACTTGATTTCATCCGCTTAAAAAAAGATGAAGCGATTGTAAAAAAAGAGCGTAAACCACAAAAACCAGCGAAACCGAAAGAGCCACCACCGCCAATGAATGCACCGCAGATGCAGCAATCTAACCCAAATGCTAATGCAGTAAAAAGTAGCTTTGCTGCTGATATTCAAGGGGACATTGGTTTATCAGGAGGTTTGAGTTTAGACAGTGGTGATGGTGATTACCTGCCGATTGTTAAGGTTGCCGCTGTTTATCCTCGTAGAGCACAATCTCGCGGTATTGAAGGTTTTGTGATTGTTGAGTTTGTTGTCACCAAAACAGGCTCAGTCAGTCATGCCACGGTAGTTCAAGCGGAGCCTGAAGGAATATTTGATAGAGCGGCGCTTGATGCGGTTGCTAAATTCAAATACAAACCGCGTGTTGTTGATGGCGTTGCCATGGAAGTGGCTGGCGTACAGAACAAAATTAGTTTTGAAATTGATGGTTAATCCCTTTGGATTAACCTTTCACAAAATATCTAACAGTCATTTCCGAGGATTCTGATCGGCAATAACGGTTAAGTTTTATTAATCACTAACAGCAAATTAAGGAGCAAGTTATGAAAAGTAAAAATTCCTTCCTTCTGACAACCGTATTTACTTTACTTGTCACTATGACCAGCAACAATGCTTTGGCTGCTGAAACAGCCAAAGTTATAGCAGATGAAAATACTAGCGACCAAAAAAGTGTCTCTAAAAAGAGCTACCGCGCCAGTAAAAAAGTACCGGCAATGCGTAACCGTGTTTATGCACAACTTGCAAGGGCACAAAAGTTAGCAGACGAAGGTGACAACATAGAAGGTTTTGAAGTATTAGCCGAAGTAGAAGAACGAGTTGATAGCTTAAATAGTTACGAACGTGCCATGTTATTTAATTTTTATGGTTTCATGTATTATGCCAATGAAGATATAACGTTAGCCGTTGATAGTTTTAACAAAGTCATTGCAGAAACTGCAATACCGGACAGTTTGATCATCTCGACGCTGTATTCTTTAGCGCAATTAAGTATGCAGCAACAAGAGTATAAAGAAGCACTTGTTTATTTAACGCAGTGGCGAGAGATTAACGCGAAAGAGTTAACTGGCTCGCAAGAAATGTTATTTGCCCAAGTTTATTATCAAGATAAAGATTTTGTGAATAGCTTAACGCATAGTGAAATGGCGATCAGTTTGGTTGAAGCCAAAAATAAAGTGCCAAAAGAGAATTGGCTTACGTTGCAACGTGCTACCTATTATGAATTAAAACAACCTAAACAAGTAACCAAGGTCATGGAAAAGCTCATACGCTTATATGACAAACCACAATACTGGTTACAACTGTCAAGTATGTACGGTGAAATTGGTGAAGAAGATAAACAAATGGCCGTAATGGAAGCTGCTTACCAAGCTGGTTATATCAGTAAATCGAGCGATATAATTACGTTATCACAACTTTATTTATTCCATGGCGCGCCCTATAAGAGTGCTTCGGTTTTGGAAAACTCCATTGCTCAAGGCAGTATTTTTGCCGATGAAGATAATTTAAGCATGCTAGCTCGTGCCTATTTGACCGCGAAAGAATATGATAAAGCGACTGATGTATTGGTCCGCGTAAGCGATATTGCTCAATCAGGCGAACATGACGCTTTGTTAGCGCAAACGTATTTAAATACTGAACAGTGGCAAGCGGCGATAAACTCTTCAACGTTAGCCTTAGCTCGATTTGCTAAGCATAAAGAGAATAAGGATAAGCAAGTTAAAGATAAGCAGGTTAAAGACATTGCCAATATGCATTTAATTGTGGGGATGGCGAATTTTAACTTGAAAAAATTTGAACGCTCTTTAGCGTCGTTTGCCAAAGCATCAAAATTTTCCAGTACTAAAAAAACGGCTTTGCAATGGGGCAAATATGTTGAACGAGAACAACAACACTATAAAGTACAATTAGCCATGCTTAATTAGCTTATACACGGCTAAATAATGATAATTAAAAAGCGCCTCAAGGCGCTTTTTTGTTATGAATATTTCATTGAATGTCACAGCACCGATGAAAATATATCACTCAAGCGCGGCTTTGAAGCGGTTAAAATCATGTTATATGGCGCTAATTAATTAATCCAAAGTAAAGAGTATTTATCATCAATCATAGGCAAGCCGCAGATCATAGTTCAAGAGCAGGAAGGTAATAGTGATAGGGTTACTCTGTATGTTGAATAAAAATAGTGAAATGAAAAATAACTGTTTTTATATACAGCTGTGCTGCGCTATAGTGTTATACCTATGTTATCCACCGAAAAACTCTAGGCTGAAATTATCACTATGGAACCTTTTAAAAACTTATATAACGAAGACTTTTATTTAACCTTATCGAGACATTTAAAAGGCTGTTTGCCGAACGTTGACGAACAAGAATTTATGGCACTTGTGTTATGTGATAATTTTGACGCATTAGAACTGAAAGAGCGCATGAGCCATACCAAAGCGGTAATGCATCAATTTATGCCAGCTGATTTCCCTCAAGCTGCTAAAGTTTTAGTTGAGCTAATTAATAGTTTAATTGCAGAGGGCATTACTGAAGGTAGCGTCGAATATATGTTCTTACCAGAATATATAGAAACCTATGGCATCAATCACTTTCAAGAATCGGTTGAGGTTATGGAGCAAGTAACGCAATTTACCAGCGGTGAATTTGCAGTTCGAGCTTTCTTAGTTAAATATGGCAATCAAATGTTAGCCCAGATGATTTTATGGAGCCAACACGAGCATTACTTGGTTAGACGTTTAGCAACGGAAGGTAGCAGACCACGTTTACCTTGGGCGATAGCACTGCCGGAGTATAAGAAAAACCCCGTTGAACTCTTACCTATATTACACCGTTTGATTGATGATCCGACAGAAATTGTTCGCCGCAGTGTTGCCAACAACTTAAACGATATTGCCAAAGATAATCCTCAAGTGGTGATTGATTTTGTCAAAGAATACCTAGGTAAAAGTGAGCAGTTTGATCGAACCCTTAAACATGCTTGTCGAACGTTATTAAAACAAGCTTGCCCTGATACATTGGCGCTGTTTGGTTATGACAGCACTGGCATAGAGCTCATTGAGTTTGAAATATTAACGCCTGCGGTTAAATTTGGTGACCATGCTCAATTCAGTTTTAAGGTACACAACAACTCGACGATAAGTAAAAAAATACGTTTGGAATATGGACTGTATTTTAAGAAAAAAAACGGGAAACTATCGAAGAAAGTTTTTAAGATCAGTGAACGTAACCTTGGGGCTAATGAGTCACATCACGTAGAGCGAAAGCAGAGTTTTAAAGCGATAAGTACCCGAGTGTTTTACCCAGGAAAACACCAAGTATCAATCATACTTAATGGTAAAGAATTTGCCGCAAAAGACTTTATATTGCAGCTCAACAATGAGTAATAAAAAGCTATATTGTGATCATAAAAAGACCGACGTTATCGGCCTTTTTATGATCACAATTGAGCGCAGAAAAACATAAATAGCCATATATGCTTTAATACATAATATTCGTCTGCGTAAAACTAATTTAATCAAAAAGTGATCCTTGCTGAACAGACAAAAAATGAACAGGGTAAAAAGCTAATTAGCTCATAAAATGTAAAGCTATTAAGGTTTTATTAAAGAATTATTCAAAAACTTGTTTATAATAAAAATATGAATATTAAAAAACAATTTCTCCAAGAAAATGACTCTGCATTAGAGCTCACTGACTTATTACACAATTCAGCTGATCTCTCCTTATTATCAGCTTTGGAAGATTTGATTTCTATTGTTGATGAAAATTATTATTACCGTGCAGTAAGTGCAGGTTATACAAAGTTTTTTGGAATTCAAAATGACGCTATTGTTGGAAAACATGTTTCAGAATTACACGGGCAAGAACGTTTTGAACAGTGCATTAAACCCTTCTTGGATAAAGCACTTCAAGGTGAAGAAGTAAGTCTTCAGTTTTGGGCAAAAAATCATATAGGCGAAGAACGCTTTATTGATAGCCGTCATACTTTTTATAATGGTTTACCGACGAAATCGGTCGCAGTTGTTGCTAGAGACATTACTGATCAAATTACTGCTCATATAGCCTTAGGCAAAGAAAAACGAATGCTAACAACCATGATTGATGCCCTGCCTGGCTTTATATTTATCAAAGATAATAATGGGGTTTATCAACGTTGTAATCGTTCATTTGAAGTTTTTTTAAATAAAGAAAATAAAGATATAATAGGCTTTAGCGATGATGATTTAATGTCAAAAAAGTCGGCTAATTACATAAAATCAAATGACAGAAAAGTACTGCAAGGCAATGAAATTCGTTGTGATGAAAAAGTTACTTATAATAATGGAGAAAAGCGACTACTTGATATGTTGAAAATCCCTTTGTATAGCGATGACAAAAATATTGAGGGGGTAGTGGGGATTGGTTATGACGTTACTGAAGAGAGGGAAACAGAAAGTAAACTAAAATTAGCGGCATTAGTGTTTGAAACAACTTCTGAGCCTTGTTTTATTTTAGATAAAAATGGTTACATCCAAACAGCCAATGTTGCTGCCAAATTAAATATCATGCCCTCGCAAAAATCAGATAAACATTTATTGTCAATTACCGATTTTATCTTTTGTTATGATGGCAATCTTCTTTTTAAAGAAATCATCGCTACAAAACGTCAGTGGGCAGGGGATGTTATCACTAAAGCGGGACAACCTTTTTTAGCTACGCTTAATAGCACACTAGATGATAATAATATTCCTGATAATTACGTGCTTATTCTTCGTGATAATACAAGCTCAAAAATAAAAGAGATGGACTTAGCTAATAAGGCCTACTACGACTACTTGACGGGATTACCAAATAGACTGCAATTAGAAAATAATTTAAACAGTGCCATCATTCGTTGTGAACGACAAAACAAATTGATGGCTGCGCTATTTATTGATCTGGATAAGTTTAAGCCTATAAATGATCAATTTGGTCATTTTGAAGGTGATAAAGTGTTGATTGAAATTGCTGCACGCATAAAACTTGAAATAAGGAAGATAGATTTAGTTGCCCGTATTGGTGGTGATGAATTTATTGTCATTATTGATATCGAGAGTATTGACCAAGCAAAACATGTCGCACAAAAATTGATTGAACAAATAGAGCAACCTTTAATAATTCAAAAGAGTTCTACCACAGTTACAGCGAGCATTGGCATTAGCATTTATCCAGATGATGCCAATAACGCTAAAGAATTATTAGAGCATGCTGACCAAGCAATGTATGAAGCAAAACTTCATAAAGATGTACCCTATTGTTGTTATCATGAAATAATAAAAAATGATCAGCTAGGTTGTTAAAACTTCAGCTTTTTTCTTCTGCAACTATTGGGGGGGGAGTGATTGCAAGGTGTTTGTCTGATCATCCCGACTAGAGGTTTTAACTTTCGTGGCGATAAATGGGTTTTTTAACTGTTTTTTTGCTTCGAAATATATTTTAGCAAAGAATTATTATCTTCTTAGTTGGGCATTTGTCTATGCACAACTAATCCTTCATTATTTTACTCACTTATTTGTTAAGTTCACTTTTAACAGGCCTGCGAAACCACTGGATTATATTTATGCCTAAATCAACTTACTTCACTGCTAATCTATTTACTAAAAGTACAAAGGCGTTCTGTTATTTTACTGCTTTGTTTGGCTTTACCCTATCTGCTCAGGTTAGCTCACTAAACGAATCTGACCTGATGGTATTACCTGAGCCTGTCGCGAATAACGCAGTTACTCAGCTTTCTATTGAGAATAAAGACTATTTATTGTCTTTCTCTGGCTTAGCTAAAAATAAAACCTATCGAGATGTTCACAACAAGGCGTTTATCTATGATGTTAATTTGAATGAATGGCAATCTATTGCTGCTGTTCCGATTGAAACACCGATTAATGGTCTAACAGGGCGCTTGGCCAGTGTTGCGACGAGCATAAAAAGTAAAGCATATGTTTTTGGCGGTTATACCGTTGCCAAAGATCATAGTGAAGTATCAGTACCTGATGTTTATTCTTATGATGTGAGCAATGCTAACTATCAAAAGCTGGCATCGATGCCTGTGCCTGTCGATGATAGTGTTGCTCTGCCTTATAACAACCGATATATCTATTTAGTTAGCGGTTGGCATAATGATGGCAATGTTAACTTGGTTCAGCTATACGACATAGAAACAGATACTTGGCAGCAAGCAAGCCCATTTCCAGGGAAACCTGTATTTGGACAAGCAGGCGGAATTGTTGGTAATACCCTTGTTATCTGTGATGGCGTTCGCGTTGATGTTCATATCAATGAACGTCGAAGTTATGCTGCTGAAGCAAGTTGCTATTTAGGAAAAATAGATAGAGAAAAACCAAGTAAAATAACATGGCAGTTATTACCTCACCCGACCGGAAAATCAAGATACCGCATGGCAGCGATCGGCATCGATAAATGTAAAAAAATTGTTTTTATTGGTGGTAGTGACAATCCTTATAACTTCAATGGTATAGGTTATAACGGTCAGGCCTCATCTCCCGATAATGGCGTGTGGATTTATGATATCAACACCCAGCGCTGGCAAGTCAAAACAACACGCAATGCAACAATGGACCACCGTGGTTTATTACGCTTAGCTGATCAGTTAATAACGATTGGCGGTATGGGAAAGAATCAGCAGGTGCTACAAACAATTAATCTGCACGGTAATGTTAACGATTATTTGTAAGTGTTTACCACTATCTTATAAAACTACTCATGTTTGTGATCCTTTAATTTCTCCACTACGTAAGTAATTAGGGTAAAAGTGTATCAGCCTGTTAGCTTGAATTTTTCTGCGGGTATAACATAGGAGGTTTTTACCTAGACATCATTGCATATTATGTGATTATTTATCAGTGAATATAGTTGCATTCTTGTGTAATCGTCTTCTTAACACTTTATTTATTAAGTAAAAATTTTTAAATAATAAGGGAGCTGTACTAAATTTATCTTGCTGATTGAAGGTATCTATAATAGATTTATTAACGAATCTATTTTAATCAATTTTCAATTCATTAAAGAAGGACTTTACGATGGAAAGAGAAAAAAAATTCTTGATTCTTGCTTCAGTAGGATTATTACCTATCGCGCTTTCCTATGGTGCGGCTCCTGCAGCTAGTTTGTCATTTCTATACGACATAGACGCAAGTAGCGTTAACGTCGCTCATATATTTCGAGCTGTAATGGGCTTATATCTAGCTCTTATTATCTTCTGGTTGATTGGTGCAAAAAACAAAAACTTAGAATTACCCGCATTATGGAGCCTAGTCGTCTTCATGTTTGGCTTGGCTGCTGGTCGTGCATTAAGTCTGGTGGTTGACGGTATGGCTCACCCATTATTAATGATTTTTTTACTACTTGAAATAGGTTTTGGCGCTGTGGGTCTTATGCTGATAAAACTGAAAGAACCAGAATAATTATTGAACGAGTAAATGTGTGAATGGGTAAATCAGGAAACGAGTAATTACTGCTTACTTGAATACCTTAAATGGAATACTTACTTTATAAAGTTGGAGAATATATGACGTTACTTAACAACCGTTTATTTGTCTATACAGGGCTGATTTTAGCCAGTGTTGGTTTTAGTGGATTGGCATCAGCAGCACCAGCAGGCGATAAAGATGACAGACCTAATATTGTACTCATCGTCGGTGATGATATGGGGCTGGGAGATATTGGGCCATTTGGCTCTGAAATCTATACACCATCGCTTAATTTAATAGCCAAAAATGGGGTACGTTTTTCTAATTTTCACGCAAGCCCTGTATGCTCAATTACTCGCTCTCAATTATTAACGGGCAATAATAATATTGAAATAGGTTTGGCAAGCTTTGATTATGCGGTGTATCCGGAGGCTAAAGGTAAATCGGGTTATGAAGGTTATCTTACGAAAAAAGCCGTCACTATTCAGGAGTTGCTGCGTGATTCAGGTTATGACACTTATCAAACAGGTAAATGGCATTTAGGTGGTCAACATGGCGGACGTGGACCACATGAAATGGGCTTTACTCACAGTTATGGTATTTTAGCGGGTGGTTCAAATCACTGGAATAGCGGTGATATGCTACCAAATATGGCACACCCTGATTCTCAAAAAGCAGCCAAGGCGGGTAAAATCCCTCCAATGATTGATATGGCTTATTATGAAGATGGAAAACCAGTGGAGCGTCCATTAGGGATTTATTCTGATGATCTCTATACCGGAAAAATGCTTGGTTATATGGAAAAGTCTCGTCGTGCCGACAAACCTTTTTTTGCTTATCTCGCATATACCACCGCACATTTACCTATACAGGCACCAGCAGGTTTAGCTGATCGGTATTATGAAAAATACCTAAAGTTAGGCTGGGATGGTCTTAAAGCTGATCGTATGAAACGTTTAGTTGATGCAGGAATTTTACCTAAAGATAGTAAGTTACCGCCGAAAAACCCAATTGGTCGTGATTGGAATAGCTTAAGCGATAAAGAGAAAAAAATTCAAGCGAAAGTTTTTGCTACTTATGCGGCTATGATTGAATCACAAGACAGACATATTGGCCGTGTTGTTGATTGGTTACGTGAAACAGGTGAGCTTGATAATACGCTTATTATTTATATGACTGATAATGGTCCTGAAGGCACCGATGCTTTTGGTGAGTTAGGTAATCCCGCGTTAAGTGGTTGGATGAAAAAACACTTTAGTCAAGATTTTGAAGATGTGGGGAATGGTAACTCTAATTGGCAAATAGGCATAGAATGGGCCAATGCAACTACAGGTTCATTACAGTGGTGGAAATGGTTTATCTCAGAAGGTGGTACGCGAGTTCCATTGATTATGGTTCCACCTAAAGCGCATGCGAATAAATTTAACCGTCAGGGTGAAATTTCAGATACTTACGTATCAGTAAAAGATTTGCCTATGACGATTTTAGACTATGCCGGCGTTAAACATCCTTTAACCACCTACCAAGGCAGAGACATTATACCTCCGTCAGGTAAAAAAATGACGCCATTTTTAGCGGGTAAATCAAAAACGGTTCGCACTGATAAAGATTGGAATGCTTTTGAGTTGTTTGGCAATTCCTATATTGTTAGAGGTGATTACAAAGCAATTAAAGTGCGTACCGGTATGTGGGGTGACGGAAAGTGGCATCTTTATCATTTACGTAACGATCCTGCTGAAATGAATCCATTGGAGAAGAATATGCCTGATGAACTATCTGAGCTTGTCGCAATTTATGATGGTTACGCTAAGAAAAACAACATTCAGGATGTTCGAGAAGATTGGAACCCTCAAAAAGAGTTAGGGCACTAGTCTTGTATTAACAGGTATTACTATTAAGATTCAGGCGCAATACCTTTAAGGTATTGCGCCTTTTTTATGCGCTTTTAACTATTTTATATTTGCAGTCCTAATAGCATTTATCTAATGCCATTTGAATTCTACATTTTGAAATAACATGGGTATACTGTTAGCTAATTAGTTGTAGTAATGGGAACAATAAAATGGAAATGGATGAATCAATTAACGTTTTTGGTGAAGCGTTAGTAGGCTGTGGTGGTGATCCTGTAACCGGATTTTTTCGTGATAATAAATGTAATACCTCGGAGCAAGATGTTGGCTCGCATACCATCTGTATTGAAGCAAGTCAGCAGTTTTTAGAGTTTTCACGCTTTAAAGGCAATGATTTATCAACGCCCAGACCTGAGTTTAATTTTGAAGGCATAAAACCTGGAGATACTTGGTGTTTATGTGCTGAGCGCTGGTTAGAAGCTTACCAAGGTGATAGAGCACCCCGAGTGCATTTAAGAAAGACGCATATTAAAGCGTTAGAGATTGTGCCGATTGAAATATTAAAAAAATATGCATTAGATTTAAGTTAATCAGTTTTATGCTAAAAATTTAAGTTAACTAAAACAGCATAAATAAAGTAATCAAAGTTATATCGTACTGATTCAGTGTAATAACTTTTATTTTTTATAGCACGAACGCCTGAAGAGAATTTATATAATGAACAATATGAATCAGTTTTACCCTGAAATATTTCCGTTTAATGACTTTCTATTTGATGTTGATGGCCAACATCAAATCTATGTAGAGCAGTGTGGTAATCCTAATGGGCAACCAGTAATTTTTATTCATGGTGGCCCAGGAGGCGGTTGTTCAACTAACGACAGGCGCTTTTTTGATCCCGAGCAATACCATATCATTTTATTTGATCAACGAGGTTGTGGTCGTTCATTACCGCACGGGTGTTTAGATAACAACGAAACCAACTTCTTAGTTGCCGATATCGAAAAGATCCGCCAACACTTGAATATTGAACAATGGCATGTCTTTGGTGGCTCGTGGGGATCTACCTTATCTTTAGTCTATGCTCAGGCGCATCCGGTAAGTGTTAAAAGTTTAGTCTTACGTGGTATTTTCCTTGGTCGTGACGTTGATACCAATTGGACATTTTCTGGTGGCGGGGCAACACGAATTTTTCCAGATTACTGGCAAGAGTATTTAGATGTTCTTCCCAAAGGCAAAGAACAAGCGACAACTCACGCGGCTTACGAAATGTTAATTGGTGATGATAAAGTGTTAGCGCAAAAAATTGCAACGGCTTGGAGTATTTGGGAAATCCGGTGTTGTACCTTAATACCTGATCAAGCTTTTGTTGATGCTGCTACGGGTGATGACCATGCTTGGACATTAGCTCGCCACGAGGCGCACTTTATGGTTAATGATTGTTTTTTAACTGACAATCAAATCTTAGCGAACTGCGATAAAATAAAAGATATTCCAACGGCTATTGTTCATGGTCGTTACGATATCGTTTGCCCTGCTGATAATGCGTGGTTATTACATCAACAGTTACCTAAGTCGAGCCTTATTATTAGTGAGGCATCAGGTCATGCCTCTGTTGAACCAAACACCAAACATCACTTAATCGCGGCAACTCAATCAATGTTGTCATTGTAGTGTTAAGGCTATAAAAACGGCCCTGTCGGCAACACAGTCAGGTTTTTGTGCTTGTGTTGCTATCACTACCTCGCTACTTGCGTGAAAGTAACGTAAAATAGCCAACATTATATTATTTACACCTTTTGCTCATATTATAAACGAGCAATTGTAGCCATTGACTTAAGGCCCACCATGAAAAAAACGTTTGAATTAACCCACCCGAAAGTAAAACTTGAAAGACGCGTTGATGCTGTAAAGCATGAAGTTAAAAAGTATCTTAAAAGAGAACGCAACAAAAAATTACCAGCAGGTGCTGACTTTTGGGATTTTGATTGCCAATTTGGTAATACGAAAGAAGAAGCTGAACCGGTCCAATTGTCAGAGATTAATAAACGTATTGATCAAACTCAAGTTGCAGGCTTAACATCATTTTACATCGAAATCATAGCGAAAGAAGGGATTAGAACCTTTACGCCAAGAGATGAAGATGAAAGTGACTCTGAAGACTAATTAGCCTATCGCAATTATTCTAAGTTTATAAATGACCGAGCCATGTGCTCGGTTTTTTTATGCCCGAAAATAAATCAGAGTTGCATAATACCGCTAACGCATAACAAGGAATTTTTATGGTAAACATTCAGGCAGAAAATGACAGCGTTGTCATCGTTTGTTTTCAGTGATATGGTACTGCTCAGTCAATTTTGCTTACACTTTTTTAGAGTAAAAACGTAAATTAATACTAAAGTTGTATATTAAAGTCGAATCAAAAATTTTAGCATGTTAGTTATCCAATTATCTTTAGCTACAAAACACATGTAGTTTTATTGCTGGAAATAGAGAAAATAATACGTTAAAACTATGTTCAAATATTATGTAAGCATTATTCGAAATATTTAGCGTTGAAGAATAAAAAATATAAAGAAAAATATTTCATGTTATACCAAATGAGTTAATTAATGGGTCAACATAGTGTTAATTAATTAATCTCAATGGTATTAATAACCTCAAGTTAAGTCCGAAGGAAGAGAAAATGAAAGAATTAAAATCTTGTTATCCAGTTTCAGAGAAAGCCAAAGCGCACACTCATATCGATGCAGCTACATACGATGCCATGTATAAGCAATCAATTGAGCAGCCAGATGAATTCTGGGGCGAACAAGCAAAAGAATTTATCGATTGGTACCAACCTTGGGACAGCGTAAGTAAAGTTGACCTTAAAAATTCTGAAATCAACTGGTTCTCCGGCGGTAAACTTAACGTAAGTTATAACTGTATTGATCGTCATTTAGCGACTAAAGCAAATGATACCGCTATTATTTTTGAAGGCGATGATCCAAATGATGATTCAAAAGTAACGTATCAAGAATTACACGACCATGTATGTCGTTTTGCCAATTTATTAAAAGAACGTGGCGTTAAAAAGGGCGACCGAGTATGTATCTACATGCCGATGATCCCTGAAGTAGGTTACGCTATGTTAGCGTGTGCACGTATTGGTGCAATCCATTCGGTTGTATTTGGTGGCTTCTCTACTGAATCAATTAAAGCGCGTGTACTTGATGCAGACTGTAAAGTCGTTATCACTGCTGATCAATCATTACGTGGTGGCAAACGTATTCCACTTAAATCAAATGTTGATGCTGCAGTTGCTGATTGTCCTAACGTTCACTCAGTAATTGTTGTTGCTCGAACTGGTGGTGATGTTGCTTGGAATGACAAAGTAGATATTAACTACGAAGAAGCCGTTG
>OJGO01000164.1_pt1 | contig 31580 bp, 37 predicted proteins | sample 1594871 | NCBI WGS metagenome assembly OJGO01 (sample SAMN05416798, study PRJEB24817) | seawater metagenome | isolation source: Sea water | place: Canada:Atlantic | collected 2013-07 | reverse complement strand
ACGAGATTCGCCTTAGTCTCGTGGGCTCGGAGATGTGTATAAGAGACAGCTTTACATTCGGTAACATAGACTCCCCGCTATATAAGGATGTATAGCCGGGGAATTAGCATGACAATCACAATGATAGATGGACTCGCAGAAGAGCTGCCGGTGTTTGTGTGTCTCAGGGATGAGGCGTCGGGGGCTTTCACCACCAACTTCTACCAAACGGTCTCTTTAGAGCCTTCTGTTTATTTCCACACGCCAGGACGCCGCGAAGACGTTTTGAGGGCAATCGCCCTCAATATATTGGCGATGGTGTTTCCTGGTGAAGAAATAGAACTATCAATGGGCCATTGCTCGACCGTTGCAGTGAGTCTGCACAGACTGTTTGTGGACGAAGTGCTCTCCACTATGCCAGGTGAAGGCGGGAACTTACCGCGCAGTGTGGTAAGGGAGTGGGCTTTGGAAGTCTGCGCAAACCACTGGCTTGAAGACTCCCGGATCAGCGCATAAACACCGTCATTCGGTTGCCAGCCACCGTCAATGAGTTGCTCTGCGCCGTCACTGAGTTGCTGCACAACTTCATCAAGTTGCTTTCACTGAGACACGCTTGCCGAGCGTATCGCTTGTGATACACTCGATTGGTAGGTTGTCATCGGAGGAACCGCAGTGACGAGTAGCGCCGCCCCGATCCATCCAGGGATCCATTTGAAACACGAAGTTGAGCGTCATGAATTGAGCAAGCGCCAGACCGCCGAATCGCTTCATATCGGCAGAATGACGCTTTATCGCGTGATGAAAGGTGAAGCGGATATTACAGTCGATCTGGCTTTGCGTTTGGAGGCAGGATTTGGAATTCCTGCGGTGAAGTGGCTAGAGATGCAAGCGGATTACGACCGTTGGCAGAATGAGACATCGGGTTCAGATGTCTCACGCATCCCTCGCTTGATACAGACGGAAATGAAGCCTCAACAGGAACTGCAAATGATTTTCTAAAGGGCAAAAGAAAAGGCCCGATCTGGTAAATCGGGCCTTTTCGGAAAAAATGGGCACCAAGCTGCAACTTGAGTGCCTGACGTGCGAGCTCCGCGCTACGAAGGTCAACACTTACAGCCTTCATATTAGCGCGTCATAGCTCCCTTTTGCAAGAAATAAGGGTAGAGAATGACGGCAATCCCTCTCTACACGCTCTATTCACCCATGGAAAGGGGAATTCAGCGTGGCGACATCACCTGAAAAAAGGCCCGATAACGAGGCTTTTTCTCAGCCTGGCTCTTCCTTGATGCGTGTCTTTGACGAGGCACCGTATCTCTGTCGATGCTCCGATAACAAAACGGCGGCCTTCGTGAAGCCCAGAGCCAACGCGATCAACTGGCCTTACATCCAGGTCAATCGGAAAAACGTTGTCTCATGGTTGGTTTTTGATCTGGACCATACAAACCCGATGGTCTGGGAAGACGCAGCTTTACCTCCCCCCAACCTGATTGTTCGTAATCCAAAAACCAGTAGCGCCCACCTCTTTTACGCCATCGCACCAGTGCTGACCGGTCCTAATGCGCGCCAGAAACCTATCGATTTCATGAAAGCGGTTTACCAATCGATGGCGCGGAAGATGGGAGCCGATCTGGCCTACAGCGGCCCGGTTGCGAAAACGCCTGGTCACCCATGGTGGCAAACCACGGAGCTCCACAACGCTGAATACACTCTTGGGGAATTAGAGCCGGCCAGCGAACTTGAGTACCTCCCGCCCTGGCGTGGCGTTCCTGATCTGGAAACCGTCAGTCATTCCCGACATTGCACACTGTTCGAGCAGGTCCGTTTTTTCGCCTATGCGATCGTGCGGGACGAACGTGAAAATGGCTCTGAAGGGTCTTTTGTTCGAAGGGTAGAGCAGTATGCCCGGAGTAAGAATAGGTTCTCTGGGCGCCACTACAAATCCAGTAAGCTTCGTCTGAGCCAGGTACGGGCGACGGTGAAATCCATCACCCGTTGGACATGGGCAAAGTATTACGGATCGGCCGACTGTGCCCGCGGCACCATGCTCCTGGATCCTTCAATGCCGCTTTCTGAGAAGCAGCGCCTCGCCGCGAAATACACGCACAAGGCAAGAACCAAAAGGACCCAGGAAAGAATTCAGGCCGCTGTATCGAACCTGAAAGCTCAAGGAACGACTCTTACCCAGGCAGCGGTCGCTCAGGCCGCGGGGCTTTCCCGTCAGACCGTCGCCAAACACAAACATCTGCTTTCATCGACCAACCGAAATGTCGTGGATTTTCTGACCGAAAAGAGGCGTCTAGACTCAACGCAACCTGATGTTAATAATGCTGTCTATCAGATAACTGCTGTGCGTAGGGTAGTTGCTTTATACAATGAGGGTTGTTTTTTAGTACCGGAGCGGACGTTGAGACGGGACTTAAAGGGGCCTACAAATCCAGTTTTGGCGGAAAGCCTCATACCTGATACGTCTTAGAATGGCTTTATGTAGCTCCTTTTCCCGAAGGCGGGTATCCAGCGGCGCCTGATAGCTCAAAGCTTAATGGGGTCAGTTTCCTTGGTATAAGAGGCCCAAAAAATAGACCTTAATGAGGGAACCTTATGAAGATGTTCCACCGTTTCAAAAAAAAACAGCAGTTGCGGTTCATTCTTCGATGCCATATTGATAGTCGAGCTGATTGTGTCGGTATTAGTAGTTTAGATATGGTCCACTGGGCGTGGGAGTATGATCCAGATTTCTTTGACGGAGTGAGACTTGCAGATGAGCCGAACGAAATTTCTCTGTTGCTTTACACCTGCTGTATCAGCTTTTTGAAGGGTAATTATTCTCACCAAAGGAGTAATTTTGCTGAATTAGCCCATGATTGTATTCCCATCATATTCGGGCAATTTGGTTCGAGCCTTAACAATGCGGACCGTTATGTGCTTGATCGGTATCGTGAGATTGTCGGGCTTCCATAATCCGTTAATTAACTCGCCACGAGAACTGGTAGATGGGAGGAGGGGGCGCAACAACGCTGTTTTCCTGAAAACTAATGGCCAGTTAGAAACTTTAAATAAAAAGCTAGCCCTCATGAGAACTCGGGGCTAGTTCATCATTTAGCCGCTGAAATCGAATCGAATGAGCTGGCGTTTGGAGGAAGGGTGGCCGAAAGAATAAAACACTGCCAAATTTTTTATAAGGATTTCAAACTGAAAGCGTAGCCGTTGCGCTTTCGCGTTTTTGCTATCTTACGAACGGTTTGGCGAAGTTCGGCGTAATCCTGGCATTGGATTAGCTTGAAGTTCCCGCGTTTGGTGTTTTTGCCGCCCCAGATACACAGAACGGCAAGTCTCCCAAAAAGATCTTTCTGCACTTTAACCCTGTAGTAGCGGCTGCCGGTCTCCCACCTTAGAGCAGTCATTTCTTTAAGTGCCTATAGAGAGTAGTCCTATCGACCTTAAAGTAACCTGCGACAGATGACAGGCTTTCTCCGCCATCAATAAGGATGCGAGCTTGCCTTACCTGGTCCTTTGTCAACTTTGGTGGACGGCCACCAGTGCGACCCCGTCTTTTTGCCGCTTTTAGGCCTGCCTTTACTCGTTCCTGAACTAAACGTCGTTCGAATTCTGAGAGTGCACCGAAAATCTGAAAGACCAGGTTACCTGTGGCGGATGTCGTATCAATGGGATCGTGGAGGGAACGGACTCCGACACCTCGGGCTTTCAGGTCTTCCACAATTTCGATTAGATCTCGAAGCGATCGAGCCAGTCGGTCCAGTCTCCAGATAATGAGAGTGTCACCTTTGCGAAGAGTTTTTAAGCAGGCTGTTAATTCAGGACGGTCTCTAATCGAGCCACTGATTTTGTCCTGGTATATCTGCTCGCAGCCGGATTCCTCAAGTTCATCGATCTGAAGTTCAGGATTCTGGTCAGTGGTGCTGACACGGGCATAACCTATGAGCATGGATCACCTATTACAACAGGGTTTTTGCATCATAGGTTTTGCAATAGGGATTTGCAACGTCTGGGAGTGATTTCGGGTTTCCAGTTCTGGGTGATCTTGGAGTGTTGCAAAAACAACTGTTTTTGAAACACTACTGGCGAATAGCATGTACGCTTGCCGTGGGTCTCAAAAAATTAGTAGGGCAGGATGGTGCGGATCGACTCCAAAAGCTCAGCAAATTGAACGACTGAGCTCGGGGACCAGGAGTGGAGGATAACAATTACAAAAGCGATAAAACGAGTGGAAATATCCGCAGATATCTTTCGTTCTTCGATCTTGCGTCTGTTGCCAGACCTGGTTTCAATCCGACGCTGCCATGAGAACCGGAACATAGCGTTCGTTAGATTCCTGAAGGCACAAAAAAAGCCGCAATGAAGCGGCTTGGTGAGGATGAGACAGGCACAAAAAAGCCCGATTACTCTTGGAGTCTCGGGCTTGGGTGCAACTTCCTCATCATGGGAAATTATTACCTTTTTGGCCGTCATTTGTCAATGTCGATCGACGGCTTCTACCGAAGTCCAATCAAGGCATACACTTGAGACGGTGCAGTAGGGTGTGAAGGTAGTCCTGCGTCAACTCCACTAGCCGAACCCGGTGACTGTAGCAAACAGGGCACTCCTTTATGGGAGCGGGCAAATGGTGCCGCTTACAACTTCGACAGAATAAAGCAGTATCGTGACCGGAAGCGGCAATAGCATTTGCATCATTGACTGAACAATCGAGCCGCTGAGTAACAGCCTCTCTGTGCTCCCGTCTTTCCTGTTCGACTACCTGATACTTCTCATCCTCTGGAAACACGTCGCCCAGCAGCGCTTTTAACGTCGCTCGACCTCTTTCCGCCCGGAGCGCCTTAGCCTTAACGTGCCTCTGTTCCTTCTCGTGAGCCATCCAGATATCCGCACTGGAAGCCAGGACCCGAAATGTCTTGGCCGGACGCTCTTCGGCAAGCACGCCATGCTTACACAGTTTCTTGAGATACGACAAAACCACCGCGTATGGCGACCGAATGGCGTGATTCTCGGAAGAGGTCAAAAACCACACCCCACGTAGCTCGTAATCTTTGCGTTGGTTGTAAGGCTGCCTCAGATGGGCCTGTTTGAGTTGGCTCAGTTTCAAAGCCCATTCACGAACGCCGGCGGCATTTTCTGCAAAGGCCAGTGCCTGTGCAACCGAGAAAATATAGCCTGGCTGCTTCTCCAGAATCAGAGGTTCAAACACAGCGCCTTGCCAAAGCCGCCGATCCTCCTTGAAAACCCACTCCTGGCGAACATTAATATCCATGAACGTTGGCCATTTCCCTGGCTCGAATCCCAGTCGTCGAGCAACCACCTCCAGCTGGGGCTTTGCACGTTCGGCTAATCGGTCTCCCATAGTCAGCCAGCCCGTAGACTCCACTTGCTCCAGATTTCTTAAAGCAATTTCAAACGGCTCCCGAGCTTCCGCTTTATTTCGAATCTGAGCCTGTCTACGCTCCTCCTTCTGCTGAGCCGCACGCTCCTTCTTGCGTTTGGCCGCCTCTTCCCGTTCCCGCTGCCGCTCCAGACGTTTGATCTCGCCAGGAACCTTGGCTTCCAATGCTTCCCGCACAGCCTGAACTCTCGGAAGCTCATCGATCAAAGAGCACCGGTGCCACCAACGCCGGGCTGACCTCAGCACCTCAGCCTCAAGCGCGACCGAATCCAGCACCGTCTCCTCCGACAGCCAACTCAAGTCAATCTCTATGGTGTTATCAATCGCCAGGCTCTTGTTTTCCTCGACGGCGTGCGTAACTAGGACCTCAATATGCAACTCGGCATCGTTCTTCAGAAGGGCAGTCACGTCAGGCGTCAGACCATTCTCCAACCGCCTCTCAGATACGGCCGATACAAAACGGACCTCGCGCGTTTCGAAGTGCAGTGTTTTGGATAGTGTTTCGCCGAACACCAGGGGGAAGGAAAGCACCACATCCCGCTCCGGCAACCACACTCGACCGGCATCCAGCAGGATCTGCTTGGCCATCTTGTGCAGGGCGGTTTCGTATCCTCCAGGGCACTCTGCACCGCGATGATGGGCAAAATAGAAGCGACCAGCAACACTGCATTTGGCAATCAGTCGCACCTTGCACTCCGGACAGTAGCAGCCACACTTTTTGCCCCGGTCCACAGTCTCTGGACGGTACAAGCGGCCGTCTTTTTCACCGAAGGGCACCCGAAGCTTGCTCAAGGCAGGACGGTTATTGGTTTCTGAGCTCACAAGATAGAGAAGTTCCGCAGCAAATGAATTGATAAATACCGATCAGGCGCTTTGACCAGTCTATACCAACACGGAAGTAGGTTAGAGACTGCGCTAACTTGTCAGCGAGCTAAAACCTTTTGAAATTTCCGTACGGAAACCTATCACCCTGGCATGGCTGCAAGCCTTTGATGCCTATACCGATAGTGAGGTTCCCGATCATTCCGGTCGCGAAATGATTTTTGAATGGGCGCGTCGACATGTGGTGAGTCATTCAAGGTTTGGCAGGGGCTCAAAAACCTAGGTAGGAAGTTTTTATGGCGACAGAGATTTTATTTGGCGGGCTGGATGAGTCAGGGACGTATCGGTTGATGGTAATAAATGGGGTTTCGTTGCACATACCAGAAAGCCAAATTGAAGAGTTTCTACGCGGTAACGTATCCTCCAACGCAAATGCTCCGATTTCTCTAATGCCCGGAGGGAAGCTTTGTTCCACCTTGTCACCGAAGGGGGCGATCAAGCTGACGTTGAGTCAAGAGGATATCGAGCGGGCCAGGAAGGACTATATAAATCGAACAGCATTGACTCGGAATAGGTAAAGCTTTCCATATATACACGCCTTCTCGGATTTGTGGATGAACAGGGGATTAAGCCACAGCATTCCAGGCGTTCTTGACTCCAGGAATGAGAGCCACTCCAATAACTGTTGAGGGCACCGAGAGCCAATAGGAGGGGCCCAGAATTGCTGCGAGCAAACCTAGCGAGACCAACCCACCCCAAAACAGGAACAGATTGAAGACCAGGGCCGGGGGCCATGGCTGATGTTTATACCGGCGTTTGCTGGGCGCCGGTTTGATTGCTTTGTTGGTGTTCTGGCTCATCGCTTTATTCCTTGATCTGCGCTGGTCACTCCGCTATTTCTGACCTTTGTCGCTCTGGCTTTTACGGGGCTTCGATTTCTTAGTGGGTGCTGGTTCGTCGTTATTCTTTTTCGCCTCTTCTGCCTCCTTGGCTTTCTGTTGGGCCCAAAGCGCGTGGGCAGCCTCGATGTCGCCGTAGGCACCTATATCAATCACACGATCTTTGAATCGCGCATAGAGTTCATCCTGAACACGACCATTAGCCCTTAGCCATTCGACTGCCGTGTTTGGATTTGCTAACAGTACATAGTGGTAGTCACCGGATGGGCCTTTCCGAGGGAGGATGAAATTAAGGTCAGTCAGTTCCTTCATTTTTTTCCGCCAAGTATGAACGGCTCGTTCGCCGGTGAATGCTGCTTCATGGGCAAAGGTGGCGGGGTTCTCAATGGTCACTAGAGGGTGATCGGGTGACCTCGCCCAAAGACAAAAAAGCGTGTGCCCAGCGGGCTTTCCTTTGGTTAGGTTGTTGATCACCTGCATCGCAATCGGCAAGGTTCGGGGAATGGTGCTGTAACCATCATTTCTGGTGCGATGCCAGATCCATTCTGTGGGCATGTCAGGAAACAGTACGTCCATCTGTTGCTGTGCCCGCTCGGCCATCTTGAGCCTTCGTGTCCGTGTTTGCTTGGTGTTTGCCATAGTGTTCTAAAGCCTGTGTTGTGGTCAGTTGGGTCTATTGTTGAAAAGATCACTAGAAAGAACAACGAGTGATTGAACGCATCATCTATCCACTATTCAGTAGTGTGAAAACACTATTAAGTATTCCTACATAGCACTATCTCATTCATATTGGTAACACTGAATCTTGGTTATATACTTCAACGTTTTTTTGAAAAAACTATATAAAACAATACATCAGCAACGTCGGAGCGTGCTCTCTGTCCTCATGTTCTGCGTGCTCGCTGTGCTCACCGTGCTCCAGGGGGTTATTAGGGGGGGGTGCGCCACCCTAATAACCCCCACGAATTATGTGTTTCTTGCGGGGGCTCTCACAGATTAGAGGCCCTATCCGATCTATTTTTCCTTGTCAATAAAAGGCGTTGACAATTCTTTGCTTTGCTGTAAGCTTTAGTTGTACGGTGATATTCCGTACACTTATATTATGAAATTATCCAACCGAAAACCTGAGCTCTATGAAAGGCGAGGGGGAGATAAGGTGAAAAATCAAAATGCAAGAATGGATCTCAGAGTAGATCCCGCAATAAAAGACTTGGCGACGCGAGCTTCTGCGTTGGTCGGTAGTCGTAGCCTTTCTGAGTTTGTCATCCAGGCAGTTCGGGAAAAGGCGGCTAAGGTGATCGAGGAATGCGAAGTAATCTCCGTCAGCAGTCAGTCGTATGATGCGTTTGTGTCAGCCTGTGAGGCACCACCCGCACCTAATACTGCATTGCTGGCTGCACAGCGTCGCCGTAAACAGAGGATTCAAAACGGTGACATTAAATTTTCAACAACTAGACAAGAAACAGCATAACCGGCAGGCTTTCGACTGTGGCCTGCCGCCCGTCAATAAATTCCTTAAAGAGAGTGCTCGAAAGCACATGGATGCCGGGGTTAGTCAAACCTGGGTTGCTGTCCTAGAGCCTGCCACTGATGAGGAATCCCTTACCCCGATAGCTGGTTACTTCACTTTGACGCAGAGTGTTGTTAAGCGAGATGAACTCCCATCAGGGGTACCTCCCAAAAAGTTTCCGGCCTACCCGCTATCCGTTATCAAACTGGCGTGGTTAGGGGTCGACCAACAGTATCAAGGAACAGAGGCTCGATTAGGCGAATCTCTGCTTCTGGAAGCTCTGGATCGCGCTTATAAGATCTTCACGTTCAGTGAAATTGGGATCGCAGTGGTGGTTGATCCTCTTACCGACGAAAGTGATAGTTTTTTCCGGAAGTATGGGTTTCAGCCAATGACACTCGAATTTGGAGCTCGCCGTTCACTCTACCTTCCGATGGGCACCGTAAAAACTTTGGTAGAGTCGTAATGAAGTTTGAGAACGACGAATAATGATTGGCATGGACCGATTGAGACCGTACCTACAGAGGCTGATTTGGAATCTGCTAAGCGAGCGTGCACAGTTAGAAATTGAGCTGCGGCTCGCTGGCCACCCCCTGTTGCACCCATCTGAAGTGCCAACTCCGACCATTCTTGAAGATACCCGGTGTGAGCTGGAAAGACTCAGAGATGTTGAGTTTTCAGGCTACTTGCCGGGACTTAGCGAAAACGTTCGGGTTCTTGTCGAGCGAAGCCTGAAGGCATTGGTCAAAGACCGGCTGTACACAGCAACTTTCCCGATGGCCACGCTGCATGGATGTTCTGCGAGTAAAGCTCGGTATAGGCCCGATCGAGCGGGATGTGACACCATGGCAGAGCTGGGAGAGTTGATTAATGACTTGAAAGATCTGGAGGGAAAGAGCGGGGGAGATATTGTTTCTGCATGTCTAGCCTGGTCTGAACTCCGACTTCATGAAGGGATCAGCTTGACCACTGATAATTGGCATCGACGTTTCTACTGGTCAAACGCAGGTGGTTCTCATCATATGGCCGTTCTTTGCTACGAGTTACAAAGGCAAGAAAAGGAGCTATCGTCAAATCTGGTGTTCAGAGACTTGATCAAGCAACATCCTGATTGTCTGTATCCACCTCGATTCCGTCTCTGAATTTAACCCCAGTGATGACCTTGCCCAGATAGTGGAAGCCGCGCTGACGGCGCCAGTTTTTCTGCGCACACTCCCCGAGCTTGAACATCATCTGCAACATGCCGTCCCGACTCAGGCAGCCCTTTGTTCTCTTGGTCCGGTGGCGGATGGTGCCGAAGGTCGACTCAATCGGATTGGTCGTCCTCAAGCTCTGCCAGTGCTGGGCCGGGAAATCATAAAAGGCCAACAGTTCTTCGCGATCCTTTTGCAGGCACTGGACGGCCTTTGGGTATTTGGCTTCAAATCGCTTCTCGAACCGATCGAAGGCGGTTTCGGCGTCCTCCTTGGTCTCCGCCTGCCAGATGTCGTGCAGGGCCGTCTTCATCTTGGACTGGACCGACTTGGGCACGCAGTTCAGCACATTGCCGGTCTTATGCATCCAACACCGTTGCTGACGTGTTTCGCCGTATACTTCCTCGAGTGCCGCCCAGAAGCCCATGGCGCCATCGCCAATGGCCAGGCTGGGCGCATTCAAGCCTCGCGCCTTGAGATCCAGCAACACTTCACGCCAGCTCTGTGTGGACTCGCGGACACCGTCCTCAATCGCCAAGAAGCGCTTCTCGCCGCGGTCATTCACACCGATCACGACCAGGGCGCACAGCTTGGCATCCTCGGCCCGCAAACCGCTGTAGATGCCGTCCGCCCACAGGTACACCCAACGGTCCCGGTCTAATCGACATTGGCGCCAGGCGTCATACTCCTGGGCCCACTGACGTTTCAGTCGGGCGACGGTGCTGGCCGACAAGCCCTTGGCCTCCGGGCCCACCAGAATCTCCAGCGCACTCTCCATCTCACCAGTCGACACCCCTTTGAGGTACAGCCAGGGCAACGCCGCTTCCAGCGAGCGGGTCTTGCGGACATACGGCGGAACCAAGGCCGACCGGAAGGTCACCGGGTGACCATCTTTTGCTCGCACCTTCGGTACTTTGACGGTGATCGGGCCAACCCCCGTTTGAATGGCTCGCTCAGGTTGATACCCATTGCGAACCACGGCCGCTCGACCATCCTCCAGCTTACGCCCTCCAACGGTGTCCATGAACTCAGACAACTCAGCTTCGACTGCCTGATGAATCAACTCCCGTGCGCCTCGACGCAGCAACTCGGTCAAAGGATCAACCGATTCCTCTCGACCTGATATCCCGACAACGTTACTCTTTCCCATGGCGGTGTACTCTTGGTTGGTTGACTGTTTGGCGACAACAAATCAACCAGATACGCCGCTTTCTTTCAAATCTTCAAACACCAGATTCAGTTATAACTCCAAGAAAAGCAATGGCAGCCTGAAGTTGAGATTAAAGAGTTCTCTCTCAATGTTGAGGCTCTGGAGCCAATCAATAATGTAGCTTCACTTTTTGTTATTACGCCAAAGCCAGGCTCCTACGGGTTGGACAGGGTGTTTAAGCCTTTGAATTATCGTCAGGCATTCTCAGAGTTACACAGCCGGCTCGGTGTTGAGCTGTTGTCGCTAGGAGCCGGACAAGGAATTTTGAGTCGTTACGACCTGGTTGTGGTTGATCACAGCAAAAAGTATGCGTCACTGAGCTTGAAAAGGTTATCGGAGGCAGTAGCAGCTGGCTATGCAATAACATTCGAGGAGTTTCTTCTAAGCTGGTCTGAACTTCGTTCAGAAACTGAATACGCTACGGAAACAACCCTGATCCGGTGAACTAAAAGATACGGTGCGTAACGTTTAACATAATCTTTATTATGCGCATAACTTATTGATTTTTATATATTTTATGTTGTATGCCACGTTGCGGTCGATGCTTCATACTCAGCCACACCCACAGCCAATAGCGATTGGAGGCCTTCCTCAACCGATTTCATGGGTTTCCGTTTGAACAGTTCAGCCAGGCTTTCGGTGGTGTAAGAGCGCTCGGCTAAAGCCTCTCGGAGCACCCGAAGCTGATCGGGAATCGCTTTTGGGAACGAGGCTTTGCCTTTGTTGGTGACGGCTTCCGTTTTCGCAGCAGCTGCCTTCGGCGCGATGTCTACTTCTGTCTGCACGGCATCGGGCGCCTGGTACTCTGGGCGGAGCCAACGAACAATGCCCCGTGATTCCTCCTCGGCACGCTGCTTGTTGAGCTCGACCAGGCGCATTAACAGTTCTTCTTCTGCTTCCGCTTGGTCAGCTGGTTTATCTGGAAGCGGCGTTGTGGCGCCTGGGCGACCTACCAACTTTTCGGCAAGGTCCGACCAGCCGTATGCCTGAAAAACAGCATGGTCTAGGTCATCGTGGAGCTCACGGAGAATAGAAACAAGGCCTTGTTGATGTATCGTCATTTCTTTGTCGGTGAGTTCGTCGCCAGAACGGAGTTTTTCCAGAACATTGTAAATACCGGTCAGTGTCAGTGACGGATGCTCATGTTGTTGGCGTTTTCGGTGTGCATCGATGCTTTCTGCGAAAGAACCAATTACGGTGCTCTGTTCACCATTAAAGGTCGGGAATGGGAATGTCTCGAAGCAGCGTGATTTTACATAAACTGGGTCGTTGCCAACTCCTAAACGGCTTCCCGTGCTGAAAGACCAAGCAACATGAATCCTACTTTCGAGTACACCAAGCTGACTAGAGTCATCGAGCGCGATATTAATCAACTTGTTGTCTGCCAATATTTCTGCGTTCAAAAATGTGAATAATCGGTGTTTGGTCGTCTCCACCGTTGCAATGTAGCGTGGAAGTCCATGGGACATTTCACGCCAATCTTTCCTCGGCTCACCGAATAGCCACCAGTTATCGCGATAAGTGGCACGCTTGTTCTGGTCACGTTCCGGCTTCACCCTTTCTCGCACCCACTGGTAGACAGTAGGATATTTTTCTCGCACCTCCTCTGCTTTCAAACCAAATAGGTCGATCACCTTCACGCCGCGAGGCTTTTGAGTTAGGTCGCGACCATTGCGGTATTCACGAATGACATGCTCAAGGCCTTTTGTCTTCCCTAACCCCAGGTCTACCGATTCTTCCGGTGTTACGATGAAACCAGACCCGTGCAACTTGACCCCCGGAGAGCTTATTCCTTCGTTTGCCTCAAGGGTCTCGGCGCTGGCTACGTTCGCTCCAGTGGTGAGGTCAGCGAACAATTTGCCGGCACGCTGGCTCAACTGCACGTCACGAGCCTCCCGGTTTTCACTGGAGGTCTCTCTGATAACCTGGCGAAGCAGCCCCGGATGTTCTCCGGCCATACCCACTGTCATGGCGATACGAACGGCAGCTCCATCGTTGACGTCTACCCAAGGATGATCGGGTACTGCGAATACAAGTGAAAGAGGCTTCTTGGTGTCATTTAAGTGCGGCTCTAATACGCGCCGGTTAAAGGTCTGCTTCAGGCTATTGGTGGTAATAAACCCGAAACGCTGAGCGTTGCCCGTTTTCACAGTCTGGGCCGCTGTATGCCACCAATACATCACAAAATCGGCGGAATCTGGAACCACACCTTTGAAGACCTGGCGCACTGCATCAACGTAACCATCGCCTAAAGATCGCCGCATCGTTGATGCACCAATAAACGGTGGGTTGCCGACGATATAGTCAGCCCTTGGCCACTCGGCTCGACGTGGATTGTGGTACCGGTACACGATCGCTCGGCCAGTTTCATCGGGAATGAGCTCACCTGTCGTCGGGCTAACCTTCATGCTGATGCCATCCCAAATAGTCACAGGCTCCCCGGCCTCATCAACCTCGGGTTCCCGACTGTCGTATTCAATCAGGGCGTCCCGACACTCAATATTTTTGAAGTCCCTCAGGATGGGTTCAGGCAGGTCAAGACGGTCGTTGAGCCGGTAATGCCACTGTAGATAACCAATCCACAGCACAAGCTCAGCAATCTGTGCCGCCCGCGGATTTAGCTCCATCCCAAGGAACTGGTGGGGATCGACGGTCAGCCCCTCGCTCTCCAGGACCCCCTGCCCTTGCGTCAGCTCGGAAATAAAACCCAGAACCTCGCCTTCGAGTCTCTTCATGTGCTCCAGGGCAACATAGAGAAAGTTGGCGCTGCCGCAGGCAGGATCTAACACATGAGTTTGGCAAAGCTGATAATGAAAGGACTGGACCTCCTGGAGCGCCTTGGCATTTTTACCCTGTCGCAAAAGGGTCTCTGCCGCGCCTCGGATGTCTCCCCACTGCTCGCGAAGCGGGTCAATGAGGGTTGGCATTACCAGGCGTTCAACGTAGGCCCGGGGCGTGTAATGGGCTCCTAACTTGTGGCGCTCCCGGGGATCCAGGGCCCGCTCCAGGAGTGTCCCGAAGATCGCCGGTTCAACAAAACGCCAATCGGCTTTCGATGCGTCGATGAGCAGCTGGATCTGGCCGGCATTTAGCGGAATGGGATCTATGTTTTTGAACAAACCCCCGTTAAAGCGTTTTACGGTCTGCATCAAACGCTCACTGTAGCCGCCGGCGTTCATGATCTCCCAGAGGGCCTTGACCGCCTGGGGGAATGCCTCCGGATTTCGGTCTTTGATGTCGACAAGCAGGTCATGGAACGAGGCTCCTGGCAGCAGCTCCACGTCCTCTGCGAACATAGTGAACAGACAGCGCTTGAGGAAACTGGCGACCCGTTCAACGTCATAGCCGCTCCGCTCCAGGGATTTTGCCAACTCTGCCAGCTTGGTACTGACTTCCCGGGTTACCTTAGCCGCGCGTTTACTTGGGTCGAGCTTGTCCGGATCGAGCCAGAGCTGGCGAAGACGATGCTGGATTTCTGGCTTGTGCAGGTCGTCCAGGCGGATCTCAAAATGTCTGGGATCTGGAAACGGCACATAGTTTCCGCCTGTCCGGGTGAACTCCGAATAGGTGTAAATAGCGTTTCCGACGTCGACAATGACAATGAATGGTGGACGGCCGTGCTCCACTTCCTCAAAGGGTAGCCCTCGGATGTACCGTTCGGCCTGGGCTACCGCAGCGTTGATAGCGTTCTGGTGGCTGCGGGAGGCCAGCTGTTTCCCAGTCTGCTTCCCTTCCAGAACGAAGCAGTCTCGCCGGTATAAATCGATGTATCTGCTATCCGTGCTGCCATCGACCCGCGGAGAGGCAATGAACCGCTCAAAAACGTAGGAATTCTCTCTAGTGTCCCCCTCCCCCGGATCTGGTCGCGGAAGATCAAGGAGAGTGCACAGGTCGCGCATGAACGACTGGAAATTTGAACGCTCACTTCCCGAATTGCCTTTCCAGCGGCTGAGAAATTCATCGACGGCGGAAGGTTCTGCGATTGCGTCCAAGCGAACTACTCCTTAATACAGTTCTTGTTTTTAGGGATGTTACTTTTTTTGAGCCGGTTAAGCGATTCGTTCGGGTTCGCCTTTGCCCTTAGGATCGGTTCATCGATCGGCCAGGAATGACCACTCTCCCGGGGCAGCGCCACGATCGGCGGAGCTATTTACCGTTGTTCTATACTTTGGATTCTGGCAATTTCAATCATAGTGCCCTGGTATGCAAGCCCTGCCGGACCTGAACCGCCCTGCCCTGCTGTTACTGGATAAGATGGTCGCGTGAAGACAGAAACGAGCCCCTATAGCAAACTCCGCGTGCCTTTCGGCGAAAAAGACGGGCGTCTGTATCGTCCGGATGCCGTGGAAAGAGGGAAGCAGTGCGGTTGTCACTGTCCCGAATGCGACGCCAAACTGAGCGTGAAACGCAGTGTGTCAGGTCGCTTGTTTTTTGCGCACCTCCGCGCCGAGAACTGCCTGGGAGGCTATGAAACGGCCCTTCACAAAATGGGCAAGCAGATCCTATTGGATGCCGGTCGGGTGTGGTTGCCCAAGCGTGACGTGACCTTCTCCTTTCCCCTGATCTTTGGTGAGACGCTCTCTGAAACTGTCAGCTTTGAACCCCGAGAGGTTCAATTCGAGTCGGCGGTGTCAGAAAAAAAGCTGGATAGCGGTTTTATCCCTGATGTAACGGCGATGCTGAAAAACGGCGCCCCGCTGTACATTGAAATCCTGGTGACTCATGCGGTCGGGGAAGAAAAAGGAGGAGCTATTGATAACGTCATGGAAATCGATCTGAGCCGGCTGTCTGAAGAAACCGTGTTGGATTCGTCTGAACTTGAGCTGGAGGTTCTACAACGGGCCTCGCGCTGGTGGCATCGATGCTCGTTGTTTGATGAGCTCCCAGAAGTTCAGGCGGCGAAGGCGGTCCTAAAGGCTCGGGTACCGAAGGAAATCAAACGCCTGGAACGTAAAAAAGCCGCTGAGCTGCAAAAGGAAGAACAAGCCCGGCTTAAGGTCGAGCGTCAAGAGGCCCAGGAAAAGCAGCGAGAACTGGAACGGGCACCCTGGCTCGGGGCCCTAAAACGGCTGGAATATGCTAATGATTTCACCGGTTGGCTCAATATGTCTGCGACGATGTCCAAACGCGCAGAGCCGCATCTAGCGTCGGTCGCGCAGCGTTTGGGTTTCAACCCGCGACAATGGCCATCCTTCCTGAATCTTCCCATCGACCAGGAGTGGGTTTTTAAAGAAGATCGACGGCTGTGGCAAAGCGCTGTGTTTGAACAGTTGATCCTCGCTAACACGCCAGGCGAGATGTTGTCCGTGCCCAAGGCCTTGGCCATAGCTGAGAAAGCGGCGGGGGTCCGGCCATGGGCCCTGCAGCTGAGTCAACTGAAACAGGCCCACTCGAAGCGCCCCGAGAATCAAAAGAAGGCCTATGAGTTGCGAGGGGTGTGGTTTCTGGACCCTGCTGAAAACCGGGCCATTCGTTCGCCCTACGCCGTTGTCTTATCCTATTTAAAGGCGCTGCGTAAGCGAGGCCTGCTTGCGGAGGTTGCGCAAGGCCGATCGTTTAAGGTCCTGCTGTCAGGGTCGGACATTTGGGAGACTCATCGTCGACAGCAACAGTCCTCTGGTACGGAGTGGTCCAAGGGGTCTGCACGGACCTTCGTGCGCCTGGCCCAGAACGTGTCTCAGGAAAGTCTGCAGAGAGAAGCTGAGAAGAAACAGCGTCGTAAAGAGTTGGACGAGCAAATTGAGTTGTCGGTGATTGACGCCCAGAGTATCGCGGCCGCCGGCGAAGACAGTGCCATTTTCTGTAAGTCTTGTAGACGGCATCACGTCCCTGATCACACCCCCGACTGCCCGGTATGTCGAAGTTATCAGATCAAGATGGTTGCCTTGACCGAGTCTTATCTCGAGTCGCTGGCCGCCCGCCTGCGCTGTATGCCTTGAGTAGTCAACTCACGCGTTTTGTTGATTAAAAAGGAGAGGTGATCCCCCCAAGAAACCAAAGTGCTCAACCTGTTATGTGCGAACGGGTAAATTTAATCTGCTTTTCGGCCGGGTTCGTTGGCAAAGCGGACCTCCTTTGGAATCGTGCTTGCCCTGTAACCGTAACGACTACTGGCTGCGTTCGCTGACAAGGGTTTTGGATCCTTCTGCAAATCGTTGTATAACCGAACGCCATGTGATTCAGCCTGTAGGCGGACATACCCACGCAACATTCGCTCTTTATAATCAAAAATCGGTTTTCGTTTTTGAGCGCGCTGAAGAATTGGACCATTGGATGCTTTCGCCAAATTCAGAATACCCTTTTTATACTCCTCGCGACTTACTGGAGAGCGCGAAATCTGACGCATAATCCCAAGATACGATGCGAACATCTCCTCTTCAGTGCGGACCATGTAATCAGTGTCGGCTGTCGACCAGAGGATTTCTTCAATGTTCGGGATTGAGTTCACGGCTCTCTCGTAAGGCACTTTGTATTCCGCAGAGCAAGTCTCGATGGCTTCTCCAAGGGCTGTCTGAAAGTGATCTTCGTTCACTGTGTGTACGAGGCTCGGATCATCATTGAGCTCCCATATAAGGCGCTCTGTTAACAGGTGCACGTAATAAGGATAACCGTCGCTGATCAACGCGATGCGGATTTCTAGCTCGCGCCCGATTGTTACGTCCAAATTATTAAGCGGTTCCCGAATAATCTGCCAGCGATCGTCGAAGTTCAATTTCGGAACATCAATCGAATCAATTTGTCGGGCACAGGATGGATGCTCGCCTATAAGGTCTGTCACGTTGGTGGCAATGCCGGTGATAATCAGCTTTACGGGGATCATCTGGTTGCCAAAATGCTTAATTAAATCAGCAAACCGGTTGCGCTCATTTGGATCGCGAATACGATCAAACTCATCGATAACTACGGTCGTTGGGTCGGAGTAATTGTCTGCAAGCCATTTAAACACTCGCACGGCATCGGTGACATCACGGATACCAGTTTCAATGTCAGCCAGCCGGACGCCCTCACTCAAACTCTTCCCAATGTTTAGGCCAATCAGCGAGATAGACGTTCCGTGCCCAGATTCACTACTTCGCTCGAAGATGCCGGAGTGTTTAAGAGCTTCGTAGGCGATGTTGGCGACGATACCCGCAAAGGTGGTCCTGGGGGAGCAGTCAATATGAATGTGGGCCTTTGATCCTTCTTGGAAGCTTGTTGCAGCGATGGTAGCGATTGACGTTTTCCCTACCCCTCGGTCCCCTACAATGAAGACGTGAGTCCCGTCTGAGTATAAAGCCCGCTCGACCTGGCGCAGTTCCTTTTCCCTACCGAAAAGGAATTCCGGGGATCGGATGGGATGAGAGCGCGAGAGATGTTTAGCAATGAAACTGTGCAACTCCTTCTTGCTGTTTATTCCTTCCAATGCCATAAGCAATCTCGGTTAGATGTTATGAAGCTGGTCGGCAACCAGGTTGAGACGATCCGTTTCTTCCATGTTATCGGTGAAATTCTGAGTGGCGAGATCTGTTTTTCGATATCGGAACGTTAAGGCTGCCAATTATGGCTAAGGGACAGCCCGGAATTTCTCAACCTGCTGATTGACCGAATAGTTTAGAAATTCGGAGTAGGTCGCGAACGACTCGCCCCTCTCCTGCTCAGCGGCAACCAATTTACGGAATTCCGCCGGCGATGCGCAGTCGTCGAACAAAGGATGATCCGGTTTTTGTTTTGGCTCCGCGGCCTTGGTTTCTGTTGACTCGATCTCAAATGGCAGCTCAGGATCTGCATAATTCTCACGGACGGCCGTCACGAACCAGCCGGCCGGGTTGTTCAGTGTATGGGCTCGGTGGTGCGCTTTTGCCAGCGCGAGATTGTTTACGATCCGATCTTCATCGAATTGGGAAAAGAGCTGTCGACACGAAGCATCGGTGACGCCGAGCGCCCTGAGATCTGAATACAGAGGGTGATTGGGAAGATCTTCAAGCGTGTCGATGGTTTTCCACTCGAACTCTAAGGCAACCGTTTTACGGCCGTGCTTAATCTTTTTGACGTGAACCTTTTTAAACTCGGTGAATTGCTCAATTTGAGCGATCGCCGGCTGAAGCACCTTCTGATTTAGATTGGCGAATCTTTCGTAGGTTTCCGGGTTGTAGCCCATCAATTTCGAGAAGTTATCCCAACCATTGCGAGCTGCAAGCTTTGGATCCAGGCCAACGGTCCGATTACCGAACTTACGGTATTGCTGGAAAAGCTCGTACAGTCGAATGGCATAGTTCGACTTCATTTTGAGGATCCGGCCAAGTTCGTAGAGGGTGAACCGCCCTACCAGGCCGATAAGGAAGGGCTTGAGCTCTTCACTGAATTTGATGCCGAAGGTACCTCGCTCGCAGTAAGCTTTGGAAACCCACTGGTACATGCGCCACTCGCCGGTGTCATCGTTCCGAATGGTGACCTGCTTACTCATAATTCCTTTGGAAATGCGCCTTAGGTCTCTGTAAGCATTCTTTGGGTTGAGCTCCAGGTGTTCGACCAGGTCTTGGACCTGAAAAACCTGTTCATGGAACTGCGTCTGGTCCTTGCGGATTTGCGCCATGGCAACCAAAAGAAGTTTGTGTTCCTGGCTGGTGAGCTCGAATTGCGCCTCAACCAGAGCATTGGCCTTGGCAACCCGGAGTTTTTGGGTGTTTTCGTTTAGCGGAATTAAATCGAGCTGGTGACCGGCTTCAGCTGCTTGACCCACGACGATCCCCGAATGAATGAAATTATGGTTTGAACAAATATCACCCAAGTCAGATCGCTTCAAGCCCGACGCATCAGAAGCAACTCAAGGAAGGTTAAAGGCAACCTGATGACGGTCGTTGGTAACCAAATGACGGTGGAGATGGGTAATTCAATAGATCCTACCCGATTATAGGGCGGGCTTGGGCTGTTACTGAAGCCGCCCTTCCCTTTCTTGTGCTGGATTCGCCTTCATCTGGTTGCCGTTTAGGGGTGCAGCTCCCCAACACCGAGCATTTGAGCGTAGCTTTGGGCCAGCAAAGATCGAAACCACCGTCATCAGGTTGCCTGGGAGAGACATTTAACCGTCATTGAGTTGCCGTTACGCGCTAAGATCGATTTTAAGGCCGTCATCAGGTTGCCGTTAAACGCCAGTACCAGACTACGAAGCCCTCGAAACTGAGATCGACCGTCATTCAGTTGCTTTCAGGATGATAAATCTCCGGACTTTGGCCGTCATTTGGTTGCTTAAAATGAAGGTTAACCGTCATCAGGTTGCCTAAAAAGCCAGACAGGTGCCGATACAGCCGTCATTGGGTTGCCTTTTCGTGGGAAAACGCTTTCTGAGGCCGACCTTCATTGGGTTGCCGGACTGCGTCATCGAGTTGCGTAGAACCGTCCAGACCATGAGATTTTACCGTCATCGAGTTGCCGGTTTACTTCATCAGATCTACTGAGTCTTCATCGTAGTTGCCTGAAAACAGGTAATGTATTGTTTTGGCTGTCTTTATTCGTCCAGAAACAAACATAACTGTATAAATAGGAAATAATGCAAACATGAGGTTGTCCGTTTTTCTCAGGAATTAATAAGACCAGCCTTCCATGAAAGGCAACCTCAGTGAGCCTGGCCACCTACTTCTCTTCGCTGATTGGAATGGCCACAACCCCTGCCCTGCTGGCATCAAAGTCGAATTCTGCCCAGGGAGCTTCAAAGGCTCCATCACCGTTAAGGGCAACCTGAAAGAAACCTTTTCTCTGCCCTTCATGCGCTAAATCCAGGTGACGTTTCCAGAAGTGATCTCGCCGGCGACCGCTATTACGCTCACGATCTTTGGCGTCAATAGAACTCAGATCGCTTTCCAGCCAAGGAAAAGTGACTTTAACGGGAAGATAGGATCGGATCCAGGCAATACACCAACTACTGAAACCCAGGCCATCAAGGGAGTAACTGAAAGGCCAGTCTGCCACCAAAAAGGTGTCGCCATACCGGCAACTCCCTTGAATGCACCCTTCCCCACGGGTTTTTGGACCCAGGATCTTAACCGAGGCATGAAAACGCCACGTGGCTTCGGTGTAAGTGGTTTTCGCCTCAAGTGCGGCAATGCCGATATGCGCGCCATCCAGGTTTTCTATTCGAAACTCCTCACGAATTTCACATAATTCTGGCTTATTCATTTATTTCTTTGTTCCTTTATTTGTTTGTTTCTTTGTTTATTATCTTAGGGTATCATATGACTCATATTCCACTGATTCGAGGTTTTTATGCGCCCTGCTGAATTTGAAGATGAACAGATCATCGAGGCTGGCAAGCGTCTTTTGAGCGAAGGTCGGCGGGTAACTGGCTTCGCCCTGAGAAAGGAAATCGGAGGCGGCAATCCTTCCCGCCTGGTGAGGGTATGGGAGGAATTCCGGCAAAGTCAGGAAGTGGTTGAGAGTCAGCCCGTCCAGGACTTGCCGGTGGAAGTCGAAGAAGCTCTGACAGAAATGACAGATTCATTTCTGGATCAGGTTAGGAGTTTGGCGCTGAATCTTAACAACCGAGCGGTAAGGACTGCGGAGCGTCGTGTAGCCGATGTGATGAAGTCGGCCAAAGAACAACAGGAGAGCGCTGAGGCCGAGCTGATCGATGCCGCTACAGCGGTTGATGAGCTGGAGAGCCAGGCAAAGGCGTTGCAGGACGAGTTGGATCAGACAAAACGAGCGCTGAATACAGCGAACGAAGAGAACAAAACCCTTGGAAACCGGCTGGTGAGTCTGGAAAAAGAACTTGCGATTGCCGATCAAAAACTGAGTAAAGAGCAAGAAAAAACCAAAGATCTGAAAGACGAAGTCGCTGGTTTGAAAAACGCCAATAAAAGCCTGGAGGGTGACAAATCCGATTTGCGCGAACAACGTGATGGCTGGAAAGCCAGTGCAGAGTCTCGGGAACAGGAAGTGTCTGACGCGAAAGACGAACTGTCAGAAGCTCAGGGTCAGGTAAAAGAGCTCGAAGCCCAAAGAAAAGCTGCGGAGGCCCTGGCAGAGGAACGCAAGGTTGATCGGGAATCTGCCCGCGCTGCCCAAAAAGACGCAGAAACAAAGGTAACTCAGCTCGAGACCAAGCTGGCAACGAGCCTAAGCCAAAACGAAGAATTGAAAGCAGACATAAAACAGTTAAAGAAGCAGCTTGAAGAGCTCCAGAAACAAGGACAGGAAACCGGTACCGGCAGGGAGAAAGGCGGTAAGTCGTGATTGAGCGATGGACTGTCTGGTTATGTTTCTTGGTGTTATCGGCTTTGCCCTTGATGGGGGCAACCGATGTGGTCAAAAAGTCTGGCTCGGGCATCTGTCATGGACCGCAAAGCCCCTGGTACGACGTGGTGAAAAACTACCAAGGCTTCGAGAGTCTTCGAAGGTGTACGCAGTCTGGAGGCCGCCTGCCAAAAGGGACCAGTTCCACGCGCCAGCAAATTGGTGCTCAGGTCTACAGTCGCGCTCACTATGGAAACGGATGGGCAGATGAAGACCGTGACTGTCAGGACACCCGTAATGAGCTTCTTATCGAACGCTCTACGGCACCCGTGCGCTTTACGGATGCGTCCAAATGCAGGGTCCTCTTTGGGCGTTGGATCAGCCCGTTCACCAATGAGGTTATTCACGATGCCCGACAGCTTGAGGCCGATCACCTGGTCCCCCTCTTTTGGAGTTGGCGCCGAGGGGCCTCAGCGTGGTCAGACGAGCAAAGAGAGACATTCGCCAATGATCCTGCGAATGTGTTGATCGTCGAATCAGCCCTGAACCAGTCAAAATCCGATAGAGGGCCGGATCAATGGTTACCGCCGGAAGGTCGTTGTGGTTACACGGCCAGATTTACAAGAATTGTTCTGAAATACCGGTTGCAACCTGATCCTGACGAATACAAGAGGATTAAAGAAATCCTGGCGCAGTGTAGAAGTTGATTTTGATCGGATGATGCTTGGTTTCCGGCCGGAAATTAGCCCTGTGTGAAGCCAGCCCTGCCCGGGAGAGTTAAGCGCTTTTTCTGGCGCTTTGAAGCTCTGCAATAAACCGCTCTACCTGGTCAGCATCGTCATTATCCAGGATCGCGAACACAGGGCGTTTCTTGGCGCCCTCTTTCACCGTTGCACTGGCAAATTCGTGCTCAAACTCTTGTACTTGCTTCGCTACGTCACTGGGAATCTGGACCGTAATGGTTTCCATATCCGGTGCGTCTTGAAGGATCCCAAGTAACAACGCTTTTTCCTTTGCTTTGATCACAGCGATGTTTACCTGCTGACGCGACATCCCCAGGAGTCGGCCGACTTGAGACATGCCGTAACCATCCACCAGGACCAAAGACAGTGCCATGAACACCCAGAACTTGATGTAGCGGAACTCCGCTGTAATCGATATCAGCTGGAGCTGGGTAAACATCGGCTGTTCAGTGGGATGAACGGAGTGTCTAAACAGGTCAACCAGAACCTGGTACTGCTTTTCTGCGTCCGGTGCGTCCCGATCGAAGAGATCAAGCGCTCCCGCACCTTCAACGAGAACCTGGTAGGCGCGATCTTTGATGTCTTGAGGAGGTTTAACTGCACGCACAGCTTTCGCAAACGCCTGTGGGTGTATTTTCATACCTCTAACCCCGCGTATGCCTGCACGGCTGCTCTCTGCGAGGCCGACAAAGGAATGGTGCTCATGAATTCTGTAAACGCTTGGTTATCGGAGAGCTCCGGCCGCTCTACTCGCCAGGTTTTCCAGACGGCAATTGCCTGATCGTCGTCCGTTGGCTCAAACCCATTGTCTAGTGCTAAATCCAAGGCTGCTGCATAGGCCCATTTTGGAACGATGCGTGTGCCATCGGACCAGGATCTCAGGTGTTTACCTTTTAAACTGTCCCGCTCTGCACCATAACGAGTCTGGCCAATATCGAGAATACGTTGGGCGGTCACATCGTGGCTTTCCTGCGGGCCAAAGACGGCAAGAATGTGCGCAAAAAACACGCGGCCATCCCCTGCCCTTTGCTTTTTCTTATCAACGTCTTCGCTCATAACTTTCCGCCAAACAATGCTTCACCGATCGCTTCCCAATCCTTTTTCCAGCTCCTGGGTACTTTGAGTCGCACGGCGTTGCCTTTGCTATCCTGAATTTCAAGAACCCCCTTGGCTGCCACATTCACTGTTTTGGCTGAAAGTGTGGTCGGCTCCGGTGCGGTGGTTTTGGGTTGTTCTTTCTTGGCTCTGGAACCGGAAACATCTTCGCCGTTCTTCAGGGCTTTCACGCGAGCGGCTAACTTTTGCTCGGCGCCTGGTGGCACTTTCCCGGTTTCGAGTATTTTCTTGGCCTCTTTCTCAGCGAACTCCTGGTCCAGTTTCCAGAGCTCCACGAGGCTGCCCAACGTATTGAAATTGGTCAGCGCTTCGGCGCGCACGAGATTCTGAATTTCTTCTGGGCCGTTGTAGATTTTCAGACGCTTGCTGAGCTCGGCCTTGGATAGGTCCAGGTCCTCCGCCGCTTCCTGGTGCTGCTTGCCGGACAATGTCAGATATCGGGCGCAGGTTTTGATGTCTTCCCAGGGCGTGAGCGGCCGGCGATCGTCGTTATCTGACTTCTGCTTTCTAAGAATTTCGGCCTGCTCGGTTGCCGTCAATTCTTCCGGTTCGTATTCGTAAACAATGGCATCGATGTATTCCAGGCCAGCCTGAGTCGCGGCTCGCCAACGGTTTTCACCGTTGCGGATCTTGTATTGATTCTTGCCAGTCATCACGACGGTGATGGGCTGATGCTGGCCATCGGTTTGAAGCTTGCGCGCCAACGATTCAATGAACTTGGGATCGAACTTTTCTCTGGGCTGATTCGGATCCGGTTTGATCGCTGAAACCAACAGGCGGCAAAGCTGTCCGTTGGCTTCGACAACGACGGGCTTTGAAGGAGTCTGCGCCTGAGGCTCATTTTTCGGAGTTGTCTGAAGGGAGGCCTTCAGTTTGTCCTTCTTGGAAATGCTCATGCTCCCCTACCCTCCGAGAGATCTTTTAAGATTTCGTCGGCCAGGTCACGAATGTCCTGGGCTGAGTCGCCTGACTTCCTTGTATCGACAACGCCCATTCCAAGAGCGAACGCCTTTTTAAACTCTTCTGAGCGGCGAATGGTGCTCTTGAAAACCGGGTGCGGATAATTGTCACCGAACATATCAAGTGCCAGACGGGTCAGTTCTTCATTGGCGCGAGTGCTGGTCAGGAGGATGCGAAAATAGGGTTTCCCATCGCGAATGTCCTGGATCTTTTGCAGGGATTCGACACAGCTCTCGGTGGCGCGGAAGTCTGCTGCTGAAGGCTGCAAAGGCACGATGACATAATCGGCCATGGCCATCACTTTGCTGTTGATCGTGCTGGCTTTGCCATCTTCTTCCGAGTCAACGTCGGAAATGATGCCGGCGGTGTCCAGGAGAATGATGTCGGTGTCTCCCTCGTACGCTTTGATATTGACCTTGATCATTGGGTCATACATGGAAATGACGGGCAATTTCGCATCATCTCCGGCTAGGGATTGCCAATGGACGCACCCGCCCTCTTTTTCGGTATCCGCAATGACCGTGTTGTAGCCACGGTTTTTGAACTCAACGCCGAGGTTGATGGTGGTGTTGGTTTTACCAGTGCCACCTTTCCGGTTCATAACAGCAATTTTTACGGGGCGTTTGAACTTCGGAGTAAAGGGCTGTGCCATTAGGTAGGTCCTTCTTTTAGGTCGCCTCGATAACCGGCGAACGTGAGTGTACTCATATGCTAACGGGTTATTTGTCAAACTTTCAATAAATTTCCTTTGACACGACACAAAATTTTCTGATTAATATAAAAATATATGAAAATGGAGCTTTCTCGCATGAAATTGATTACGGAAAACGGTTTGTGGTGCGTGTATTTTGAAGGTGAAATCGGGTTAAAACTGAAGCATCGCTTAGGTACAGATGTTGTACCCATGCCCTTTTCAGAGGAGGTACCGGAAAAAGAAGTGCAGGCCCACCTGGATCTTCTAAAAGCGGACGCCATGCGATTTGATTGGTTTCCGCCCGGAAACTCTGAATAGGAAATGATTCCGTAAGTCTGCGTTATATGCCGTTTCAACCAATGAAAAGAATACAAAGAAGTTGACGTTAGAAATCAGGATCGCTACTATAGATGCGTAGTCAAATGGGTTTACCGCTAAGCGAGGTAAGTTAGATGGATAAAGTAAAGAGAGGTCAGACAGTCCGGATGGGGCGGGTGCTGGCAAAAGTTAAGCGGGTGTATAAGAACACACTGGTCGTTGAAACTCGTGGTGGCCGCTTAAGGGTTGCACGGGATGATGTCGATATGGCGTGGGGGGCATGATCGTGATGGCTGAAAATATGATGACCCCAGACCAGCGCCGACTGTTGCTCATACAAACGATGGGCGATCTGGATGAGGAAAAGCGCAGGCTCAAAGCCAGGATTCCGAATCTGGCAAATGACGCCAAACAGCGGATCAGAAATGAGATCGAAGAGCTACAGCTGCAACGAGAAGCTGTGCGCGTGGAGCTGGCCGGAATAAATCAGCTTATCAGTGCCAGTAAAGCCGTGAAGCACCGGGGCGCAGTGGCAATTTCTGTTTCGCAAGTGTTTATAGAGCTAGCCCGGCGGCATCTTGAGAAGGATGACTTCGAATACCTGTACCAGCAGGCCTTGCAGGCAGCCGAATGCGCAAACGATCGCTAATTTCAGTTGATCAAAAGTAACGAGCTCGTTATTGAAAGTCGAAAAGATAGTAGCCGTTGATTATGCGACGAGGTTCAACGGCTCTACAAGTGCCTTCTCAGGGACAGGGTGGGTTTTTCGGAAAGCCGTTTAAAGCTCCCGGCTTGCCCTGGTAAGGGATAACATGGTGAAGCAAATCACTTTAGTGTTCACACTTATTGCAGTTAATGGCGACTTTGCAGAGATTCCGCGGTTTGCCTATGTCTCAATAACAAATGGGTTTCTGGAAAGACCGGAGCGCCTGATAAAGGAAACCGCTGACGTGCGCCGTTAGAACGAAACAAAGATCGTTTTTGAGCAGGACAGAGCGTCATGGACAAGACAATCGTTTATAACAAGACCGTGAGAAAGTGCAGCCTCGGCGCAGGCGTTGGGCTGCTTCTTCTGGTCAGCCTGACAGCCATTGATGGTATCTCTTTCCAAGAGACCTGGGGATGGATTTTCGGTGTCCTGCTATGCGGATTTGCTGCAATCCATCCGGTTTTAACGGTTTATGACCAGTGTGCTGCGAAGTACGGTGAACGGTGGTGGTTCAAAATCTCGGTTTGGCTGGTCAGTACGGCTTCGGTGCTGTTGATGGCGGTGATATCGATGATCTGGCGGGTACTGCGAGGCGATGGTTCTGAAGAGCTGGACGACCGCACAGCGACTGGTTCAGTTTTCAAAGGTCCTCTGCACCCCACTGACGCTGTTTACGATCAATCCCATGAGGTTTATTACGGCAATGAGCGGCCTTTTCCTTTTGACAGATAAAAAACTCAAATTAAAAACATTCAGTAGCCGCGCATGCTGGCTGGCTTTATCGCACTGTCAATAACACAACCACCCTCCCCTACTCGTTTGCTTTGTTACGCCAGGGTTATTCGCCTTTTTCGTGGATAAATCGGTGGAGAATAGACTTAACACTCTGTTTTGACAGCGGATAGCAGAAAGGCTAAAAAATGAACAACGCAAGGTAAGGAATGTAATAAAAACCTGTCGTTGACGGCGAACCCGCCTCATTTGCTTGATCAGAGCCCTGCCATCCTTAATACTGTATCTATATACAGTATAAAGGTGTAGATTTTGGAATTCCGCCGACGTCACAACATGTACTTCGCCACCTTGAATGCCTATGCCTCTCATGATCCCGTGGGCGTTGTCACTGCCTCAGAAATTGACGTGAAAGCCTGGCTTGGCATTGCCGATCGGGACGTTCTGCGTCGCTTACCTGAGTCATCAGCTGTCCTTCTGGATATTACTGCCTGGCGCAGAATGATCCTGGAACCCTATCAGCGTTTAGGCCCTGGCATATATATGGTGGGTGCCGCGATTGATATCGGGGTAATCGGGGTTATGGAAAAAGGCCGACCAATGATCAGGTTGGTTCGGAATCAAAGGGATCGGCTGCATAGATCTGGCTAAGCGCCCTGCCCTATTTTCGAATAATTGATTGGTGCCGGTTGCTCCCGGCCGGACTCACCACTAAGCAGGTGACGCACCCGAGAGACCTTACTGCGGTGAACGGGCTTCCTTGCCCCTTTAGGCGGCCCCATCATACCCAAACATCATATAAATGTATATGATGTATGACCTTCCTTTTGACCAGTTTCCGGCCGGAAATTGTTTTAAAGATATACAAATAGATTGACACAGAAACAATAAAAAGAGATACTTTAACAGTCGCCAGCGCAGTGCTGGCACCGCGTTCGCCGGCGTCGAGGCGAGTTAGGAGTATATTTGCCATGAGCACACTTGCGCTTGTTTCCGCACTGAAAGACCATTCCCAGGATTTCGAGTTCTACCCCACCACCGATACGATGCTAAACACTATCCGCAAGGATATTCAGGCGATTTTGTCGGATCGTTTTAGTGACAAGTATCCTATTTTCTCCGCGCTCGATGTCGGTGCCGGAGACGGCCGCGCGCTTATGCGGCTGACCGAGGGTGACCGGTACGCCATTGAAAAGAGCCTAATGCTGGTCGAGCGCCAGGATCGCAGCGTTATCACCGTTGGTACCGACCTATTTTCGCAAGTGCTTTTAGATCTGAGATGTGACGTTATCTTTTCGAACCCGCCCTACTCTCACTTTGGCACCTGGTCAGAAAAAATCGTTCGAGAAGCCAATGCGAAACTGATTTACCTGGTTGTCCCTATCCGGTGGCAAACGGATCCAGCATTGCAGTCCGCCATTGAAAGCCGAAAGGCCGAAACGGAAGTGCTGGCACAATATTCGTTCGATACGCCAGAGGCTGATCGACGTGCACGAACGACTGTAGATGTGGTTCGAATCCGCCTGGACAAGCACAGTCGGGACCGGGGCCATAACTACCGCTCGGATGAACTACGGGTAGACCCGTTCAATCTCTGGTTTGAGCAACACTTTGCACCACAATCGACGGTGTCTGACCACTCAGATCTGGATCCAAAAGCGACGATCGAAGCGCGGGCCATAAGGCGGATCAGTACCGGACGAGATCTAATTACCAGCAGGGGCTTGGTGCAGGCTTTAGCAGAGTTCTATCAGCAAGATCTCTCTAAACTTGTCGATGATTACGAGCGGATCTGTAGCCTGGATCCGGTTTTGCTTGGTGAGCTCGGTGTTAGTACGGAAGCGTTGGCGAAAGGGCTCAAGCTGAAGATTGAAGGACTAAAGCACGTATACTGGCGAGAGCTGTTCGATAATTTCCGGCCGGTAACGTCGCGGCTGGCCACCCAGACCCGGCAAAGGGTCATTGACAAGCTGCAGGCCTCGATGAGCATTGACTTCACCCCGGACAATGTTCACGCGCTGTGCGCCTGGTTAATCAAGAACTGCAATCAATACTTCGATGATCAGTTGATTGAGCTTGTGGAAAGAATGACCAAGAAGGCCAACGTCATTAACTATAAGTCCAACGAGAAAACGTTTGCCAAGGAAGGATGGCGCTACGGCCGTAAACCCGAAATTGACCGTTATAAACTGGACTATCGGATTATTCTGGAATGCTGGAAGGCGCTGGACTATGGATACTTTGGAGATAAGCCCCCTGCCCTGAATTCAACGGTTGCTGATCTACTCAATGACTTTATGACGATCGCTAACAACCTGGGATTTGAAACCCGGGATGAAGCAATGGCTGAATCCCGTCACTGGGAAGCCGGTCAAAAGGTGCTGTTTTACTTTACGGACCAGAAGACCGGCAAACAAACCATAGCGTTTGAAGCCAAGGCCTTCAAAAAAGGAACAGTCCACTTGAAGGTAAATCAGCGGTTAATGTGTCGTTTAAACGTAGAGTTTGGGCGCCTCAAAGGATGGGTGCGTAATGCCCAGGAGGCAGCCGACGAAATGAATATTCCGGTAGCCCAGGCGCAGGCAGCGTTTAATGCCAATCTGCGTTTGGGTCAGGATTCGTTTCTGGCTTTGGCAGGCCCGGTGAACTGAAGGAGTTTCCGGCCGGAAACTGGTTTGGTGTTTGCCTATTTAATCACTGCCAACCTTTAGATTCGAGGTAGGCATCGTAGTCGCAGATCGGGTTTCTAAGGCAAATGAGCTCAAGGGCCTTTTGCCTCTCTTCGTTATCATCGACCATGGTTGAGGGACATTCAGGTAAGGCGTCGGGGTTTGCAATACGGACCTCTTGCACAACATCGTGGTCAGACTGATCATCGTGCGGGTTCTTAATCGACATTGAGACCAATACGACAGGGATCTTCATCTCGGTCTCAAGCGCAGCTGCCTTGCTCATGCTGGGCATTGTCATCTGTGCCTTAGAAAATTGAACTCCTTGAGGATCTTTCCGCTGATCGGCCTTTTGGGTAGCTGTCCGGCATACTTCAATCTCGAAATATCCCGTAGAGCGTGGCGGAATGTGATAAAGATCGTCACTTCCTTCAGTGGTGACTTCAATGTTTTCGCCAACCGAAACGCTTATGGCACCAAACGGCAGCCGTGTGCCCACCTTGGTATTTCCGGTTGAGAAAACGACAGAGCCCACCTCCCTTTCTTGTCCAGTCTTCACTGAGCCAAGTAGAGTGAAATCGATCCATCTAATATCCATTTGATATTCGTTTTTGTTAGTTATGTCGATAAGTAGTTTGGCGGTTGAGTCCGTTACCTTCTTCTCATAGGAGATCGATGGTGGCACCCAACCGCTTATTCCTTTGGGCGTGAGATCCAGCCATTACGCTCATTAATGGCCTTAATTATCGAACGTTCCAGCTCTAGCCGGCTTTCTTCGCTGATATTGGAGCGGTCCAATAATGCTATTGAGGTGCAGATTGAATCTTGGAACGCCGACCTGACTTCGGCTTCCTCTGCGCTGATGATTGTCTTGTAAGTAGCAGAGCCCTTTATAGTGCTATCGGTGCTGTTACCGGCTTTTGCCCCAATATCACCGTCTGCATCGATGTCGTCAGTGATTTCTGCGCGGGCTTTCAATCCTGCAGCAACTTCAAGATTTTTTTTAATCGCTTGGTCATAGGTCAAATTGACCGATTGTTCACGAAAACGGGCGAAGGGAACGCCTTCACATTCCCTGTGAAACACAATGTCCGTGGTAGGCGGTTGTGAGCCATTATCGCCTGCTGCGCAAGCGGCAAGGAAAATGGGGGCGAGAAGGTAAAGAGAGAATTTCATAGCCAGGATCCCTTGAACGATATTTTCGTTGTTTCGGTAACTGCCGTGTTACTACCTGGTGCTTAAATAGAGCCTAGAGATTTTTCGAGAATTGGCAAGCCTTTCAGAATTTAGGCAGAAGTTTCCGTACGGAAACAACCTGGCGCGCCCTTCGGGGCGGGCTGCTCCGGGTTCGCTGATCGCTCATCCCGCGTTGCGGGACTGACGCCCTGCGTATCCCTCGCGCTTCCGACCTCCGGCCGGTAAAGGA
>OJGO01000162.1_pt1 | contig 31960 bp, 24 predicted proteins | sample 1594871 | NCBI WGS metagenome assembly OJGO01 (sample SAMN05416798, study PRJEB24817) | seawater metagenome | isolation source: Sea water | place: Canada:Atlantic | collected 2013-07 | reverse complement strand
TCTTTTCTAACAGGTACGAAATTAGCCATGACTTTATCTCTTGTAAATGCTTTTAATAAGCATATTTTTAAAATATTGTAATTGAGTTGCAATAACTAGAATGAAATTACCGCGTTGTTATAAGTTATGGAGACACTTAATTCGCTTTCAATGCTAAACTTCACATTATTTTCTAAATGGTTTAAAAAACATAACAATGACTATAAAGTTTTTTACTTTGATCACTGCACTCATACTCTCTTTTAGCGCATTCTCTATGCCTAAAATAGCAGTAAAACATCAACGTAACGCCCAAGGGTTTGCCCAAGTTCAAGTAAGCAATTCCACAATGGAAAATTTAATTTGTCATGTTGCCATTGACGGTAATAAAATACTATTTCGCCTTAAAGCAATTGAATATTCAAGATGGTTTACGGCAACAGATATCCGTTACAATCATGCTAACTTTAGTATTTGGTGTGATTATCTGAAATTACATCCAAAATACCAAAAGAAATAAAGGCAAAATATCATTACTCAATCGCCCAAGATTTAACAAATAATTTCTTGTACACTGGCGCCATTTTATTCTTCTCCACGGACATTATATGCTGCATACGCTTTCTCAACTTCGCTCTGGCGCACTCGCCGGCATTAGCCAATTAAAATTATCTGAAAACCTCAGTACATTCCCCTTAGAAATATTGACGCTAGCTGACAGTTTAGAGATCCTCGATTTATCTAATAATGCCTTGTCATCATTACCGGATGAGTTGACACAGATGACTAAACTAAAGATTATTTTCGCTTCGCAGAATAAATTTGAACACTTGCCTGATGTACTAGGACAATTACCAAACCTTGAGATGGTAGGCTTTAAGTCGAACCAAATAAAACAAGTAGCAGAACATTCATTGCCTGCTCAATTACGTTGGTTAATTTTAACTGATAACTTAATCGAAACCTTGCCAAATAGTTTAGGTGAGCGACCAAGGTTACAAAAATTAGCATTAGCAGGTAACCAGTTAACACATCTGCCGCAAACATTAGCGCAATGCCATAATCTGGAGCTGATACGAATTTCTGCGAATAAACTAACAGAGTGCCCTGAACAATTATTGAACTTACCTAATTTGGCCTGGTTTGCCTTTGCCGGTAATCCTTTTTCAGCGGTTAACAGCGAAGCTAACGCCAAAGTTAAATCTGTGCCAGAACTCTCATCAACAAGTTACACCTTAGAAAAAGTATTAGGTCAAGGAGCTTCAGGTGTTATTTCAAGAGCACACTGGAATACACTGCAATCACAATTTCCTGAAGATATTGCAGTAAAAGTATTTAAAGGTGAAATTACCAGTGATGGTTATCCTCAAGATGAGTTGCAAGCTTGTTTACAAGTAGGCTTTCACCCAAACTTAGTTGAATCAGTGGCGCAAGTAAATGAAGAAAACTACCTAGCATTAGTCATGACTTTGATCCCTGAGAATTATCACAACCTAGGTTTGCCTCCTTGTTTTAAAAGCTGCACCCGAGATACCTTTTCGCAAGGTTTTAATTTACCCATTAGGCTTATTAGTCATATAGTTAACCAGATGAAAGATGTGTTCGCGCACATGCATAAAAATCAGGTATGTCACGGTGATTTATACGCTCACAATACCTTGTTTGATAGCCAAGGCAATATCATTTTTGGCGATTTTGGTGCTGCAACTAGCTATCAGATGCTAACACCTACACAACAAGAAAAAGTTAAACAAATTGAAAGCAAAGCGTTAGAGCATTTTATTGACGATCTGTTAAGTATTTGTTCTGAAAAAGATAAAAAGACTAACGAGTTTAATCTACTGAGAGAGTACGTTAGTAGCTAAAATCTAATTCAGTTCATAAAGTCGTGACAACAAACTGCAGCAAGGAAGTGTACGTGCGTTTAAAAGGAAAAATTATTAAGTGGAATGCCGACAAAGCCTTTGGTTTTATAACACCCAATGGCGGCAATGCTATTTTTATACACAAAACAGCCTTAGAAAATCGACAAAGAACACCCAAAATCAATGATGTTATTACCTTCTCAGTAATACAAGATAAGCAAGGTAGGTATTGTGCCGATCAGGCGACTTTTGCTGGTGAAAAATCAGCTAAGAAGCAAAAAAAAAGCATAAATACATTCTCGATTTATCTGTCTCTGATATTTGTCACGTTAGTAGCCGTCGCTTATTTTATTGGTTACTTGCCCCACAAAATATTAATTCTATACTTAGCCGTTAGTTTTATGACATTTATTGCCTATGCCTTAGATAAATCAAAAGCTCAACGAGGAAAATGGCGCACACAAGAAAGTACTTTGCACTTATTAGCTCTACTTGGCGGCTGGCCAGGAGCTGCTCTTGCACAACAGTTGCTTAGACATAAATCTAAAAAGAAGGAATTTAGACTAACCTTTTGGTTTACCGTAGTTATTAATACTGCAGCGCTAGGCTGGTTGATAACAGCTCAAGGTAAGCCTTTTTTAAGTTTTTTTTCTTAACCCTGCTAGTGACCTAATAATCACTCAACACCTATCTGTTTAAAGTCAGGTCTATCAATTTCATTGGCAAGTTTAAAGATCTTAGCCCAGCACGTAATGCACTTACAATATCTAACCGTTTTCGATAAAAACATGCCTTTTTAAAAACTAAAACCAATTAAACCGCTTGGCCACAGGCATAGCCACTAGCCCAGCAAAAATGGAAGTTGTAGCCTCCTAACCAACCCGTGACATCAATCACTTCACCAATAAAAAACAGTCCTTGTTGTTTTTTACTTTCAAAGGTTTTTGAAGAAAGCTCGTCGGTATCGACACCACCTAAAGTTACCTCTGCTGTGCGGTAACCTTCGGTGCCGTTCGGCTTTATCTGCCAAGCGTGTAAATAGTCACTCAGTACAGCAATATCCTGATGATTGAGTTGTTTTATTGGTTTATCGGCGATTATGCCATCTTTAACTAATACCTCAACAAAACGCTTAGGTAATAAGGTTGCTAGCAGGTTTTTTACTGATTTTTGTCCCTGCTCACTTTGCCACTGATTTAATGTTTCACTAAGGTTATGTTCCGGTAACAGGTTAATAGTAACCGCCTGCCCCGCTCGCCAGAAAGACGATATTTGTAATATCGCAGGTCCTGATAAACCACGATGGGTAAACAAAATATTCTCTTTGAAACGCGTACCATTTTCACTAGTCACTTCGGTCAATAAGCTGATACCAGACAGACCATCAAAACGCTGTTTATCGTGTTCATGTAAGGTGAAGGGTACTAATGCTGCTAATGTTTCCAACACATTTAGATTAAATTGCTCTGCAATTTTATAACCGATAGCGGTTGCACCTAATTTAGGCATAGTTAATCCGCCAGAGGCGACAACTAATGATTTACATTGATAACTTTTATCACTAGTTTTCACTAAGTAACCTTGTCCATCATCACCAGTTTCATTGTTTTGCATTTTACTTTTGACTTCTGATACGGACAGTACTTCACTGCGTAGCTCTAGCTGTACGCCCGCCCAATCGCATTCGGTCATCAATATATCAACGAGGTCTTGAGCACTGTCATCACAGAATAGTTGCCCCAGTGTTTTATGATGATACTGCAAGCCATGACGATCCACTAAATCAATAAAATCTTGTGCGCTATAACGACTTAATGCCGATTTGGCAAAGTGGGGGTTTTGGCAAAGGTAGTTTTCTGGGCTGGTATTTTCATTGGTGAAATTACAGCGACCACCACCACTGATCAATACTTTACGAGCAGGCTTTTTACCCATATCAACCACAACAACGCTTTTACCACGATAACCTGCTTGTGCTGCACACATTAAACCTGCCGCGCCGGCACCAATTACTAATACGTCTGTTGTGATCACTGTTACACCTTAAGAATAAAAGCCCTATAAATACACTTATACCAATGGGGCTTTGAAAATATCGGCTCCATTATAATCGTTATACAAATAGTGCGTATACAAAAAGCTTGATGAAAAGACCTTATTACTCATAAAGCGCGTAAATCCCTCGTAATGTTCATCCTAAAATAAAGAAAAGTAAAGATTGTGTAAAGGTAGGAACTCTTCCCTGAAGTGGCTATCTACAGCTGCATAACATTCGCCAACAAATTGTTGCAACTTTACATTATGGAAAACAGATGATGACACTTAAAACCCTACAAGCTTTAAAAAGCTGTCTTGCTGCTGGCATCTTGCTATTTATCTTACTGGGCTGTGATTCCAGTGACGATGGTAGCGGAGAGGGCTACGTTAAACTTTATAATTTATCAAAAGATTCACCCAGTATTTATTTAACTCTAGATGAAGACCTTACGGAAGATAACGATGATGATGATCATTTTGAACAAACCTTTTCAGCTATTTCCTATGGTAGTGCTCATAGCAATATTAGCGTAACAAGCCAAGATTATTACTATCAATTAGCTTGGCAAGATGATGACAGCTCTGCAACTGATGATCTGTCCGTTATTTATGAAAATAGTATTGCGTTAACTGAAGATACAATTCATATGATAGTGCTGAGTGATAGCATTTTATCTCCACAAGTGCTGGTGCACAGTATTCCTGTTATTGATGATGACGATGACACAAATAACGATCTCTTTAACCTTAGAGTACTAAATATGCATTCGAACCAGCAAGCCGTTGATTTTTATCTATCTAAGGACAATGAGAGTTTTAATGAGGCCATTTTAGTTGGTCAGTATAATTACCAACAATTATCTGACAATCAAAAACGCGATCAAGATGATTATATTTTTTATATCACAACGGCAGGTAGCGATGAGGTGCTGTTTACTTCAAGTAGCATACCTTTTGCCTATAGCTCTCAAAACATCATAATCGTCAGAGAAAACACTGGTGCAGGTACCTCACCTTATGTATTAGATATTATGTCAGACTCTACAGTACTTAATTATGTAGACAATGAAGCTGAGGCACAATTTAGCGCTTATAATGCCGTTGCTAATCATGAGCTGCTAAGTAATTACCAAGAAGCTTTTGCGCTGCATCTCAACGGGGTTGATGATACCCCTATCATCGCTTTTTTACCCTATGGTGAAGTGAGTAATGCAATCGTCTTAGCAAGCGGCGACTACAGTGTAGATCTTACCAATATTGAGGATAATACGCCGTTATTAAGTAATCATTTATTATCTTTAGTTGAAAATACCAATAAAACACTATTTTTCTATGCTGAACAAGAGTATGTCGATTCGGATAACGACGGAAATATTGATGAAAATGGTGATGGCATCATTGATGAAATTGACATCAACGTATTCTCTTTGATGGTTGAAAATAGTTCACTAACCAGTATTTACGAACATGAAATTGAAATAGTTAACTTAATTCAATCTGATGATTTCTCTCATGTGTCTGTATTTTTTGTCAGACAAGATGAAACCATCAACTCTGCCACCTATTACCGAGAGATAAATTACAAAAACTCCAGCTCAATCCTCTTAAAAAATAACAGTTATCAAGTTTTCGTTGTTGCCGAGGATAATGGTAGTTCAATTATATTGAACTCATTTGAATTGGTACTAAATGAACTATCTAAAGAGCAGTTTTTAATACTTGAAACCAGTGAAGGTTCAGCTACGGGTTATAAAACAACAATGTTTACGCAAACATCCGCTCAAGAGTCAGAATAAACAACATGTTAATAACAGAAGAACATTCACTCCCTGACAAACTGGTTATTGCCCAAGTTGAATTAAATTTTTTAAATCGTTCTGTGCTGTTTTTTGGAGAGTCCGTTACCACGACTGGATTAGAGTTTAATTTACTGGCTATGCTTATGAGCGATGCAGGCTCTTTGGTTTCAAGAGAGCTTATTGCTCAGCGAATTTTTCAACGTCAGTTAGGCTGTTGTGATAAAAGTATTAATAGCCACATGGCCAACTTAAGAAAGAAACTGCAGCTGATTTCTGCTCGGCCAGTGATTAAAACAATAAAGGGACAGGGGTATATATTCTTAACGTCTTCTTCTGCTATGAGTAGTAGTGCTTAAACAAAAATGTCCCCTTAAAGGTGTTGTTCACAATTAAGGGGACATTTATTTAGACACTGTAGCTAAATAGTATGATTAGACGCCAGCTTCGGTCATGATGCTAGTACTGCCATTTTTAGCCAATTCAGCTAAATCCTTATCAACAAAGAATAAAGCGTGACCATCATCACCTACTAGATTAATTTTATCTAAGATACCTTTGAATAACGTCTCTTCTCTGAGTATCTAGATAAAACCAAGTGACAATAAAAAGGGAGGGTGGTGATATTTGCACGTATACAATGTAACGCAGCCAAAACTCACCACTCAAATGCCCTTACAAAACCAAATAAAAATGTAAACACACCTAAATTTAACTAAAAACACTACAATAAATAGACATAATTATCTGGTTTGCCTTTACAGAAACTAACTGGTTAATGCCGATGCCACTTCATTATTAATGAGATGCATACAATGTTATACCGTCACCTCTGATCATATCATTACATCTGATCAGAGGTGTAGTTAAATAACTTAACCAAGAGAAAATAGAAAGACTCTGCCAAGATGCAGAGGGGATCAAATAAAGACTGCCGGGGACGGCAGGGAGAAAAGATAAGGTCAAGACATTAGAGAATTAATGCGTCGGCATAGCCGACATAACCTTTATAGGCCGCTCGCCGCGCCTCTTGCGCACGCGCAATTCACCAGGCAGGTATTTAGAAACAAACGTGACTTTAAACATCAGCATTCATCTGCTATGGTTGTAAAGCGGTACAGGCCGAGGGGCCGATGACCGCAACATGCGTGACCCCGCCTAATCCTTGCGGTTAGGCGAATCTACTCCTATTTGGCCTGCTTCGCAGAACTTTAAGCCAGTTATAGCTCTACTGTCATTTCTCGAAAACCAATTTTCACTGCATTTGCAATAGCAGCATCAATACTCTTAAACTTGCGTGGTTCATGACTGTCAGAGCGTTGTGCAGTCATTATGTGCTTGTTTTTTTCCTTGTCTTTAACAATTAGCATGTAGCCCTTTTCCATCGGCAAAGGCGCTACTACGATGCTTACCAGTCCGCCCAACTCGAACACAGATTTTAGTTTATTTAGTTCCATTTTGCTTCCTCGTATCACAATCAAATTCGGAATTTGATGTATCATAATTTAAATTTGATTGTGATACAAGTGACGATATTTACCATAAGAGATTGTGACCTAGTCACACAGGTAGTAATTATTGGTTTTTATAGCGATACGTGTGAAAATATCACTAATTTTGAAAAATCTTATGGGATATATATATGCTAGCAACTGCTATGGTCGAAAATCTAAACAAACAGATCAACTTAGAGTTCTTTTCATCAAATCTGTACTTACAAATGAGCGCATGGTGTGAAGACAACGGATTTGAGGGGGCTGCGGAGTTTATGCGCAAACATGCAGATGAAGAAATGGAGCATATGAAGCGTTTGTTCACTTATGTAAGTGAAACTGGCGCTATGCCAAGAATAGGAGCGATAGAAGAGCCCAAGTGTGATTTTGCATCGCTAGGTGACGTATTTCGTGAAACCTACGAGCATGAGCAACTAGTGACTAAAGCGATCAATGCCTTGGCCCACACTGCTTTTAGCACACAAGATTACTCTACCTTTAATTTCCTCCAGTGGTATGTTTCTGAGCAACACGAAGAGGAAAAACTATTCAAAGGCATTATAGATAAGATTGAAATGGTGGGTGAAGACGGCAAAGCCTTGTTTTTTATTGACAAAGATCTCGCTGAGCTTGCAAAAACTGGCTCAGGCAGCATCATGGCGGCCAACGCAACTGTTTAACGACATTATAGAACATGTCTGAACACGAAACCGTACTTAGAGATTGGTATATCATCAAAGTTTTTGACCAAGATAAGCGCATTGGTCAGCTACTTTGGGGCTTTGTCGTTGATGATACAGAGCGTTTTGAGAGAGGAGGCTATGTCTGCACATCTTCTATTGACGTTATTGATAATAATGTCATCACGACGTCTAAAGGCCGAAAATATATTCTAGAGGGCACTGGCAAAGAGTTCACTGCGTATTTCTCAGAAGTTGATTTGCTGAGGCGCGGTTACAGTCCCGAGCAAGTAGTGCGGCTAAGGAATTCTTAACAGCGCTGCGCTTGTTGATTCAAAGCTGCATAAAGCCTAATTTTATGCGCCTGAGAAACTCAGCTTGTGTTAGCTTAAGCATTAAGTGTCTTTTTAAAAGTAAGATATGTGACTAGGTCACACTTATATTGTGTGACTACTCATAATCTTTGAGATTACTAATAATTAAATGAGATTGGATTCTAATGATCATTTTTGCCTCAAAGACATTAGCCTTTTATATGAAATGGTTCATTTTCATTAGATTTCGTAGCTGCACCTTGTTATACGGATTTTTATCTATCTTAAATTCATTACATGAGGCTAAATAAGACACTGCAATCAAAATCTACTAGATTACAAATGCAGCCTACTTTCAATTTATACATTAATATCGATCATCTACAGTTGTAATCTGTTCAACCCCATATATTTCATTAATTAACATAAGGTCAATTAAATCTAATATCTGCTTTCTTTCTTCAGGATTAGCCCCTGAAGCTAAATAAGAACTTTTTAAATGATCTTGAAGTTGATGCAGGTCCGAGCTGAATGTTTCGCCAGCCTGCTTTTTGGCAATCGCTGTGTTAATTATTCTTTCGGCCGAAGAAATAACAATACGACTAATATTACCTACAACATCCTCAATCTTATATAACATAGATGAGCTGTGACCTTCAAAAGCAGGAGAATTAATAAAGTTATGACATAAATTTTTATGATTTATAAAATCAGACTTATCAATATTCCTAAAGGCAGATGAAGCAGTGCTTCTGATATTATCATCTGCATCATGAAAGAAATCATTCAACAATGATTCAGCACGATTTTTACCGCCAGTCCATCCAATGACATCTCTGGTTACACTTGTCATAATTTTTCGATATTCTGGATTTTCCATTGAGTAGGCATCAGCAATTTCGATATAACTTTCATTTCTGAAACTTTCACAATAAATTAGCCAAACTCCTATTAGGTGCATGTCATCATTGCCGCTGCTAATTAGTTTATTAACTAACTCTTTGGCTAATTCTGGTATTTGGAAAAAGATATATGGAAATAAGTAGATGCCTGTATGAGTTATAAGTGGTGAAAGTGCTACGTGTGGTTGACTTATTTTGCAGTTAGTGGGATTAACTAATTGATAAATTAATTCTGAAAACAGTTTTTTGTCTTTATTGAAAATAGTGCAAAAAGATTCGATGATGCAGCAGCGTACGCTAACTAATGGTTCATTGGTTACCGCAAATGTAATCGCATCCATAATTTTTTCTTCAGCCGAAGAGACTTCAGAAAAAACGATTTTTAATGCATCCCATGCACTCCCTCGAACACCGTTAATACCTCTGATATGCAGGCGATCACCACCTTGTAATAAGCTACCTATGTCAGTTGACTCTCTAGCTGTGTTTGACTCATCAACCTCTTCATCATCACTAGACTCTCCGTGAGCGGCATACCATATTAGTAGATCAAGTATTTCAGCCTTTTTAGTAAGATGTGGTTTTGATCTAAGTAATCTTGCAATAGCTTCCCCGAAAGGCTTTTCAGAATTTCTGTGGGCATAAAGAATAACATTAATCAGATCGGAATCAGTAATCGAGCTACCTTCAGAATCGGAGAGGCCTCTTATAATTTCTCTAATATATGCTGGATTTGAGTTATGAGGTATTTTTAAACAAAGGGCGGCAAACCGCTCTGGATTTTGAGCAGAATAGCCATGTAAACATCCTGCTAACTCCCTAGCACCACCTTCACCTAAGCTTCGACCAGGTCGCCATTCGTCACTGTATTTTTCGATTGCTGACAACCAACTTTGGTCATCCATTTTTTCTGTTGCTGATTTGGATAAAGGAGAACCAACAAAAGATGCTTCTTTATGGTCGGGCTTTTCAATTTTGCAGTCAGGAAATTTTCTGCGTAATTGATCAAGCTTCAATCTCGATGAATCATTAAGTTGATCTTCACCTACCGTTTCTAATATACACCATTGTTTATAGCCAGAGCGGTTTAAATAAAAAATAGCTGTCTTGGTTGTAGGCTTCCAATAATCGTTGTCATCTTTTTTTACTGTCTGATACGTGTGGTACGAATCCAGTATTTCGGGATTATAGTTGGTAATTTGAAACTCTATCTGCATAGATTCTTCATTATTCAAATAGGGAGCAGCTGACTTGTAAGCATTAGCCAGAGATAGCCACTTGGCTCCATCAAAGCCAGCTTCAAATGCTAGCTCATCATCAATAAGGTCTGATAACAGGTATGACAGTGATTCAGGATCTGCTGCTATAGTTTCAAGATATATATGCATAAAGCATTCATGCTTTTTGGCGGGTAAAAGTAATAAATACTCTTTAGCTACGTCCGGTTGCTCATTGGCGAGCTGAATCATTGACTCACGATACTTACTTAAAAAATCGTCAAAGCCATGATTCATACCTGAATAAGCCCTTCGGCTAAAATTATAATGATGCTTAAACTCATCAGTATTCAGTACAGCTGTAACAGCATAGACAAAAACTTCAGTTGTGCCGTCAATGAAGGCTAGTGGAGATTTCTTTGCAATTTCAGAAAGTGAGTAGGAATCAATAATTGATTCTGTATCCCTGGCAAAAGGAATTTCATCGGTGTTCTCGTTGCACCAGATTGAATAAACCTTATTAATTAATTGTCCGCATAGGTCTGGTGAGGATTCAACCCACCCATGAAATGGCATGGAGAGGTTTTTATTAACAATGTTTTTAAGAGAATCTTGAGGGTGCTGATCTATTAATTCCAAATATAAATTCAATAATGCTGGAGCGGGCTCACGTAAATGCAGCCTATCAAACCAAGGAAAAAGTTTTTTTGCTATTTCAGGTTTAACTGCCAATGCACCCCGTAATACTAACATCACGGCTTCTTGAGAAGTTTCGGCATTTACAGATAAAAACCATAATAAATCGTGTACCTGCTCTTCGCTGCCCTGAGTTAAGTTTTCTTGAAGCCAGCCATTACTGGTTAATTCTTCGAACCAGCCTTCTGGTGCAAGTGCTGCTACTTTAAATAATGGGTGAAATTTGTCTGTTTCAGTATTTAACTCAGTGAGTAGTTTAAATTCTTCGGGGGTAGGATTTTTGAGTGCTCGTAACCACTGAGCAACTGCTGATTTGATATGATATCGAATCTCGTCATTTGTAAGTAATTGAGATAGCTCTTTTAGATAGCGTAGGCTGTCGATTTCACGTAATGCCTCTAATATTTGGCGAACTTGGGTGCGTCTAAATAGATGCTGTTCACCGCTGCACAGCATTTCACAAATACTTGTATTATTAATGACAAAGCTTCTGGCATAAATGTAATCAAAAAAGCTTTCATGGAAAAAGTTAACATTATGCTTAGAGCTGGTGATTAACCCCTCAGACGACAAAATTTCGAGTGCATTTGGATATTGATCAAGTACATGAGCAGGTGCTGATAATTGCTGCTTTTCGCTCATCCATTGTGATAGTTCACCAAGAACCTGAACCAAAGCCCAGCTTGGTTTTAATGTTGAAGAAATATGTCGCTGTTTTTTAGTGATAAACTCATCGTATAGAACGGTAGTTGAATTGAATGAAAATCCAGGTTCATAGACATTCAAAAATATTGTCAAATTGATTGGTAAGCTAAGTAATTGTTTCTGCTTATCCGTTAGTTGCTGTATTTCTACCCCTTTTTCCTCTAGTAAGGGCTGTATTTCAGTATCCCAGTCAAGCTGTGGAACTTCAATGTTTGATACAGAATCTTGGTCATAGATATCCTTAAGCCTAGCATCATTGTTTAAGTCAAATGTTCTACATGACATTACAACTTTTACCGTGCCAAACGATTTAGCATCCTCCAGCAGTCGGAAAAGAACCTTTTTGACATTCCCGCCTCGACCAGAAATATCACTAACGGAATCAACTTGGTCAATGAAAAGTACAGACTCGTCATTAGGAGACAAGGTTTTAAGTGTTGTAACGGGGCTTTCTTGCCTTCCTGTTATTTGAAATCCTAGCTCCTCTTTATTGTTGCATGATAAAAATTGATCAATGCGAAAAGCCAATACGGGGATGCCTTTATCTACTAGCTTGTTCAGCACACCACGGTTAATACCTGATTTTCCAACACCTGCTGAACCTGTAATAAATACGATATCTATATCAGACTGTTGATTTAAAATCACATCAACAACATCATTCTCAGTTTGACGTTCAATTACTTTCCCAGAAAAACCAAAGGGTAAATAGGAGTCCAAATAGGCTTCCGTTTCTTCCTCAATCTTGTTTTTAAGCGTTGAATCAAACAACCAACTTTGGAATACCAATGTGCCTTTTTTTAATATTTGGTCTCTAAGTTCATCCGTCGTTAGTTTGGCGTTGAAGTTTTCTTCCAGTATTCCTCTAAGAAATGAATAAGTTCCTTTTCCATATTTAAAATAGAGGTCACCGTGACATTCAATAAATGTATCCAGTTCACGTTCAGGGAATATTTCGACGATGCTACGGTTTAACCAGTCAAAAAGAGTCGCGCCATTAACCCCCCAATGTTTTTTGAGTTCAGTTAAGGCTTCTGCCTGTTTTTCAGATAAGTTAGCTTCTAGTTGCGAAAGGTCATTAGCTATTCGTGACTTTTCGGATAAAGTCCGAAAGTCTTTAGCATTATCTTGTGACACAAAAAAGCAATGTGCATTAGAATCATTGTCCAACCTATTAGCAAATGCTTTTAATACGCCTTTACTTTCTAATGCATTAATTGACCAGTTGCCAGTAGAACAATTATTCTTTGTTTGGTGCCATTCTGTTCTACCGTCCATCTCACAAGCAAACTCAAAACCGTCATATTCGGTATCAAGACCTTCAAACTTAAACCAATCCGATTTCCCTGAAACGAGCAATAGTAGGTACTTTACGATCCATTTCGACTCATAGCCATTGCCAAGCTTGTCTGCGATTCCACCTTTGAACATTTTTTATTTATTATTCCCTTATTAGAAAATCTTATAACCTGCATTAACCATCGATTTGGGTTAAAAGTATAATTAGCGCACGATCCTATTTAGATCCGTATAACAGTGTATTAGTGCGCATTTCGAATTAAACCGTCGACAATTCCAATAAAACACACTACTGCACATTATTTTTTATAATGTATTTAGTAAGTTACCAGTAAGTTTTATGGTATTCAACTTTGTTTAGTCTTTTACATAGCGAGCCATGAGATAAATGAGACTAATCTCAATCATTATGCGTAGTCACAATTGATTTTGTAGATTGTGAGTTTTGATACATCAAACCTTAAATTTGATCCACCCCTTCTTGCAACAATGCTTTTAATTTTGTTCGCCTCCTACTTGCGAAAGGTTGTTGTTTGATTGCTAACTCTAATTTCGCTTTTGTGCTGACAATATGCAGCTCCACCTCAGCTCTAGTTATTGATGTGTATAGCCATGAACGATCAATGTGACCACCTGCGAGTGCGACAATAACGACAGGGAATTGACTCCCTTGTGCTTTATGAACGGTCATTGCATAACCTCGCTTAAGGGCTGGTAATAATTCTTGAACTACACTTACTTCAATATCATCATCCATTTTTACAAGGCCAAGCGTGTCTTTGTCGGACTCAACGGATACTAATTTACCTAAGGAGCCGTTGGTAACATCAACTGAAACATTCTCTGTAAATAAGATGGGATCACCCTGTCGTAAATCGCCAAGCATCTTCTTTGTAAAAGTGGATAAATTGTCGCTCTCTCTTATTACAAAGCGCTGTCCGTTAGGATTTACCTCTTGCTGACAAAGCTCGTTTATTTTATCGACTAGGGCGTTTGTGGAGGCAACCACCATGCTTTTAGTGGGGTTTTTTGCGTATATTTCTGCACATTTTTGAGCTATAGAATCTGGTTCAACTTCATGAAAGTGGATTGAACCAGTAGTAAGCTTGGGTGGTACAATACCTTTTCGCACTAGGCTAGCATAGGCTGGAATACCTGTATCACCACTTTGACGCTTGACAATATCAAGTTTTGAGATGGGGATCGCCCCTGAATTCACAACATCCGCCAAAACGTTTCCAGCACCAATTGGAGCTAACTGATAGTGATCTCCGACCAGTAAAATCCGAACGTTTGGGTGGATATTCGTAATAATGTGATACATCGTTGCTACGTCCAGCATGCTTGCCTCATCTATTACTACAAGGTATTTGCCTTCGCCATCTTCAATAATCGTTTCATGTAGAAAGCGAGCGATACTAGTCGCGCTAATTTGACGATCTCGATTAGCTCCCTCGGTAGGTTTATTGATGCTGTCACGCATACGTTTAGCCGCACGACAGCTAAGCGCCATTGTTTTTATATTGTGATTGATTATGGTGTTATCAGCGGATAACTTTGTTGTGGAGACATAACCCAGCGCTTCGTATGCCGTTAAAACAGCATGGAGTACAGTAGTTTTACCCGTGCCTGCCCCGCCAATTATTGCGCTGAAGGGGCTTTCAATAGCGGTTAACACTGCTTCTTTTTGTTGGGGTAGCAGTGGGTAGGGTGAAAGCTCAAACGCTTTTTTACTTGCCTTGCTTTCTTCTTCGCCAAAGATCACTTTTTGTGATCTCATTGAGAGCATGCGCAATGCAATGACATTTTCGAATAGGTAGGTTGGGGTCAGTTGGTACTGTCCACCAGGGTAGATAATATAAGCATCATTGTTATGCGCTTTGAGTGCGGTGATGGCGAGCTCTTTCATGCTATAAGCTGGCTTGCTGTATGACTTGCTATTCGACGCAAGTAGTTCAGTATGTTGTAGTCTCTTTGTGACTTCTTTTAACAACTTGTCGTATGTGGCGACTGTATGGCCACCCTTAGTGCATATGCGTATCGCCTCGGAGACGGCCGCTATCATCCTTCTTGGATCGGCTGAGCTTATCTTTGGCTCAAATACACGTCGAACAAGGTTATCAACCTCAAAGAATTTCATCGAGAAAGAGCTGGCTAAAATGTATGGGTTTTCTTCAATGATAGTGCGTGGGTCGATTGAATATTGGTAGCCGCTTTGGTGGCTTCTATTTTCATTGACGATAGGCTGAAACTCAAAGATCATTCTTTGAACGTTAATCGGGATTTCTTTGCTCGTTAGCCAAGTGGCGTACTTGAGATTTCTATACTTTGAGTAGCCATTTACCAGTGTTTTTGCAATCTTTGGAGTGACCACTTTTTCAAGCGTAACAGTGCGCTTGTGCTCCATGTGCTTGAGTGTTTCAAGCTTAAACTCGCCCCAGAGGGCTTTAGCTTTCCCTTCACCCACACCTTTGAATGCGTCTATTTCTCTGATAAATGCAACAAAAGCATCCTCTGTTTGCGGCAGTATGCAAACACATTGCTGTGCCTTTTTTATATCGTGATGACGGTCTACGCCATGCTTTTTATAGCTCTGTTTTTCTTCGACATAAGCGTCTCCGTTGATTTTCCAGACCTGTCCTTTTTCTGGCTCAAAGACGGCCTGTTCAGCTGTGGCAGTGATATTATAAAAGTCACGACTACTGGTTTTTTCATGTGTCGTGGGACATACCGGCACCCCTCTGAAGCGCATTTTCCCCGATTTATAGGCCGCTAGGACTTTGGTTACTCGAATGGTAACGCTGGGGAGTAAGTTCATTGTTTCATCTGCCCTAGACGACGATAGACTTTAGCTACTTCGCTGAAACGTCCGTAACTACCCTTAAGCGCTTCATTCTCTGATTCCAACTCAAGGATGCGTTGAGTTAGTTTAGCCGCCTCAGAAAGGCTTATAGCGCCCTTAGGCATACTGGTATTATTCTGTTCATTCTTTCGTATGATGGTATCAACGGGAGAGATAATGCCAAATTCAGGTAAGCGCAGCATGTCCTCCAATCGATTAAACATCCTTGCTAACTCGGGGTTCTCAGGACGCTTGCCCGTGATGGATTTTTTGCCGATGCCAAACTCTTCGATAATTTTCTTTCGATTCAGCTTGCTGCCACTGACAAATTCATTTGCTGCTGAGAACTTGTTATCATCACCGGAAAGCTTACTCACCATTTCATCGAAGCGCTGAATATTTACATCGATTTTAATGATGCCTTTTTGGCGTAGCATATGCGCAAATTCATCCATTGCTCTGGTTGCCAAATCGAGGTGGCATGTTTGCTCAAAAGCGGTAGGTTCAAAACCGAGCTTTTTCGCTATGGCAGCGCGGTTGAGCTTGCCACGAAGCAACCAATCCTCTACTAATCCATACTGACCATCTTGACCTTTTATAGAGGCTACCCAAGCAGCAAATGGCTTAATTTTATCAGTACTGTCCATCTGATTAATCCCTCCTTGGCTTTAGAATGTTTGAATGATCATAGTTTGGTATTTCCTCCGCATTTGCCATCATTGTTTTGATGTAGACATACTGCTTTGCTATCGTATCGTTTTTTACCGCTATCACTGCCTCTAGTTGCTCTATCTTTTTTAGCAGTTCTACATCAGACATAGTTACGCGCTTTGCAATCTCCGGTGTAACACCACGCAGCTCTGCTTTTTTAGCATGATAATCATTATTAATTGCTGTATATACAGTAGGGGAGGACAGCGATTGGCGTGTAATATCAATCTTTAATTGAGAAAAAACTTTCTCGACTAATAAATCCCAGGTGAATTTTGTTTTCCATGTGCGGATCATTGCTCGGATCTCGTGTTGCTCATCACGAGTAAGCGGCACATTTTTTTGTTTTCTTGAATCTTCTTTTTCTGACATTACAGGACTCCCTCTATGCCAAAGTCGGCGAAGAGATTTGCTAGATTCAGCTCGTCTTCAGTAGGTGGTTTGGTCTCAGGTTGCTTCGCTTCAATGAGTTGCAGTAACGCTTTTTGGGAATCAGGCAAAAGCACTTTTACCTCTTCGACAACGCGCTTATCTATATCGGTCAGGCGAAATGAATGGCTGTTATTGACAAACTTAATCGCTGTGCCAATTTTTAAATCTTCACGCTCCATCAAGGTAATTAACTGTTCTAAAAGAAAGGTGTTTTTGTGATGTCTCAGGAACCATGCCTGTGTCATCTTATTAGTGTGTACGTGTTCATCGTTATTGATCGCTTGTAACCGCGCTTCTTGAACTCTTAAATCATCTTTTAATAATTGGATCGCTTTTTCATCATGCGCAAAATGACAGCTTGAGGTACACAGAGCACAGTGGCTCTCAAAATCATTTAAAAAACTACAAGGATTAACGGCAATTTGTTGCGTGCAGATACCTGTGGACGTTATGGTCGACGCTTTTTTGGTGGCCTCTTGGTATTTGGCATGACCAACAACGCGCACCTCCTGTTTCATTTCTTCAATCGTTTGCTCTTTGCGAAATAAATTATGCACTCGCTGCATTTTTTCATCATTGGTTTGATTGTCGTATTCGGCATTTTGCTTTATATCTTTTCGACCCGAAATAATGGCAACGACGCTATCTGAGATATCTAGCGATTTTTGTAGCATGGTGTTCGACCAATGACGCAGTTGATAGGGATTTAGGTCAATATCCTTCGCAAAGCCATGGCGCTGATAAATGGTTTCAGATTTACTGTTTCGTAAACCACCTCTCACTAGGTTCTCCAACTCTATAGATTCAATCGCGTAATAACTTGATCCCATTAGATAATTAGATGCACCATCTGTCATCTGCGCCCCTGTCCCGACAAACAATGCGTGGTTTAATTTTACCTTATTTTTTCCTTCGATTCGCCACGGAAAGGTGGGCACCTGTTGCTTAATATAAGAAATCCATTTTTCTTGTAACTCAGCAATCGTGTTAATCCCTTGGAAAATTCCCCATACAATAGGATTGAGCTGTTTTTCGGGAAGCCCTATGCCAAAAAGTATTTTTGCTTCACTTCCTCTCCGAGACATATTTACTTTATCTGATCGTGTGAGTGCATGGATTAGTTTTATAGGTCTATTGCGTGCCATAACGGAGTTAGGAGTGAGCGTGACTGTCTGCTCTTGTCCCTCGTAGAAACCGAGCAGATAACCCAAGACAAACATATTATCAATGGGTTTATTTACGTCGAATTGCTCAAGATTCAAAGGTTTATAATCACCCAATAAGTCACACAATTTCGAGGTCGGTTTTGCAAAAAAACGACACAGGATGCGTGCAGGCTCACCCGCTTCGTTCCAGTAGTGAAGCACTTCTGCCGTAGGTATGGCAGCTCCTCTGAAAAAATGCTTCCGATTTGCCTCATAACCTTTAGAGCCTTGCCAGTCGACCCAGTGAACCATTTGCTCTTTACCATCAAATTTGACCATTTTTGATTGTAAAGTTGAGTATGGCAGTACAAATTGTTCTTTAGCGGAACGTTGAGGTGAAGCTAGCCCTAATGTCGCACTTGAGATAATTAGCTCATCACGTAAATTGCGTTGATAAATACCTCTGGGCACATCCGAAGGGATAATTTTATTACGGATAGCGCCCATTGCAAATAATGCGCGATCATCCGGCATATTTTTCTCTCGCCTCGCCTTTAAGTCATCTCCCCCATCGCTGAGTGCCGCACTCACCGATGGGTATTTAATGGTTTTAGGTACAATGCCGTGCCCTTGAAGCCATACGATAAATTGAGAGCCTCCTCTAATCCAGTTCTCTTCCTTGGACGTCTTAATTAAGTCAGTTAACGTTTGTTGGCTGAAAGAAAACAGGTTAAGGCGAGCGGCTAGGTGGCGTGCCTTAGCTAATAATGGTTGCAAGGTTCTTTTTACGCCATTTTTTGCTCGATATTCCAGGAGGTAGCACATCAGAAGGTGCCGAATTATATCAGGATATTGCGCCTTAAGTGGCACCACTATAGTTCGAATACTTTGAGCGGCAACAATGTTATGCAAAGGAAGTTTGACCGGCGTGCCCTCTAATGTACTCACCGTCCAGTGGTGGTCATCCCAACTCGCAGGTTCACCGTTTTTATTGATGATTAGGTGTAACGGAACTTTCTTTTTTTCATCGATGAGCGTTTGAGCCGCTTTTTGATATCTATTGAGCATGAAGGGCACTCCTGTTGGCCATTCTTTCATCGCAGACAATAATGGTGACATCCACCCACTTGATTTGTGTTGCTAGCCTTTGAAGCAGATAGGAAGGATCTCCTTTGGCGATCTGCTTATCATATAAGCGTTGTGCATCATCGCGAATATTTTGATGATCACCGTACTCAAGCGCTTGGAAGTTGTTGCATCCATAACAGGCGAGGGGACGTTTTATTTCACCGCACGAGGAACAGGATTTTTGACTTTTTGCTTGCCCAGCCTCGTTACCTTCACTGTCGATCATGGTGTATTTTGTTTGTTTTTGAAGGGTCGCTATGTCAGCATCGAACATTTGTTTTAATTGAGTATTGCCGAGGAATTGATTATCGGTGTTTGCTCGTTGCTCATCAGACATATCAACATAGTATTTAACGGAGGTTAAAGTGTTCCCTAGCAAACTGGCAATTTCAGTCGCATCAGCGCCCATTATTGCAGCCGCTGTGCCTACGGTATGTCGAAATCGATTGTTTGCCACTCTCATATTCGGCACACGGTCGCTTTTTAAGTCTAATTTTTCTACTGCCACGGCTATGTTTCTAGTAATACCATTTGAACTGTCATGAAAGCCTGTGCCTTTCTCTGATAGTGCCTTAAAGACCTCTGTTTTATCTGCAAAATTGGTTTTAAAAAAAACGGGGGTGAACGCGATAGGTGAGCGCATCATTAAAACATCAAGTTCTTCTCTTGTTACTTGTATATTAGATTTAGCCAAACTAAATTGAAGGCAGCGACGATAGGCTTGGCGATAGCACAGTACTTCCTGGGTCAATTTTGCGTTGAGACTAAGCGAGTAACGCTCCACGGATTTTCGAAAGTTTGACGTGTCTTTGGCTTTCCATAGTCGAACCTGAAGTTCGTCTTCGTCTGAAAAATCGAGGGTTTCCATATCTTGCTGAGCGATATCTTTTTCATCTTTAAAAGGTGCACCCACCGGCAGTATATCGTTCCATTTTGTCTGATTTAAATTAGCAGAGCGACGCACTAAAGCGTAGACCAAGCGGAGCATAATAAAATGTTTTACGATCGTTAATTTGCGTAATTGGGACGTAAAGTCATCGGTATCTTTAGCTAAGTCGATTAATTTAGCCTTCAATGTCTTTGCTAGCTCGCGTTCAAAAGATTGTACCTCAAACTCACTCAACGCACCGGTCTCGATACAATACGGGTTATTTTTTCGCTTAGGCTTTTTATAATTTTTTTCTACCCAATCGTGAGCGTCACGATATTCTGTCTTATCGATTGTTATTAATTCCCTTAATAGAGCCTTTATACCCTTACGTTGGTACTCAAGCATTAGCGGCCAATGGCCTTCGATTTCTGACTGAGAAAAAGTCGTAATGAAAAGTTTTCTGAGGGTTCCGCAAATATCGCCGCTTATCGATGTCACTGCTCTTTTGGTTGCGATATTTCCTATGGCGAGCCTCAGATGACATTGGAATTCATCACTCCAATCTTTGGTATGAAAAAATTCAACATCTACCTGCTGCCCCACTGAGCCTAAACCGTTGAGCGTCCAAACGTCATCGAAGCAATTAAAAGGAAAGCCATCTTTGGAGTTAAACTGGGCCTCGTCACCATACTGCTTTTTCCAGTCCTGAAGTTTTTGTTGTCTGCTCGCCTGTGGTTGCAGCTCAGGCACTAATGTTAAGCTCATACTGTATCTCCTTCATCAGCTGCCGCTGTCATTTTATCTTGGCGAGCCTTATTCAGTGCTTGTGATGACTTATAAATTTTAAAACGATTGTATCTTTCAGCCATGGCTGAATCACGCGTCCAACCCATCATGTACTTCCGCATTTTTTCCACCTCGTCATGACTCAAGCCCTGCTCCTCTGCAAGCTCCGTAAGAATTTCATTGAACTTATGACGGAGCAAGTGGCAATGGATTTTAAAGCCTATTAATTTGGTGAGCTTTTCAAAGATTTTATCAATCGAAGATAGGCTCAAAGCCTCTCCAGCCGTGCCCCTGGAATTATTTTCGCTAACAAAAACAAATTCGTGATTATTGGACTTTGGATATTGAGTACGCACATCATTGATGTAGTCCTGTACCTGTATCATCAATGTCTTAGGAGCATGTGATTGATGCGGTTTAGTTTTCGTAGCAGGGATAAACTTACGAGTATCATCGCGGTCGTTTGGCCGTCTAACTATCGATATTTCATCAAATGACCCCTCCAGTTTCATATCTTGAATCTTTAAGCCTGCGTGATCGCCACGGCGGTTACCGGTTTCAATATACAAATTGACCATTAGATAGTTACGAAATTTCGAACGTTTAAAGGGATTTTTAGGCGAATCGACTTGAATGATATCCATGAGTTCTAAAAAAGCGTCTGTTGGAAGTGGCGATTCCGCTTCACCCCCACACTCAGTATTAAAATCTTTTAACTTTTTTAGGCATTCGGTTAAATACTCTATTGCAAGATCGTATCGATATTTAACCTCTTCACTGACCAGATTATCAGCATGCACGTGGGTATACATGAAATACAAAAAGTCTTTGAAACGCTTTATTTTTCCCTTCGCAGTATCTGCGCTTGATAATTTTTTCGCGACACGACCAGAATGTATTGCATTCTCGATTGCTTGGTCACTCTTTACATCAATACGAACAGCATTACTAAACTCGCTGCCGGATTTGTATTTGCAAGAATTAAAGAAGGCTCGTAGCTCAGCAATTTTGAAGAACGTTCCTGTGTGAACACGGTCTTCAATATCAATCGTCTTGCTTTTAAAATATTCAAGAACACCTTGCAACTGCCTCGCGTACTTTAAGCTTGTATCAAATGCCTTGCCACTGAGATGTATCGTGAGATAATTAGAAACCCAAAGGCTGTAAGGAATGTAATCAGGAGTGCTGATGCTTACAAATGGTTTATTGTTGTTGGTGTGATCTTTACCAACATACACAAACATGTTTGCTTTGTTTTTTTTAACGTCCATCCTACCAAGCCTTTACATATTTTTGTTCTAAGATATATAATTTATAGTATAGGCACAAAAAGGGTTTTGTCAATGCAGAGTAGAGCTAAGTGATTTATTTTACTGGATAAGGTAGGGTTTACATTTTTTTCTTTCTACATAGCTTCATGTTGCTCAGCAACATACCATTGTAAGAAGTTAAAGGTAGAGTAATCTTGGTTAGTAAAAGCTTCATGAGCAAGTGAATTAATACGCTCAGTAATTAAACACTCATGTTCGTAGGTTAATTCAAATAACTGACCTAAGCTTTCAAATTCATGTGGCGGCGCGTCAATAGCACCAATAATAGGTAAAGCACCTGTCTCACTGACGTAAGTAAATAATCGATTCATGTGCTGAATTTCTTCATTAGCATGTTTACGTAAAAACTCTGCGCCACCAGCAAAACCTTTTTCTTCACACCATGCACTCATTTGTAAGTACAAGTTTGAAGAGTAAAATTCTAAATTAAGTTGTTGATTTAACTTTTCTACCATTTCAGCTTTTAACATAGTTTTGCCTTAAAGATTTTAATTGGATGAATTCTGCCTTTTTATCAGCATTGATTCAAGTAATAAATCGTATCATTGTCATTTTACAAACATAAAAAAACCTTATTAACCAAGTGGTTAATAAGGTAAATTATTCTTATTCGTGTTATTAAAATTATTGCTTTTAATATCGGCTTTAATGAACGATTTTAATACGTTAACTCTTCTTTAGAACTTGTAACTGATCAAGAATCACTTCAGCTTTGCTAACTTCAAACGATTTAGGCTCCTCGACATGCAAGCTGATTACTTCACCATTATCTATAATCATGGCGTAACGCTGAGACCGCACACCACCAAAGGTAGCCGTATCCATACTTAAACCTAATGCTTTGGTGTAACTACCATCACCATCGGCTAGCATCATGATGTTTTCAGCATTTTGTGACTCACCCCAAGCATTCATGACAAAAGCATCGTTTACTGATAAGCAAATTATTACGTCGACACCTTTAGCTTTTAATTCATCTGCTGATACGACATATCCTGGTAAATGCGCAGCAGAACACGTTGGTGTGAAAGCACCTGGAACAGCAAATAACACGACCTTTTTAGCCGCAAAAAGCTCAGCCGTATTATGCGTGATCATTTCGCCATTCTTTAATTCTTGCAGTTCGCCTACTGGCATTAGTTGGTTTTGTTCGATCATGAAAACACCTTTGTGAGTTTGTGATAAATATGCATAAGTCGTTTAATAATTTACGCAGGTAAAAATAATTATACTTAGCTTAACAAACTTGAACTTATTAAGACGCTTTTTTAAGTGTAAGCCCAATATCATTTACCTGATTACTCACGTCGACCGAAATCACATTCGATAATTGCTGTGAATCACGAACTTCTTTGTCGACATTAGCCATAGCTTGCTCAAAGGCGATAAAGTGTGTGCGTTGCAAGGTAATTTGCTCAAGGGTATCTTGAGCAACCGTCGCAGAAACCTGCGCTTGTCCGGTTACCGCTAACGAAGTCTCTTGCAATTCATCAGCAATAACGCGCTGATTATGTGATGCTTTCTCAATATCGTTAATAATGCCTTCAATCGAATTACTTGCGCCTTGCAGTTGATTTAACCGTGCTGAAATTTGTTTGAGTGATTCTTGCGTTTTGCCCGCGAGTTGGCGAACTTCATCGGCAACCACAGAAAAACCTCGGCCATGCTCGCCTGCCCTTGCAGCTTCAATGGCAGCATTAAGTGCCAGTAAATTAGTTTGATCTGCAATAGCGCTTATCACATCAACAATAGAAGTAACTGACTCAACTGAATGAAATAGTGAAGTAATTGCTTCTTTACTCTCCTTCGCGGCCAAATTGGTAGATTCACTTGCCGCTAAGACTTGTGACACATGATGTTGACTCACTTCCATTGCTTTCTTAGTTGCTTGAGCATTGTTAACAACCTGTCCTGAGAGAGTATTTACTGTTTCAGTCGCTGCACCTAGCGCTCCCATAATTTGTCTCGCCCCTTGCACGTGCTCGCTAGTGGTATGTGATGACTGATAAATACTTTGCACTTGGCTTTCCATTGTCGTTAATGCTTTCGCAACTAAATCCAATTGTTGTGCTTTGTCTTTATCATCTTGCGCTAACTTGTTAACCATATGATTGAAACTAGTGGATATTTCGCCAAACTCAGTTCTCTTATCGATATTGGTAATATTATCAACTTTGCCTTGTTCCATTAATTGCACAAAACTATCACGTAAATTACGTAAAGGGTTAAGAATAACGCTACGCTGTAACCAGTAATTTGCTAAAAGAAAAATCACTAAAAAGATAAGCAATCCGATGACAATAATATTTAACTGCTCATTTATTTTCTTTTGTCGCTGTGAAATATTCACTTCACCTTGCATAATGGATTGTTCAATATTCCCTACTTGTTTTGCCAATAGCACTAAGCCCATATTTCGTTGCTGTTGTTGAGTTAGAGTATTTTCAACTTCTCGTTGATAGCGATTGAATAACGACTGTAATTCATGAATAGCTTCGAGACTTAAATCTTGCTTTTCTTCACTGTCTCCGAGCAAATCATCACTTTCATCCAGTACATCTTCATCACTTTCTGCATAAATAGCTAAAGCGGGTTGTGTTGATAAAAAACGCCCTAGGTTTTGTAACTCTTTTAGAAGAGAGTTTATCGATTGCATGTTTGACTGTTGCTGGGTAAACATAACCTCTCTAGCACTGACCAAGTCAGCCAGTAACTTAGCTATCGCTTGTGTTTTAATCAGGTAGTTAAACTGTTCCTTCAACGACAGTTCTTTTGTGCTTTGCACATAACTAGCTAAATCATTGTTGATAGCTAACATTTCCTGTTCACCATTACGTAACAGCACCAATGGATCACCGCTGAGCTTACCCATACCACGAAATTTAGTTTCAATATTATGGGCAAGAGATTTAGCTTGTGAGTCGATTTGATCAGAAAGCTCATCGATATGTAAGCTCTGTGCTTGCTCAACAATTAATGCCAGTTGTTGCTGAGCGCGACTTAATAGGGATACATCACCCGTTTGCAAATATTCAACAATAGTACGATTAAACTTAACGGTTGTTAATGAAATAAGTGCCTGATAACCCTTATATTGCGCCTGGCTTTTACTTAAAGATTCACCGACGTGATACATGGTTACTAGATAGATCACAGCAAAAATACTAATTGCTGTAGCAGATAAACGGGAAAAGCTAGAAACACGCATAACGGGGATGCCTTTATGATGAAATAAAGGCAATGGTCACTCATTTATATGACAGTTAGGTTACATAAATATGACGTATTTATGTAACCTACAAATGATTAAACTAAGTCGTTGGTTTAGGAATGGCTTGTTTAACATAAACATCAAAGCGATTTTTTTTCATATTGATACTCATCGATGGTTTTTTATTTGCCAGTGGCGGTGCATAACTTGGACGTTTTACTACAACACGATATTTAGCTAACACGAGCGCGGGGGCAAGTAAACCATCCGCATCAAGGTCTTCGCCAACAAGAGACTGGAAAATACGCATCTCTTTTTTTACCGCAGCAGATTTCTCTCGGTGCGGAAACATAGGGTCAAGATAGACAACGTCAGGTTCAGTCGCTAAATCTATTTCATCTAACGAGGAGCCGTGAATTAATTGCATGTTGTTGGCAATATCGGCAACTTCATGATTGAGTCTGGCACGCTCTATGCCGTCGTCTAAAAGCGCTGCAACAACCGGCATACGTTCCAATAATGTAAGTTTACAACCTAGGCTCGCCAATACAAAGGCATCTCTACCAAGCCCTGCGGTAGCATCTAATACGTGTGGCGTAAAACCATGTTTTAAACCTACCGCTTTGGCTATGTCTTGACCACGGCCACCACCAAACTTACGTCGATGAGCAACCGCACCTTCGACAAAGTCTACCTTGATAGCACCTAGTTTAGGCTCATCTAATTTGCAAAGCTCTAAGGCGTGATGATGCAGTTGCAACAAAAATTCAAGTTTTGGCTGTTTAGTCGCAGCGGCCACATCCCCTAAATAGTTAAATTGCCATTTTTTGGCTAGGCGTTTAGCGTATTCGCTATCAACACTATCAACGTATCCAAGGGCGATGTTGCTTAAGTTTTCGCTGGCAATAGTCGGGCTCATTAGCTTCCTATATGCTTGCCTAATGAAGACAAGTTTTTTGATTTGTTTCTACAATATTGCCTTCATTATAAAGCTTTGTCTTTCACTAACCACTCAAATGGCTAGTTAATTGTGCCTAAATTGACTTTAAATGAAATTTCTCATCACTTTTCCCTTGCCGCCCCTTAACAAGGTCATTGAATTTATATTAAAATAAAACTACTTGCTCTTTATTCACACAAATAGATAATAAGTGACTGAGGAATTGGTTTACTTTAATCTCACAGGAAAGCTTTTGTCATTATCGGATGCTGTTAATAAACACCCAAAAAGTCCAAACCCACAGCTTTGTGCCGTAACCTTATTAGGTAATTTAGTCGCAACACCGGATATTCGTTATCGCGCTAACCCTGCGACTGCGATCACTGAAATTGTGTTAGCTACGTCCAGTAAGTGGTTAGATAAAAGCACCAACAAATATAAAGAGTGGACTAGCTATCACCATGTAAAAGTAGAAGGTGAATTGGTTGAACTAGCATTACTGCACGCCAACAAGGGTGACATTATTTTACTGCATGGTTATTTAAGTAATATTAAGCCAAAAACAACAGATAAAAGCACTATTCACTTAGGTATTGTCCACGCTAATTTTGTACAAAAATTTGATAAAGGTTACACGCAAGCAATCAATCAAATCCATTGTAGCGCCCAATTAACTTCACAACCAAAACTGATGTTAACTGAACAGAATAAACATATAACCCAAGCCAACATTTTAATTAATCAGCATATTTACAATACCGATAAACAAATATGGCAAACTCTTTCAGTAGAACGCACCATTCATGTTTGGGGTAAACAAGCACAATATTTAGCAGAACACGGCGATATTGGTGATGAATTAATGTTAGAAGGAAAATTAAGTTACACCAGCGGTGTTAATAAAGATCAGTTTATTGAAGTAAAAAATGTGCATTTGTTTAAAGGTGCATAAATAAGAATTTAAATACTCGTTAGTAAAATACTGAACTATGGATGACTCAAATTAATGCTTAACGCAAAGTACGCAACCTTTTTTATTTTTTCCTTATGTCTGTTTTTCGTCAGTGAAGACAGTCGTGCCAGTAAGGAGAAGCAATATTTATTACAAAAAGTAGCGCAAGCTCCGCAATTAGAAACAAAAAAAGACCAGTGGCTGATACTGCTAGAACAGCCAGGAAATAGTCAGTACTACTATCTTGCAAATAAACGAGGAAAAGTTTATCAATTGGAACAAGATGATACTGCTAACACGGCTTTATTATTAGACTTACAGCGTTTTTCCTCAGAAGAGTCCATGCTTCAGCTAACTGCTTTCACTTTGCACCCTAACTTCTCACTACGTGATCAAACAGGTTTTGGCACTTTCTATACTGCTCATGTTGAAAAGGTGACTAGCAACAGAAAAAGGCAGCGTTTAAAAGTCTCAACCACCACACCACTTTCTAATGATGCCATAGTGACCGAGTGGCAATTAAATGCAGACAAGCAAGTTGATGAATCTAGTCAACGAGAAGTTCTCAGAATAGCCGTTCCCACCTTGGAAAACGGAATAAAGCAATTAGGTTTTAATCCTTATAGCAAATCATGGCATGATGATTTTGCACAGCTGTATATCTCACTTTCACAGAGCTCTGAATTAAAGCAACAACCACTGTATTCAGGTGCTATTTTACGTATTCAACCACAACGTAACGGTATCAATAGTTATAGTGTTCCTCTAGACAATCCTTACTACGCTAATGAAAAATTTGATAAAACGCTGTATTTATTTGGTGCAGGCAACATAAATCAATTTATTTGGCCGGATAGATACGACTCTCAGCTACTAATATCACATCAGTATAATTTTAAGGACACAATGAGACATTGGCTATCTTATAGTGATGGCGGTGAAGATTGGCGTAAGCAAGCGCCGACGAAGTTTTTGTATCAAAACAAAAAAATGCTATCTGCCAATAGTTTATTAGTATACCGAGGGCAAAATGCCCCCACCTTACGCAACAAATTATTATTATTAACCAAAAACCAAAAACAATGGCAACTAAACTCACTATCACATGAAATATCACCTGAAACACGACTTGAAAATAACCAATCTAATAAACAACGAAAAGTACTTCCTTCCCCAACAGTAGAGTGGTTATTAAAGCAACAAGCATTGCAAACAAGTAATTTAACTCTCTACCGGGATAATCGCGGAGAATTACTATTTTTCAACGAAGACTCCGGCGCTATATACCAATTATTTCAACAAGACATAAGCTTAGACGTAAATAAAAGCCAAGAGAATGGATTTAGCTGGATAACATTCTTTTTCTTTACCCTGTTAATTCTGCTTATCGGCTATGTTTTATATCAGATGAAGACACAACAGCAGTCGGCTAAGGCCTTCGTTCGTCGTGAGTTTTCTAACCTGACACTCAGTGAAGATAAGTTATCGATAAAACTATTCAAGCGGCATGAGAAGGAAGCAGAAAAGATCGTCGCATTAGCTGATGTTAAACAATTCCAAATATTGCTTGGCGATTTGGTCGTTTCGACAATCAATACTACCATGGGGCACGGCTTTAATGCGGACCATGAACAAGCGTTACGCGAAATATTTCATATTGAACAAATTGCAAAAATGACAGATAACAAAATCCGACGTATTAACATAGCAATTAATACTCAAGCAAAAAAGAAGCACGTCATTTGCTTATATTTACGTAAAGGCAGCGATAGAATAACCAAAAAAGGTTACTTTACTGTAGTTGATGAGGCTATTGATTGGTGTTGGCTCATTGCCAAGAATATTAATAGTGAGCAGACAGGAGAGCGTTCTTTTAAATCCAAATCCACTGCCGATATAGTGCATTCTGAACATAAAACACATGATGATACACCTTTACATAAACAAGCTGCGATAATTCGTCCAGTGCCTCTTCCAAGAGAAAGTATTGTAGAGTCAAAAAAGATAGCGGAAGTAGTTATTTCAGCAAAAAACAATGATGAAATCACTTTAGTTGATAATCATGCTGCGACAACTATAGAGTTAGCTAAAGTAGAAACCGACTTAGTTAACGCATTAGAAAAATTAGTAAAACTGCAACAACAAGGCTTTTTAACTGCTGATGAATTTGAGCAAGCGAAAGCTAAGCTGTATCATTTTAAATAAAATTTTATTTTGATTAATACGTAAAAAACAAATCAAAGCAAGAAAGCTAATGTGAGCATTATTCTTCTATGCTTTGATTTGTTTACGCGCTATAAGCGGAACTGCGTCATTAATTTAATCGGTATAACTATGCGCTCCAAGTTTCTCTTATTTTCCGCTCGAACATCAACAATAAAAATACTAGCGAGTTTCATCATGCTAATTATTGTCGGGATAGCCTTATATCAATGGCTGATAGTGGCACCAATAATATCTCCCTCTCAGGGCGCAATATTAACCACAACAGACAATAGCTTCAGCTTAAGCGACTGGACAATCGACTTAATTGAAAAATTGAATTGGCAAAAAGACAGCAGTTCCACCTTTGTTAACGCAGTATTACTCTTTGTTTTTTTATCGTTAGCCACTAGTGTAGGTTTCCCCCGACAAATTGCTGCTTTAGTTGCCGGTATTAATTTAGGTGCTTTTATCGGCGTAATTATTGCCACAGTCGCAGCAACGCTTGGTTGCTTCATCACTTTTAGTGTCGCCCGATATTTCTTAAGGGCTAGCATTACCCGCAAATACCCGAACAAGCTTGCAAAGTTATCGAAATTTCTTGGCGAGCAGACTTTTTTAAAAGCTATTGTTTTTCGCATATTACCCTTAGGGAGTAACTTTTTAACCAATATTATTGCCGGAGTTAGTAAGATCTCAATGCCCGCTTATGTAGGCGGTTCTTTTGTTGGTTTTATCCCACAAATGACCATATTTTCACTTGCCGGCAGTGGTATACGTTTAGGGGCACAAAATGAATTAATTGCTAGCGCTATATTATTTGTTATTGCACTGTTATTAACAGGTTATCTTGTTAAAAAGCATAAACTAAAAGCTAAGGCAGACTCTTTAACATAATATAGTGCCGGGGCTGTTAAGCTTACAAGAGTAAGCTTTGCTCGATTTTATGGTGAATATCCGCAGCCTCCACTAGAGATTTTGCAGTTAAATGCTCAACGCTATACACTTCAGTAGTAACCCCATATTTTTCACGTACCTTTCGCAGTAACAAATCAAAGTCACCATCCCCTGAAAGTAAGATTACCGTATCAACGTCAGCAGCAGCTTCCATAATATCAATGGTAATGCCTACATCCCAATCACCTTTAGCGGAACCGTCACGCCGTTGAATATAAGGCTTTAGTTTGACGTCAAAACCAATATGTTTCAGTGCTTTTTGAAATTTATGCTGCTGATCATCACTACGTTGAATTGCATAAGCATTAGCGATAGTGATATCGCCTTGCGCTATCAATTCTTGCCATAACAAACGGTAGTTAAATTGCTTAGCAAAAGTATCTCGCGTGGTGTAATAAATATTCTGTACATCGACAAACACAGCAATTTTTTTCAATATGAACTCCTGAAGTAAAGGTATTTATACCCATGAAACTAGTGTGCTAACAGTTTACCCACAAACCAAGACAATTTTAACTAATGATGTTAAAATTCAATTTTTGTAGCTGTTAATGACTAATCCGAGCGATACAACATGTTGGCCTTACGTTCTTTTTTCTATTTATTACTAAAATTCCCTCTTAAGTTACTGGTTCGATGTAAAATTATCGCTGACAGTCAAAGCATTACCGAACAGCCAAGTCAGCCAATTTTTTACATTGTCCGTCATCAATCTGCATCTGATCTTTTAACGTTGCAAAGTGCATGTAAAAAACAAAATCTACCTGATCCTCTTGGTAAAGTAACCATTAACGGCACAAGCTTTAATCGTACTTTGTGCTTGGCAAAATCAACACCACTTTGCTCATGGCGTAAAAGCAGTAAAACAACAGCAACGGCACAAGGTTTAGCATTATTAAATCAGCATGTTATCGATGAAAATCTCGATGCAAAACTAATCCCAGCCAATCTAATTTGGGGAAGAACGCCTACCAAAGAACGTAAAAACCTCAATATAGGCACCCTGCTTGCCGATCAAGAATCCCCAAATTGGTTAAGAAAATTATTTATCGTTCTCTTTTTAGGTCGTGACACCTTAGTGCGATTTAGCGAAGCGTTTTCATTTCGTAATATCTCTGACAATCACGGTAGTGATGAAGCCGCAGCCCATAAATTTTTACGCGTTGCTCGCTTCCATTTCCATCGTCAAACTATTGCTGCTAAAGGCCCTAGATTAATGCATCGTAAGCAAATGTTTACTGCATTATTTGCCAACCCGTCAGTCAAACGTATTATTAGCGATGAAGCTAAAAATAAAAAAGTTTCAGAAGCTGAAATAAAGAAAAAAGCGTTAGACATTATGAATGAAATTGCTGGTGACTACAGTGTTTCATGGTTACGTTTTGGTGAAATAATTTTGCATTGGTTATGGAAACGCTTATACAGCGCCATTAATGTAAGTAACGCCAAAGTATTACGTAAATTAGCGC
>OJGO01000161.1_pt1 | contig 32189 bp, 46 predicted proteins | sample 1594871 | NCBI WGS metagenome assembly OJGO01 (sample SAMN05416798, study PRJEB24817) | seawater metagenome | isolation source: Sea water | place: Canada:Atlantic | collected 2013-07 | reverse complement strand
TAAAACTAACCCACGTTCGGAGGCTAGCACCTCGTGGGGAGTCATTGTGTCTATAAATGCTTTTAAAGTTGGGCGTATATGAATGAAATTTGTAGATCACATATGTTGTGGATTTTATATCAGGATAGTGACGAATATATATTAGCGGTTGTCTGTGGAACTGTAGGCATATTCGAAACGGTTGTTAAATTAACAACCGTGGAAGTTAAATCATATTGTGTGCAAGGCGAACTATTTATTAATGAACTCGCTTCGAAGATCAGATCTAATCCTTTCATATACACTGATAGGTCTATTAAAAATTTAAAAGAGTTCAGTGAATAAACATTATAACAAGCTAATTAATAAGGATAAAAAATAGTTGGCTGTTTTCGTTCCTCAACATTTTAGCCAACAATATTTTGCCCATTAACGAGGGCGTTAGGCAGCAAAGGAAAGCTAGGTGAGTAGTTTCAATATTAGAGCCTTAAATAAAGATGATTGGTCAACTTACAGAGAGCTTCGTCTTCTTTCCCTTCAAGACTCTCCAGACTCTTTTGGAAGTAGTTATGAAAAAGAGTTTTCCTTTTCACGAGATGAATGGGTTTCTCGTCTTGACCTAGGTAATATGGTTAAACGTGCTCTTCCACTTGTTGCAGAGCTAAATGGGGTTGCAGTTGGTCTAGCTTGGGGGTTACTTCATAATCCTCAAGATAAAACTGCTCATATTTATCAAATGTGGGTTTCTCCGAATGTGCGTGGCCAAGGTGTAGGTAGTTTATTGCTTAAAAACATCATAGCGTGGTCAAATGAACTTAATTTAGATTATGTTTCGTTAGCCGTAACAACCATTAATAAAACGGCAGTAAAGTTATATAAAGCCTATGGATTTGAGCCTTACGGCGCATTAGAAACTCTTCGTGAAGGTTCAGAATTATCTGTTCAGCCCATGAAATTGAAACTGTGTGCAATAGCTGCCTAACAAGAAATTAAACAAGGACAAAAAACAGTTGGTTTTTGCTCCAGCGTCGCTTATTTTAACCAACTATTTTTTGCCTCTTAGTGAGGTGTTAGGCATCAAGGATAGTATGGAGTCTGAATTAAGGATCGGTGATTGGGTTAGAAGTTACGGTTCTGGAATTTGGAGAATAAATAGAATTCTAGAACTAAACGATTTTGATATTCCATCACAAAGTTACAAACCAAGGACAGCGATATTTTCTTTTCGATTTGTTAACGACTCTTTTAAGCGTTCATTTTCAACGGAAAGTTGCGACTCAGCTTTTGTTTCTCATTTGGAGCCAGAAGAAAAGGAAAAGCTTGATTCATATATCAAACAAAACCAAGATTTGTTGTCCAAATTTGATGCTTATAAACCAAAATCAATTGACGCTATTTACAATACAAATGTAAATATACCAGCTTCGAGAAATCAATCTGAACTTGAAGAAGATCTATCAGAGTTTAAATCACTTAATATAGAGCAGCTTTATTCTAAACTATTATCTTCTGGTTTAGGTTCAAGTGGAAGTAAAGGTTGGACGGCACAATTTGTTTCCAAAAATCATTGTAGTGTTGGTGGTAAACTAGTGTATAGCTTTTCAAAGGTTTTGACGTTTTGAATGCCTAACAAGCTAATAAATAAGGACAAAAACAGTTGGCTGTTTTCGTTTTTCAACATTTTAGCCAATAATTTTTTGCCCATTATTATGGCGTTATGTCATTTAGAGGTTAGGTGTAATTTATGAACAAGTTTTACTGTGCTCTTTTATATATAGTCTTGTTTGGGCTCGTCTCTTGTAAAGCTACGAAAGGAATAGAAACAATGAATATTACTGACACAGCTTTAGTTGAATTAGCTAATATACTATCAGAAAATAATCCTCTGGTTTTATCGCACGTCCAGTTATTTTAAAACCTATAATGAAGAGCTTTATCAACTTGGAATTGAATCTGAAATGAAATTGAGAAAGGTTATTGCTTTAATTGATTCATTAGAATTCCATAACTTTTCAGTTGGAGTTGACGCCGATACAGAAGGTGGTGAAGTTCTTTTCTGGTTGGATAAATTAAGTAACCATACTCTATCGACTAATCAATGTTTTGTTGATCTTGTAGATAGCTATAGGGCTGTTGGTAAATATAATGCTATTGGAAATTTTCTGTTTAATTCAAAGCTGGCGCCAATGCCATATTTTTGTATAGAGCAAGCCGGTTATAAGCTTGCATCAATCGATGCAGACACAGATAGCTATGATTTTATCCTTGTAAAGGATAAGCAACGTTATCGAATAGAAAATTTGTCTAAAAAAGCAGGAATAGATATAATTTTTTATGAGGCGTTATGTGAATAATTCGAGCAGCTGGAGTGATGTCGATGGATACCGTTAGTTTTATGGATGTTGAAGAGACTGATAAGGATTTAATAATTTCCTTTGCTCTAGATATTGGAGATGGTTACATTAAGACCCTTCTCCTGCATCGAACATTATTTTATGAATTCATAATGCCTGAAGATGAACAGGGCACAAAAGTAAGTCTAGAAGGTAGTGATATTACTGAAGTCCATATCAATACCCTCGAAAGCGTTACATTTGATGAAAACGTAATGAAAATTAAAGCTCGTTTTAGCTCACACGAAATAAACTTACGAAAACTTGAGTTAGAAGAAGTCACACAAATGAAAGAGTCTTTAGTTCATCATAATTTTGATGATAGGTTTGAGATTAAATTCATATAACGAATACTTCAAACGTAACAAAACAATTGGTTAGGTTCCGCTTCGCTACACATTTTAACCAACTATTTTTTATGGGTAACACCAGTGTTTAGTTCAGGGATTGAGTATGGCAAATCAAAAAAATATGTACGCAGTATTCTTACTTGCATTAATTCCATTACTCGGGCTTTGTGCTTATGGAACATGGATACTTGATTCCTTTAGTACAATGTTTATAAATGGCTCCGCAGCTAGTGAGGTTTTTTCTCAGCAAGTAAAAAATGATAATATTGCTACAGCTGAAATATCAGAAAGGTTAAAAACCATTGCTGAAGCGGAATTTCAAATGGGTGTTCACACCAAAGGGCTAATGAGCTCTTATTATTTTTTAGTTATTTCGGCTATTGGTATTGCTGTACTTCAAGTGAAACTGTTCAAGGCGGCATTAAAAACACATAACAAGCCAATTAATCAGGACAAATAACAGTTGGCTGTTTGCTCCTACGTCGCTTATTCTAACTAACAATTATTTGCCCATTATTGTGGGCGTTCGCCCTCAATGGAGTCACATGAAATTATCTTTAATCGCTGCCGTTTCTGAAAATGGTGTAATAGGCTCTGGCTTAGACATTCCTTGGTCTGTAAAAGGTGAGCAGTTATTGTTTAAAGCTATGACATATAATCAATGGTTGATTGTTGGCAGAAAGACTTTCGAATCTATGGGGAAGCTACCTAATAGAAAGTATGCAGTGATTTCCCGCTCTGAAGTAAAGTCAGATGATAAAGATGTATTTTATTTTTCATCTATTGATAGTGCACTCTCAACTTTGAAAAATGTAACTGATCATGCATTTGTGTCTGGTGGTGGTGAAATATATAAAGCACTTATTCATCGTGCTGAAACACTTCATATTTCGACTGTTCATAATGAAATTGAGGGAGATGTGTTTTTTCCTCAAATTCCCGATGGTTATGATAACGTGTTTGAACAAAACTTTAGTTCTAACTTAGATTATACATATCGAATTTGGCAAAAGGGCTAACAAGGCGTTCAAACGTAACTAAAACAGTTGGTTAGATTTCGCTTCGTTACACATTATAACTAACAACTTTAGTCCGCTTAATGCGGCGTTATAGCGATAAGGAGTATCGGTGCCAACTTTAACTAAAAAAAATATCCCATTCATATTTCTTGTTATGATTTGTGCTTTCTGGGCTTTTTTCTACCAAAGCACGAATGCTATGAATGAATATGGCGCAGAAAAACCTGAATGGCTGTTATTAATTGACGGTTTAATTGTTTTACCTATTTTATGCTTTTTCTGCGTTAATGATAAAAAAGAAGCAGCTATAAAAGCAGTAGCATATGGTTGTCTAATTATATTGCTTGGTAGTTTTGTTATTCCCGAAAACTCAAAGGTCGTATGGCCTTACCTTGAGTCATTGCGATACCTTGCCATTGCTGCATTTATCGTTCTAGAACTCACCACTATTTTTACAGTTTTTTTTGCTATCAAAGCGTCGCTTACCAAAGATAAAGATCCTGATATGTCAATATCACAGACAATTGAAAACATTTTAGGTAAAGGTGTTATAAGTGCATTGCTATCTTTTGAGGCTAGAGTTTGGACATACGCTTTATTTTCAAAAAAAATAAAACCGCAATATTTTACTGGTGATTTTCACTTTAGTTGTCATAAAAAAGACGGCACACAAAGTAATCAATTAGGCTTTATTCTCATTATTTTATTTGAGTTACCCGTTATGCATATGTTGCTGCACTTTTTATGGTCACCGTTTGCGGCCAATATCACAACGGGTTTAACTCTTCTTGGTTTAGTCTTTTTTATTGCAGAGTATAAAGCCATTGCAATTAGACCAATTTCAATTGAGCCAGAAGGCATTATTGTTAGGTATGGCCTTTGGAATCCTTTAAAAATTCCTTTAAGTAACATCAAACATGTACAAGCTAATTCAAAGTTTATACGTAGGTCAGGTAATGTTAATAGGTTTAATTTGGCTGGCAATCCAAATATAGAGATCAAGCTCAACTCAGGTAAGTTTATTTATTTAGGTGTGGATTCACCTCATCAGTTTATTTTAACTTTAGAAAAGTACCGAGAAAAACCGATGTAACGAGTTGTTAAAAAAGGAAGAAAATACAGTTGGCTTTGGTTCCTTCGTCGCTTATTTTAACCAACTGTAATGTGGACGTTAGTTCTATGAGGAAGCAATATGAAACGTAGGCAGTTTATTAAATCTTCACTGGCAAGTGGAGTCGTTATTATAGGAGCAGGTGCAGGGACATTCCTGCTCGTTGAAGAAGTAAGCCAAGATAATCTTACAATTGACTTTGCTTTAAAAAAATTGGATGAATTATCTAATGAAAAATTACTATCTTTAGGTGAATGGGACCCGTATCAAATATTTACACATTGCGCGCAAAGTGTCGAATTCTCAATGTCTCAATTTCCAGAACATAAATCTAGTTTTTTTAAGAACACAATTGGTACATTAGCATTCTCAATTTTTTCATCTAAAGGCATGATGACTCATGGGTTAAATGAACCAATCCCAAGCGCCCCAAAACTTACAAAAAATTTAGACTCAATGATTGCAATAAATCGCTTAAAAAAATCATTGATTGAATTTAATCATTATCAGGGGACTCTTGCCCCGCATTTTGCCTATGGTGAACTAACAAAAGATGAATATGAAAAAGCGCATCTGATGCATTTATATAATCACTTGCAACAAATCAAGAGCTAACGAGTTGCTTAAAAGGACACAAACAGATTGCTAGCTGGACATTTTTTACCACTTAACACAGCGTTTAGTAAGGAGCAATAATTCATAGAATTATTAGGTTTATTATTTCTAATTTTTATAATCATTGCACAATGTGTACAAGGTTTTGCTTTGATTAATATAGTGCAATTTTTCAGAGGTAAAAAAATACCTTTAGAGAGAATTACTGAGAAATATCAGGCACCGAAACATGATAAGAAAATCAACAAGGACATGTAACAGTTGGCTAGGTTTCGCTTCACTACACCTATAGCTAACTATTATTTAGCCCATTTTTTTAGCGTTATACGTACACAGCAGAAACGAGGTTCTATGAAAAATTTAAGTATATTTCTATTGGTATTTATATCAATGTCATCATTGGCTAATGACACTCCTTTGTTAGATAAAATGAAAGCCCTTGATACAGCGCTTTTTGAAACGTTTAATAATTGTCAGAATTTTGAAGAATTGGAAAAACATGCCAACTATTTTTCTCCTGATGTAGAGTTTTACCACGATAACGGTGGGGTAACTTGGGATCGTGATAGCATGATCGCAAACACGAAAAAAAATGCGTGCGGTAATTATACCCGTAAACTTGTTGCGGGTTCTTTCAAAGCCCACCCAATCAAAGGTTTCGGTGCAATCACTGAAGGGGTACATGTTTTTTGTAAAAATAAAACTAAAGAATGTGAAGGAAAAGCTGACTTTGTTATGGTTTGGCGTAATGTAAATAATAAATGGGAAATTACCCGCGCATTAAGTTACGGACACCGAGAAAACTAATAGGTATATATAACATGGCAATTAAGCAGGATTAAAATAGTTTGTTATTTCGTTCCTAAAAATTTTAGCCAACAATGTCGCACTGCTTAATAAGGCGTTCACACAACCCGGTGTTAATGGTATAAGTTTAAATGTAGAGTTAAAGTATTTATTAATTTAAGGTGAAGTTCAAATGAATAAACGTCTTGAAACTATATTGATTTTACTACTTTTAAGTGTGGCTTACTCATCAAGTGCAGATGAGCCAGCAAAATATAACAAGGTACTATTTAAGAGCTTTATTTCTGAAAAAGACGGTAAGAATGTACAAATTAGGGAAGCGCTTTTTCCTCCCAAATGGAAAGCTCCACGTCATTATCACAATAGCAATTTATTCATATATGTTATTGAGGGTGAATTTGAAGTTGAGCTCGAAGGTAGCAAAAAAATCACTTATCAAAAAGGTGAGGCTCTACAAATGAATTCAGGCATAGAAATGGAGGCGCGCAACCCGAGTAATAAAAACTCATTAAAGTTAGCCGTATTCCAAGTTGGTCATCCTGATGCCGCATTTGTTGTACCAGTAGAATAACGAACTTATCATAAGGCTTTAAACGGACTAAGCACAGTTTACTGTTTTCATTTCTCAACATTTTAACAAACAGTTTTGACCCCCTTATTGGGGCGTTTTACCTACATGGAGGTTAGTTTCACTTATGAAATACCTAATATTAATTATAGTTTTTTTTTATGCTCTTGTGCTGATCTTAGTTCAACAAATCAAAGCCCAGAGACTCGTTCTGGGCATCTTGGAGAGCTTGTTCTAGGTTTACTCAAAAGTAATGATGCCGCATCAAAGTGCGAACAAGGTCATGTTCAAGATAGGATTAACTGTCGTAAAAGAAAACAAGCACAAGTTGATGCTATTAATAAATCAATTAAAGAACATACGGTGCATTAGCACGTATAAAGGCAATCAACGGGAAACGTAACTATTGCTTATGTTTCGCTTAAATATAATAACTAACGATTACTTCGCTCATTACTAGTGAGTTATGTGAATCTCAAGGTAAAGAGTACCAATGAACAAGTTTTTTTCAGCTTTAATTATTTTTGTCACTTTGATTTCAACGTCTACATTAGCAAATGATGACAAATTTGATTACGATAAATTTGTTAAACAATATTATCAAGCAATGACCAATACGCAAAAGCCGGGTGCATCTAAAAAAGATTTAGAACACTATTTGTCTTTTTTAACTGACGATGTAGGCAACCAACATTTTCCAAATGCTCCTGATGATTCTAGAGAGCCTAATGGTAAAAAATTAATGCGTGAAGGTATGTCTCGTTATCTAGGAGTACATACTGGTTATGAGGCAAACATTATTGAATATATTGCTGGTTATAACTCTGTTGCTCTAAAGCATAAATTTTCTGCTAAAGGACAACGCTCAGATGGTTCAGAATTTAGTTACAGTAAAGTGGTGTTGGATGTTATCGAATTAGAAAATGGTAAGGTGTCTGTTATTCGCAGGTACGGTCAATAATTCACAAAACAAATTAAACAAACAGTATAACCAAGGGTAAATCTCCGTTTATCTAAGTGTTAGCTGTATTTTAATATACGGCGACATCAATTAACTTTAGAGTAAAAATAATTGCTATGAAAAAACTACTATTAATTTTATCCCTGTGTATCTCTTCTTTCGTTTGGACTCACGAACCAACAGATTCGGGTGCTGCAAGAGAATGGCTTAATATCATAGATGCAGGTAAATATGCTGAGAGTTGGGAAAAAACAGCTCCATTCTTCAAAGCTCAACTAACACAACAAAAATGGGATAATGCGCTAAATAGTATTCGTACTCCATTAGGTAAGGTGAATTCACGCGCTAAGATAAGTGCAACAGAATACTCAACACTCCCTGGGGTGCCCGATGGGAAATACCTTGTTATTCAATTTCAAACAGAGTTCCAAAATCAAAAATCATCTACTGAAACTTTAACACTTAGCAAAAATAATGGGCAATGGCTTCCTGTTGGTTATTTCATAAAGTAAGTTTGGTATCAGCATACAGCTAACAAGACATTTAAACGTAAGAGCAACAGCCGACTGTTGTTCGTGTCTTGGACATTTTAACCAATTATTAATTTTCGTTTAGCGTGACGTTATATTTTAGGAGAGTAGGGATGCTTTTAACGATTATGATCATTTTTTGTGGTTGTTTTATTCTTGAGAGGATTATTCCTGGGTGGAATCTGCCAAATATTAAAACTTGGCCTATTCGTGTATTACTAATTAACGCTGTACAAATTGGTGTTGTGTTATTGGCGGGAATTTCATGGGAACTCTGGCTTTCATCTTGGTCTCTTTTTAACTTATCGGACTTAGTTTCTCCAGCTTTAGGTGGTCTTATTGCTTACTTTATTGCTACTTTTGTTTTTTATTGGTGGCATAGATGGCGTCACGAGTTTGATTCATTATGGATTGGATTTCATCAAATTCACCATAGTCCAAGAAGGTTAGAGGTTATCACCTCTTTCTATAAACACCCTGGTGAAATGATTGTTAATTCAATCTTAGGTAGTTTACTTGTTTATACATTGCTCGGTCTTTCCTTAGAAGCTGCCGCTATTTATACTTTCTGTACTGCTATTGGTGAGTTCTTCTATCATACCAACGTGAGGACACCACGTTGGATTGGTTATATATTTCAGCGTCCCGAGATGCACAGAATACATCACCAATCTGGACGCCATAAAAACAACTATGGTGATATCGTTTGGTGGGATATGCTTTTTGGAACTTATGAAAACCCAAAAGAGTGGGTTCACACATGTGGTTTTACACCTGAAAGAGAAGAGCGATTAATCGATATGCTTGCATATAAAGATGTACATAAAAAAGTATAACAAGCATTCAAGTGATACAAATAACTCTGCTCAGCATTTTAGCCAAGTACAATTTTCTACTTATTGTGGCGTTAATTACTAAATAATTTGCAACGGAGAATAAATGAAAAAGGGACTTACAGAAATATTTGAAGTTGATTCAGTCATAAAAACTACAGCGCTTTGTATATTAACTATTGGCTCATATTTAATATATAAGCTTTACCATTTTTCAAGTCAAATCAATCAACATACCGGGCTTAGAATATCTAAACTTTTTATTTATACAGCCATCTTTTTGTTTACTATTTCATTCGTTAGTTTAATTTATAGTTTAATTAATTTTCATGATCCAACTATTTTGAGAAGCTCAATTGGTATTCATGTTATCTCAAGTGTTTTCGACGTAACCTGGATAATTATGGTTCGTAACCGGATTAATTTAATTATGGCCTCTAATAGAGGTGACAAACTTTGGTTAAACCCATTTATTACCTCAATTTTTCATGTGATTTATATGCAGCATAAAATTAACCAAGGTTTAGCTAAAAGCGCAATATAACTAGAATTTAAATCAGGGTTGCTAACCGTTTATTCGGTTTTGCTTCGCTATATATTAGCAAACTAATAACGTTGCCTTAAATGGGCAATATATTTCAAGGATGACTAGCTATTGGATTCACTAAAGTTAATTGATTTTCTCCACTCGAGACCATCCCCTAAAAGGATTGATGTTTTATGTAAATTACAGCATTTTGCTATAATTACCTACGCAGTAGATCCTTCTAGGTTTGATGGGCTTTTTCCAGAACGCTTTGAATTAGATATTATAGAAATCAATGGAGTAGATAAGGCTCTAATCTCTGTAGTTCCATTTATCGATGTCGATTTTACCTCCGCTGTTTACCCTTTTCCAAAGTTCACTATGGGTCAAACAAACTACCGAATTTATATCATTGATAAGGAAACCAATGAACGTTGTGTTTGGTTTCTCGGAACTACATTAGATTCATGGACACTTGCAGTACCTAGATTGCTGTGGAATTTACCTTGGTATAGTGGTGAAGTTAAATTTGATTGTAATTTTGACGAATCACAACAAAGGTATCTCAAATATAAAATGACGACTGATGCAGCTTGGGCCCCAGCCAGTGTTGAGTTAACTCAATCTAAAGAGGCTAAAATTGAATTGGCTGGGTTTCCTGATATTGAAACAGGTCTTGTCTATTTAACTCACCCATTAGCAGGATTTTACCATCGCCGCGATGGTAAATTAGGAACTTATCGAGTCTGGCATAAACAACTAGACGTCTCATCCGCCAACCTTAAGTCGGCTAGTTTTGGTTTATTATCTCGATTAGGGTTAGTAACACAAGAAGAGCAACAAGTTGCACATAGTGTACTTATTGAACCTATTAATGAATTTACTATTTATTTACCGCCAAAAGTGGTGGAATAAAGTAAAACAAGTGATTAATACGGAAAAAACAGTTGGCTTTTGCTCTTTCCTCGATTATCTTACTCGATAATTACTTAGCCCCTTATTAGGGCGTTATATGCCAAGGGAAATTATGCACTCTAGAAAATCTCGTAGATTAAGAAAAAAGCTATATTTAGATGAATTTGCTGTAATGGGAGTTGAATTAGATTGTAATTTAACTTGTAAGGATGAGTCTGAATTGGCAACAATAATGGATGACTTTTTTGTTTATGTTGACTCGCTAGGCTTATGTATTGGCGGTGGTGGTGAACTGACTTCCTTTGAAGGATTTATCTCTTCTCATGAACGTTATGGTTCAGTGACTGAATCGGACATATTAAGCATATCTGATTGGTTGAAAGGCCAAAATGTCGTTTCAGATTTTAATATTAGTAAACTTGTAGATGTTAATTACGGCGCATAGCAAGCGAATAAAACAGGGCTAAAACAGTTTGTTGTTTTCGCTTCTCAATATTAAAGCAAACATATTTTAGCCCCTTACTGGGGCTTTATATTTTCCGCTTAAGAGGCGTTATTTAACTAATCATGAATCGAGCAGAAGCATTAAAACAAATAATAACTTTCGGCGTTGATAAAGAAGCTGCATATTCTGAATTAGTTAAATTTGGATACGATTCTGATTTCGAATGTTTTGTTGTCTCTAAGTCCATTTTACAGAATGTATTAGCAAAGTACTTATCAGATGAAATTACTGCTGACGACCTTGAAGAATGGGCAAATTTTGTAGAGTGTCGCGATGATTTAGATCACGAAGTTATTGAGGGCTATATTTATGCTATTGCTAACCCGTATCTTATTGATGATATTGATAAAGAAAAAATAATGAAAATGCTTCAACTACTAAAAACACCCTAACAAAAAAGTTTACGCAGGGCATTCACAACTCCCTTCTTTGTTTAGAGTGGATCCTACAAGATTACTTAGCCCCTTATTGAGGCATTAAATGCCTATCAACACTTGGCTCCTCAGAATCAGAAACCTTAAATCTATTACTTCAAAACTCTACTACTTTTGGTATTATGAGCATCATTATATTTAATAATAGCCAGAGAGATATATGCGTTATTGGTTAGTGGGATTATTTTGTGTGGGCCTGATTTCTGGCTGTGGTAGTGATGATGGAGCATCTATAGACGATCAGGGAGCGGATGAAACTGTCTTGAATGATGAAAGCCCTGATGAGAGTAACGATTCGAGCAGTGGAAGTGATACCAATTATAGCCAAATTGGCTGTAACGATGACTTAACTGCTGTATTGGCTTTGATTAATGAAAAGCGTGCACAGGAACAAACTTGTGGCAGTGAAAGTTATGGTCCTGTAGATGAACTAAACTGGAATGCTGTTTTAACTTCGGCTGCACAAGTGCACTCGGATAATATGGCTAACTATGATTTTTTCAGCCATACGGGCCTTGACGGAAGTACAGTCTCGACTCGGGTTACAGATCAAGGTTACACCTGGTCTTATGTGGCGGAAAACATTGCTGGAGGTCAGCCTACAGCGCAGTCTGTAGTTGATGCGTGGATGAACAGTGACGGACATTGTAAGAACATTATGAGCGAAGTTCCAACGGACATGGGCTTAGCGTGTAGTGTTAACAGCGATGCAACTTATACTCATTATTGGACACAAGTATTTGCTAAGCCTCGTTAACCATAAAAAGTGTCGGTATTTAACAAGTTAATTAAGAAAAGACAAAGTACAGTTGACTGCTTTGTTCCTCATCATTTCTTCTCTTTTGCGGATCAAATTTTGATAGGTTAAAAAAGGCTGGAATGGTGACTTTCTTTATTGTCGTTGGTGTAGTTTCAACATATTTCATGTGAATAATGGATAATGGATAATCACACATGAAAGAGCATAAAATGGAGAAAAAACATTTCCTTGCGGTGTGTGTTGGGTATTATGTTTAACAAGGATTTCGGTGTTGGCATCGAAGTAAATAAAAGGATTTAAAATGAAAAGATTCATCTCTTTAACTTGTATGGTTTTAGCGTCATCTTATGTAGGTTCAGCTTGCGCTGATGATAGTTGGTACCTAGGTGCACTTTATAGCGTACAAAAGATATCATCTGGTGTAAAAGCTCAAAATCTACCTTCTAAAATTGACCTAGAGGCTGTTGGTTTATTGGCAGGCTACAAATTCAACCAATATTTTTCTCTTGAAGCAAGGCTTGCAAAAGGTACTTCGGGATATTCTGATACATTTGTGCATTTAGAACAGATAGCGCCTGAAACTTATCATAATGAAGATCTTGATAGTCAGTTTTCATTATTAGTGAAGGCGTCTTATCCCATTTATCAATCATTTAGCTTTTATGGTATAGCGGGTTACACTGAGTCTAGAATTAAGATAACTGGTGTAGGTGTAAAAAGAGATTATTTCAATAAGTTAGAAAATTTTTCATATAGCCATAGTACAAAAGACAGTGGCTTTAGTTATGGTGTGGGTTTAAATTATCAGCTTACAGAAGAAGTTAATGTATTTGTTGATTATCAAGTTCTTCCAGATTACGACCTCGGTGTTGATCTTTCAAAAGACTGGGGAAACACTACGCTTGGGGTTAGCTACTCTTTTTAATAAATTTAAATAGTACAATATACTCAAACTGTCTAAATAGTTGACTGTGCTCGTTTAAGCAAATTATTTCCACTCTTTTAGGCGCTTAGCTAAGCTTAATATGCAACGGAGAGTCGTGTGAAATATTTACCATCATTTATATTGGGGATGCTTTTGTGGGTAGCATTAATTTATGCCTTTTCATTAGCTGGCAGCTATAGTCCATTGCTTGATTTCTTTAGATCTACAGCTAGCGTAAATGAATATAGTGCTAAATATTTGCTATTAGCCTTACACGATACACTTATCAAGTTATTGGTATGCTTCATTTTTCTGTATGGTTATAAAAAGCTATTTAGCAAACTGCCATTTAACTTTATAAGCGCATTGGCTTTTCAATTTCCAACGGCATTAGGGATTATATTAATTAGTATACAGGCATCTGAGTATTCAAACTTTCCCAATTTTTCGTCCTATTATGGCATTGTTGATGTCATTGCATTTATAGTAAGTTGTACCTCTGTACTCTTTGTATATTGGTTGATGACTACATATTGCAAACATTTAAATCAAGACTGCTAACAGTTTATGTTATTTAGTCACACATTTTAGTAAACAGTAAACAGTAAACAGTAAACAATTGGCCATTCACTCTTTATAGCCAATCATTATTTTCTTCCTATAAGTCGTTTTGTGAATTAAACAGTATCCTCATAGATACAATGAAGAGTTGGAATAAAACCTAACCTCGTCGTAACTTAAGTAGCCAAGATGATTGATTCTTTTCTGCGTCGTAAAATACAGCCATGGTAAAAAAAAACATAAGTAGTAGTATAATATGCGCGGCTAAGCTTATGCCAAAGTAGATGATACTTCCAAGATATATTGCAAAAGAGAAGCTCCATAGGCCGGCTAAAATTGCCATTATATAAAATCTACTGACAGGATCAGGAATATGTCTGAGTGGGTTTCTTTTTGAATCAAAAATATATTTGTAATAGTCATATATCCGAAGTGCAAATGTTTTCATAATATGCTCTCTTATTTCAAATTGCTTACATTACACTACGGTTGCATTAAGAATTTAGATCTCAATAACATCCTTTTTAATAATTATTGTGTTCGTCATCACATCACAAACAGTTAGCTTTTTATCATTGCTCGCTTAGTCCACTCAGCATATCTAATCTGTTAACAGAAATTACCTGCAAGCGTTAACTACACTAAAACAGTCACTAACTGAGTGTGTTACATGTTAAATTCTAATAAGTCATTGAAAAGAGAAAAAACAGTTGGTTTTTCCTTCTTCTTCGCTTACCTTATGCAACTATTATTTACCCCTAAGCGGGCCGTTATATTTTTAAGGAAAACCATGCACAGTATCAAGAGTCGTAGATTAAGAAAAAAACTATATTTAGATGAGTTTGCCATTTTAGGTTTTGAATTTTCATGTACATTAAATGCAAAAACTTCAGATGACTTTGACTCATTATTAATGCAGTTAGTCGATTTTGTTGAAAGCCGTGGACTCTCTATGGGAGGAGGCGGAGATACTAAACTTTTTAGTGCTTTCATCTGTTCAGACCATCGTTATGTTTCTGCAACTGAAGAAGATCGAGATGCTATTACAGCTTGGCTTGATAACCAGGAAGCTATAAACAATATTACTGTAGGTAAATTGGTTGATGCGAACTACGGTGTATAATTAGTCACTAAAGCAGCACAAATAACAGTTGGTTCATACTCGCGCATAGGTTATTTTAACCAACCGTTATTTGCCTCTTAGGGGTTTAGTTTAACAAGGATAGTTAAATGAATAATTTATTACTTAAAGAAAAGTTAGTCGTGTTATTTTGCTGGGGAGCAGGTTTTTTCTTTCTTAGCACTGGTTGGTATGAGTTTTTAACCTCTCAAAGTAGTTTAAGTAATTTAGCTATTTCAACAGGTGTAGCAATAACTATCTTTAGTACTGGCTTCACACCTAAAGTATTTTACATGCCTATAAGATCTGCATTAAAAGATATTCAATCACCTATTTTAGTCAACATTGAAACACAGCAATATATAACATTAAGCGGTATTGTCATAAGTTCTATTGGTTTGGCCACACAATTTTTGTTCTAACGAGTAATTAGACAAGCATACGGAAAAGTTGGTTGCGCTGTTTGTTTATAGTAGCTGGACTCACATCAACAATTTTGTTGAAACTGAAACTTGAGATTAATAACATGACAAACTTATTACCTTTACATGAAGATAAAAAATTAGCTGTAACATATCGAGTTGAAGCCGGTTGCTTAGGACCTGATGGACTAAATTATATTTCTGAATTTTGTAACTTTGCTTGATCGAAACTTGAAACATTAGATTCAGACTATATTGCTTGGAACATTGTTCACAGAGAGGATAAAACGTTACCGGAAATGCAATATGGCTTGGTTGGTAAGGCGATTAGCTCCCTCAAAGCCGAAAAATATTTGTCAGTATTCGGGAAAACGCTTGATAACTTTGAGTATGAATTAAGTGAACGTTTAACAACGTTAATCCGTCAATTTATGAGTAACTCAAGTTGTAAATAAGGATTCTAAAGACCAGCACAGGTAACAAACTTTTTAACTGAGTATATTACCGTGGGTCTAGTCCTGTGTTACTAACAAGGGGGGTAACTCAGTCAAGTTACAGTTGATTGTTCTTACCTTAAACATTTAGCCATTAGTCACTACCCCTGCAGGTATGCGTTATGTTACTGTTTAATTTCTTCTTCCCACTCTGCAGCCCAATCTCTCAAAGGGTTAAGTGTGTTCATTAAGGATAATCCTAATTCTGTTAGTTTATAGCCTTCAGAAGTTGTATAAACCAATTTAGCTTCAGTTAACTGTTTAATTCTAGTGTTTAAAACAGAGGGTGACATACCGTCACATTGTTCCTGCAGCCCTCTAAAACTTAAAGAGGCAGTGTTTAACTCCCACATAATTCTCATATTCCACTTTCGACCTAACAGATCAAAAACAGCCATGATAGCTACACCCGAAGTAGATCCCCTTACTAATTTTTTAGGTAATGGAGTTGTCATAATTGTTGCGCTTCTAAAAAAGTAGCGCTATAGTCCGCTACGAAATAAGTAGCGATTGTATCTTAATCAATTTAAAAAGCGAGAATTATATGTATCTAGTAGATATGAGTTTTACTGACATGGCGAAAATAACTCCGGAACTAACTGATAAGCATAAAACTTATCTTGAACAAGAATATAAATCAAACAAGCTAATGTTTGGTGGAAGAAAGGTGCCTCGAACGGGAGGAATACTTATTTCACAACATGATAATGAGCATGAGCTTATTCAAGTAATGAACTTAGATCCTTTTGTTAAAAGTGGAGCTGTAAGTTATTCAATTACAGAATTTGTTCCTGTAATGGCTTCCAAAGCTTATCAAAATATTGTAGCCTAACAAATTGTTAAAAAAGAACAAAATGCAGTAAGCTGTTTTGTTCTTTAATATTTCAACCAACAATTTTTTTACCCCTACAGCCAATGCTAACTATGAAGCCCTTTATGATACAACCGAAGTATTAGAAATTGAAAATGGTAAAGTATCGATCATTAGAAAATACAGCGAGTAGTTCACGTAATGAGCCATACAAAAGCACTAAGAATAGTTGATTTTTCCGCTGGGTCGTTCATGTTAGTAAACAATTGTTTACTTAATATTAAGGCGTTATAATGTGGATAGGTTTTTATGTTAAACAAAGGAAGTTGTTTGTGTAATCGAGTTCAGTATGAAATTGATGGCTAGTTTGACGATGTACTAAACTGCCATTGTAGTATGTGCCGTAAACTACATGCCTCAGCATTTAGAACAAGAGCAAAAGTTACAACGCAAAGCTGGAAAACGATTCAAGGTAGCAAATTTATTAAATTCTACGAATCATCACCAGGAGAACATAAAGGCTTTTGCTCTGAATGTGGTTCAAGTTTATTTACCAAATTTGATAATGCGCCTGATGTCCTAGGATTTCCTTTTGGCACTTTAGATACTGACCCTAAAGTTAAACCAACTCGGCACATTTATGTGGGGAGTAAAGCTAGTTGGTTTGAAATAACAGATGACTTACCTCAACAACAAGAATATGAGTAGAGTTCGTTATAAAAAGCTGCTCAAGCGGGGAAGTATCACAAAAATTAGTAGACTGTGCTCTGTTTCCCTTCATAATTTAAGTAAACTATTATCACCCTCTAAAGTGGGCGTTAGGTGCAATGGAGTTCACATGAGACTGCTACTAATTTTATCATTGTTTGCGTCATCTGTATCCGCGTCAGAATTTGACATAGATACTTATTCTACTTCTCTAGACTTTGCTCAAGTTAAAGATGTTTTGGCAACTCAAAAGCCAAGCGGTAATTGGTGTTTTGGTACTTCCGTTCGACATAATGACCAAGGTTGGGAGCATTATGCCAATGGGTGGGAAGTTATTGACTTTGACGGTAATCAACTTGGATACCGTGAACTTGCTCACCCTCATGATAATGAGCAACCCTTTACACGCAGCCAGTGTAATATCGAAATACCATTAGAGATAACTAGGGTTGTAGTGCGAGCAAAATGCAATAAACATGGGTTCGGAGGCAAACCTTTCATTGTTGAACTAAAGCCTCTTTAATTTGTGATTTTTAATTTATGATGGTCAATTTAGTAAATTTACTTAATAAACTAGTCAACAAACACTGAAATAGTGGGCGATTCGCTTCGCTCTATTTTATGCCTCTAGTTGCGTGCTATATGTTTGGAAGAGTCAGTTAATGAATCGAAATTTAGTAAATATAATAATTTTATTCGTCTTTCTTTCAGGTTGTGCTGAAAGAGTCATCGATATTAGTGATAACGAAGGAAAAATTGTAGGTGGTTGTAATGCGGGTTTTGATTGGCATTTATACGGGTTACAAGACTCTATTGATTATATGTTGTATGAGTGCGCTAAAGATTCAATTGCTAAGGGTTATACAATATCAGATGAAAGGTTGCTCACCATTGATTTTACACTTCCAGCACCGCCTAAAGATCAACTGTGGAACAAAAAGATAGCGATGAGTGAATTTCATAGTGGGAAAATTACCGAAAGGGAATTAGGCTATGTTCTTGCAGAAACAGAATATCAATACATCAGAGTCATATGGGTTGCCGAAGATGACTTAGCTAATGGCAAGATAACTCAAGCTGAATTTAATGAAATTGACAAAACGGCAAAACTCAAATGGCTTGGCGAATAATGTGTATAACAAGGACTTCAGGCGAAAAATAGACAGTTAGTTTGTGCGATTTTGTCACTTATTCGCGAGCCGATTAATCTAGTGTTAAAAACTTTCTATTTATTGGCGATTGTAAAATTTAAAAGAGTATTTAATGTCAAAAAAATATAATAACTTCTCAGAATTTTATCCTTTTTACTTAAGCCAACATGCGAATAAAACTTGTCGACGACTTCATTTTGTCGGCTCTTGTTCTATCATTTTACTTATGATCTCAGTTGCGGTTTCTGGTTATTTATCATTACTTTGGTTTATACCTGTCATTGGATATGGTTTTGCTTGGGTAGGGCACTTTATATTTGAAAAAAACAGACCTGCGACGTTCACATATCCAATTTATAGTTTGATAGGGGATTGGGTCATGTTTAAAGACATGTTAATTGGAAAGATTAAGTTTTAATGATATGAATTGCAGATCTCAGCCTGCTTTATTGGCATTAATACCATTCCAGCTTAGCATTTCTAACGCTTTAACAAGAGCATCAATTTCACTCAACATAAATAACCCTATACAAAGCTGCTAGATAAGTTAGCCGAGATAAATATCGAAAAAGAAATAAAGAGTAGTTGTGACACTCGCCACAATAACAAATTGTCTAATATATTTTTGTGGGAGTTGGCGAGATACATTAGCAGCGACATAACCTCCAGCTAGAGTACCGCATAAGACAATTGATCCTTCGTACCAGGCAATAACATCGTTATAGATAAAGAGCGCTATAGCAATTAGCGATACTGTTGATGAAATTAATAGTTTTAAACCGTTCATGGTATTGATATTCGTATGTCCAGCTAATGCTAAATAGCTAAGTGTTATAATACCAAGCCCTGCATTGAAAAAACCGCCATAAGTCGACACACCAAAAAGTATGATTAACAGTAATATTCCACCGATAAAAGACGCATGACGATGATTTTCTGCCATTTTTTTTAAATGAATATTAATTTTACCGCCAAACACAAACAATACGGTAGCGAATAAAAGCAACCAAGGTATAGCTTCTTTGAATACATCTTCAGGTGTTTTTAATAATAGCCACGCGCCAGCAATACCCCCCATTAAACTGATTATTATTATTCTAAGTAGTTCTTGTTTATGTGCTGCAATGTCTTTCCTGAAAGCATAAGTACCACTCATATAACCAGCACATGATGCAAAAGTATTAGTAGCACTTGCTATGATAGGAGGTATGCCAACAAACATTAGCGCAGGGAATGTTATGAAACTACCGCCCCCTGCAATGGAGTTAATAACCCCTCCCAACAAGCCTGAAAAAAAAAGAAAAACAAGTTCAAACAACATCGTTAACAACAAGCCTTTGAATGTATAATTTGGCTAGACGATAACACATTTGCATTGAGTTCGTTAGCTTTTGCATGTTACGTAAACGCATTGAGTAAACTTAACAGTTAGCTAAAGATAACGGTTGTTACTGTTTATAATCGCCTGATATTGTGGGATATTAAATATTGGTGATGGCCTGCATATTACTTGGAAATGACCGTAATAGACGGGAGTCGATTTGCAAAGCAATTATCGAATTAGTCACCGTGTATTAATTCATTACTAGCCCTTTAATGTGGGCGTTTACTCTTAGAGGATATTCAAATGTCGGATAGTACGAAATCAGATGTAAAAGTAGGTGCCATCGAATGGTGTGATTTGACTGTTGGAAACGCCGAAAATGTAAAAGACTTTTATTGTAGTGTGGTGGGTTGGGAATCAAGTTCTGCTTCAATGGGGGATTATGATGACTTCAATATTAACCTACCAAAGACTGGTGATACCATAGCAGGGATATGCCATGCTAGAGGTAGTAATAGTAACTTACCTGCCCAGTGGCTTATGTATGTTAGAGTTGAGGATGTCGCTGTAAGCGCTCAAAAATGTAGAGAGTTGGGCGGTGATATTTTGGATGGTCCACGTAAAATGGGTGCTGAAAATTTTTGTGTTATTAAAGATCCCGCAGGCGCTGTTTTAGCTTTAGTCTCCAGCTAATAGTAAAGGTTAAAAAGACCTGTGATGCTTTTCTAAAGTTGGCTTACAGAAGGCATCGATAAAGCAATGGCAATCGTTTCACGTTTAGCAGCTTTAACAAAACATTACTTATCTCCTGTAATGGACGATATCTACCCGTTCCACCTGAAGATGCTCGTTTCAAGAAGTCTGAGCGGTTCAGAATCAGCGCGTATTTTTTATTAAGGGTTATTCTCTTAAAAAGAAATGTAACGTAGAGTATGATTTGCTCAGACTTCCCAAAAGGGCTGGTTTAGAAACGCTTTATGCTGCGTTATTGATTTCGACAATAGAATAACTATTCTCTTAAACCAATGCCTTGTCTAAAGGCGTTTCTAATTCCAGTTGAATAATGCATATTCAACTGGAACGGGTATAAATTAAGTAGGGTTCAATGAATAAAATCAATATCAGTGAAAAATTCAATCAGTTCAAAGAAGTCTGGACTCCTAAGGTTATAGCCGAGTCAAACGGCCAGCTAGTTAAAATAGCAAAAGGCAGTGGTGAGCTTGTTTGGCACAAACACGATAATGAAGATGAACTTTTTATTGTGTTTAAAGGACAACTTACTTTGCAGTTGAGAAATGAAAATATTGTACTGAATACGGGTGAGATGTATGTAGTTCCTAAAGGGGTAGAACATTGCCCAAAAGCTGAACCAGATACCCACTTTATGATGGTTGAGCCATCTTCTACTGCCCATACAGGCGAGCACCATACTGATGTAACCGTATCATCAGAAGAGCAGGAATGGATTTAGTACACAAAAAGTTATGTCATAGGGCATATCAACGGGCTGTGTTTTGCAAGGTCACACATACCATCAATATTACTAAAGCCATTAATATGGGCGTTATACCCAAGTGGTTTCAATGAAGGTTATCGTATCTGCATTATCATTAAATGATAGGGAAGACTGGGAATGTCTTTACCGTGAATATGCTGAATTTTATCAAGTCCCTATGGACCAAGAGATACTAGATACCGTGTGGTCTTGGATTTTCGATGAAAACAATAAATTTTATGCACTTGTAGCAAAAGATGATTCCGGTAAATGTTTGGGATTAATGCATTACAGAGCAATGCCGTCTCCGCTCAGGGGCAAGTTAGTCGGTTTTCTTGATGATTTATATGTTAAACCTGAAGTTAGAGGAGGTGGCGTAGTAGATGCCTTGTATAAAGCATTAAATAACTCTGCTTCAAATCATGATTGGCCTTTTGTTCGCTGGATAACAGCGGATAATAATTACAGAGGTAGGAGTGTTTACGATAAACTGTCTGATAAAACTCAATGGATAACATACCAAATGCCGATAGATCCTAGGTTATAATAAATAATTAATTATGAAAGGCAGCAGCATGCTGCGCTTTACATTTCCCAAATTGGAAATCCCCCTTTATAAATAACAAAATCTTTTGATTTGTTATAAGGCGAATATGAACATTACTGATGTAGAAAGAGATGCGTTATATAAGGTCATTCACTCACGTAGAGATGTGCGAAAGGACTTTATTTCCAAAGCTATTCCTGATGAGGTATTAGAGCGAATCCTTAAAGCAGGTCATCATGCTCCAAGTGTTGGTTTTATGCAGCCTTGGGATTTTATCTTGGTGACTGAAGAAGAGACCAAAAAGGCACTGAAAAAAGGCTATGAATCAGCCCGCGTTGAGTCTACACAGAAATTTTCAGAAGAAAAAAGAGCTGAATATCATAGTTTTAAACTCGAAGGTATCTTAGAAGCACCATTAGGGATATGTGTAACTTGTGATCGAGACCGTAATGGCCCTGTCGTTATAGGGCGGACAATAAAACCTGAAATGGATCTGTATAGTACGGTATGTGCAATTCAAAATATTTGGCTGGCGGCAAGAGCAGAAAACATAGGCTTAGGTTGGGTGAGTATTATTCACGATGAGGTATTGAGAGAAACATTAGATATACCAGCTAATATCGAAATAATTGCTTATTTATGTTTAGGTTATGTTTCAAGCTTTCAAGATAAACCTGAATTAGAAGCCTTCGGCTGGTTACCAAGGGAGGACATTAGCCAACTTATTCATAAAGAAAAATGGACTAAAAAGGCATAATGTTCCTAAAGGTTACTTAACTAACGACAACATCTCCTGTCTAGCGGAGGAATTTTCTCTCATTTCGCCTAACATTACCGATGTTGTCATTGATGAATTTTGTTTCTCTACGCCACGCATCATCATGCATAAATGTTGTGCTTCAATAATGACACCCACGCCAATAGAACCGGTGATATCTTGTATCGTTAATGCTATTTCTCTGGCTAAGTTTTCCTGGATTTGTAATCGTCTGGCATACATATCAACGATTCGGGCAAATTTTGAAAGCCCTAAAACTTTACCGCTAGGAATATAAGCTATATGGCATTTACCAATGAATGGAAGCATATGGTGTTCACACATTGAGTACAACTCAATATTTTTAACCACAACCATTTCATCTGCATCAGACGTAAATAATGCCCCGTTGACAACCTCATCAATATTTTGCTGATAGCCTTGCGTTAAAAACTCCATCGCTTTTGCAGCACGTTTAGGGGTATCGATCAGGCCATCTCTATTAATGTCTTCACCAATTGTGGCGATAATTTCTCGATAGTTGTTTTCTATGCTCACTTTATTTATTCCTAGTGTTGATAATACTCGTTACCAATTAAAGTACCGAATTTGAGTGTGTGCTGAAAAAGATAAAGCACTCTGCAATATGTATTTTAATTGATAACGTTTATCAAGCGTTAGGTTATCGTTTTACAGCAGACCGTTTGCTTTTAATATTGACTCGTACACGCCATTATTTTTTATTTTCTCTAAGCCTTTATTAAAATCAGCAATGATCTTTTTATTTTTAGGGTTAGATAGTCCACTGGTAATATGTAATGTATTGCTCGACAGCGGAGTAGATGTAAATGAAATTTTATCTTTTAATTGTGGCGCTTCATTTTTTATAAAAGCACGCGCTACTATTTCATCCTCTAACGTGAGATCTATTCGGTTATGCACCAGTTTTTTCAAGTTATTAATAAATTTTGTCGTTTCAGGTTTATTGAAATTCATCGCATTTTTAAAGTTATCACTATAGCCATAGTCACGAATTACGCCGACGTTTTTTTTATTTAAACTATCTAAACCATCATACTCAAAAGAATCGTCTGCACGTTTGATGAATTTTATATTGTTAACGAGGTAATCATCACTAAAATTTAAGAATGTACTTCTTTTCTTTGTCCACCAAGTACCTACAAGAATATCAACTTTGCCTTCTCTGACCGATTTGATTGATCTTGTCCAAGGTACGAATTTCATTTCAACTTCATGGCCTTGCTCTTTAAATGCAGCCCGCACTATTTGTAATGCAATACCTTGGCCTGGTAAGTCAGGTGAAAGGAATGGCGGCCAATCATCACCTATAGCAGTTATTTTTTCAGCAAATGTTATACCTGAAAAAGCCAGTGAAAGAGAAAAAACTGTAGATAGTAGACGTTTCATATTTAAAATCCTTTGTCGTTGTAATGATATTTTTTTGTTATAATTCACATTATTTTAAAAAGTGATTTTCAGTATTCTTCGGCCCCAGTGCATATCACCTAAAACCTTGAATTTGGGTTAACGATTCCATTTTCGTTTATTGACAATAAAACCACCGCCAACAGAATAGTAAAACTGGCTAAGTAATAATTCCTCACCATTATATGCTCTCAATTCCATTGCATTTTCATGATTAGGTAATGTTTGCGGCCCGTGGAAGGTAATAGCGTTTTGGCGTGGGAAGCTACTGTCATGCACACCGAGTAATGATAAACGCTGAGTAGTTTCAACCTTCAGTAGGAATGCCTCAATAATATCAGGGTCAATGGTTTCCGGTTCGAAACCGGCTAATCCTAAGAGCACTGCTTTACAGCTGCCATGACTAATATCAGTTTGTGCGAGAGAGCCAAATAATTCAGTTTTTACGTGACTTACACGGTCTAATACCTTTTTTTGTTGAAGCAATTTACTAAAACGAAAAGCGGCCCGCATCGGGCCAACAGTGTGTGAGCTGGATGGATCAATTCCTATACTAACCATGTCAAAAGCACTAATCATAAAATTCTCTTGTAGCCTTGAGTTAAGTCGGAACTGTTAATTAAAACCGTAAGTTTGAATTACGCGGCACAAAGTTGAACTTAGTACCGCGCGTTCACAATACGATGATGTTGGAGAACAAATTTAAGTATTCACCGTCTCATCATTTTGATTAAAACTTAACATCGAAGTTGTAACGCATACCAACGGTTAGCTGGTCGCTATCACTAACGGCTAGGTTAACGTCGTCATTGTCATATTCGTTATGCTGGTATTCAATAAATAAGCGGAAATCTTTACTACCTTGCCATTCAAGCGTTGTATTAAAGCGTGCAACATCTTTTGAACTGACATCAGCTTGCTCATCATCAAATTGTGATGCGCCAAACAATAGCTTATATTCGCTATTGATTGCATAGGTCGCTACGACATCTATTGTCGTAATATCGCCATCAACTATATCCCGTTTAAAACCACCATAAGCGGCGGCAAAATACCAATCGCCAATACTTTTAGATGCTGTGACAGCAATGCTATTTTCATCGGCACCTGTAAAGTCTCTGGTTAGATAAGCAAAACCAAGCGTATAATCGCTGCCTGTATAAATTGCACCAGCATTGAATAGTTCGCTGCCATCTACATCATCGTTTTCACCAGAGAATTGTGCTTCGCCTCGTAATTGCAAGTTACCAAAAGATTTACGATAAGAAACTAATTCCTGCTTACGGAATACACCGATATCATCATAAGCTAAGGGTGTATTAGCGCGGTTAAATATATCAACCACTCCCATTACCGCATAACTAGTAGTATCTTGTTTACCAATAGCAACTCGTCCAAAGTCACCTTTTATACCAACATAAGCTTTGCGGGCGTCACCAAAGTGAGCATCGCCTTGGATTTGGACTTTAAATTCACCTCTGGTAAAGCCAATCATGCCATTACTCAATTTATGCTCAGCAGTAAAGCCTATACGTGACAGTGCGTCACCTACATCCCAGCTATCGTTGTCATCGGTACTAGTTACACCAAAAGTAGGGCGCAACGTGCCATAAAAGCTCATTTCTGTATTTGATTCTTGCTCTGCTGTGACTACTTTGCCTTGTTCTAGCTGCGCTAAGCGTGTTTTAATTTCATTAAACTGGCGTTGTAATTCAACCTCACTGACATCTTCAGCAGCTTGTGCGGCGAAAACAGGTAAGGCTAACGCTAAAGGAAGTAATACTGATTTTATTCTTGTGTGTTTCATGCTATTCCCTTGTACTTATTGTTGAGTTGTTATAATTATTCAAGAAGGTGAGAGCTGACTAAATGGAAACTTAACCGTCAATCTTCCTGTTTTGCTTGGTGGTTTAAACACCAGCGAACAAAACACTAACGGTACGATGTAAACCCACGATAAATAACATGTGCAAAGTTGTAAACGAGGTATACCAACGCATTTACAAGCCACTTTTGAGACTTGACGGGCCGAATTTTATCGATAGACTTAAGTAAAATAATAATAAGAAGAATAATTAGGGGACACTGATAATGCTATCTGACACTAAGATTTTAATAGTTGATGATGATGAGCTAACTCGCCAGGTTTTGAGTAGTTACTTTGAAAATGAAGGTTATGACGTTTTATGTGCAACCACTGCTGAAGAGGCTGAAGAGTTATTAGTTCTTGGAACAGTAGATCTCATTTTACTTGATATCAGAATGCCAGGGAAAGATGGCTTGACCTTAACCAGAGAATTACGCGTCAACAATGAAGTTGGTATCATTCTAGTGACTGGAAGTCAGGATGAAGTTGATCGTTTGATTGGACTCGAATGTGGCGCTGATGAATATGTGACCAAACCTTTTAACCCTCGTGAAATATTGGCAAGAGCTAAAAATTTAATACGTCGTGTCAGACTATGCCGACAAGTAAAATCGGCCGATAATGATGACAATATTCTTAAAGCATTTGACCATTGGAAGTTAAATCCTGTTCGCCGTCAACTCATTGATGAAGAACAAACCACAGTGCAACTCACGGAAGGCGAATTTCAATTACTGAAATGTCTGATGGATCATGTTGGCCAAATCATGACCAGAGATCAAATTCTCGATCAGATCCGTAACCGAGAATGGGTCCCAACGGACCGAACTGTTGATGTATTAATCGGTCGTTTACGTCGTAAACTGGGAGATGATTCTACTAATCCTCGCTTAATATTGACTGTGCATGGTGCGGGTTATTTATTCACTCCAAAACTTGTTGATGTTGTATGAAACCATCTTGGTTAACGCCTATTTTTTTTATCATAATTGGCTTGATGATGCTACTTCATTCATCGAAAGCTCAAGCAAGAGAACTGATAGCATGTGGCCACCCATATTATCCACCCGTCTCATGGGTGCAACAGGAACAATTAGTCGGTGTGGCTCCCGCAGTTGTTAAATTAATTTTTGCCGAACTTGGCTACCAAGTTCGCCTAGATGTTGTAGGTAATTGGAAACGCTGTTTGTCGGAAGTTAAAACAGGGCATGCAGACATTGTAGTCGCGGCATATCGAATAGATAGCCGAGAACCTGATTTTGATTTCAGTGAACAACATATTGTTGACGATCCCATTGGTATTTATGTCAACCCGAATAAGAGTAAAATTTATCATTCACTCAATGATTTAAAAGGAAAAACTGTCGGCTTGCTATTTGGCGATAGTTTTGGTGATAGTTTAGATAAGTTTATTGGTGAGCATAATCAGGTAGAGTATGTTTCAGAGGGACAACAGAATTTAAAAAAATTAGCGCAAGGACGTATAGATTTCATACCATTAGGCATTGTCAGTGGTAAATTACAAACTCAAAAATTTGGTTATACCAAGCAAATTATCGCTGCACCATTTAAGTTAAAAACTGAGTACTATTATTTAGCGTTAGGCTCACACAGTGAGCTTAGTCAGCATCTACCTTACATTAACCAACGCTTAAGTGAGTTGCATCAAAATGGTAAAATACAACAGTTAGTTACTCAGTACAGTCAAACTTATCTTGATTCATCCACTGAAGCGAATAAACCGTGAATTTTCCTAATATACTCGGCTTACGTCGTTTAATCCGTTACCCAAAAGATCACCCATTAAGTTATCGGATGATGGTTTATACCACGCTCTATAGCTTCGTGTTCATTATGCTGTCGACTGCGGTACAAATTACTTTGGACTACCGTCGAGAAATGCGCAACATCGATCAGCAGATCCAATTAATTAGCACCAGCTATATCGCTAGTTTGGCACGTAGTATGTGGGATTTTGATCAGGCTCAACTAGAACTGCAGCTTAAAGGTATAAAGGCATTGCCTGATATTGCCAGTCTTGAATTAAAAGATCATACCGGTGAAACGCTTATCCGTTTACCCGAACAAGTTGTTGATGGAAAAGTGATGAAATCAAGCTTTGATCTCAGTATTCCCAACAAACGTTTTAGCAAAGATAACAAAAATGAACAAAGCAGTAGACGTCAACTCGGGACACTAATTATTGCCACTAATTTAGCTACCATACACGCTAGACTATGGCATACAGGCTTTAATATTTTACTCAACCAGACCTTGTTAGTCGTACTTATCATGTTAGTGATTATGCTTATTTTACAACGACTCATCACTAGACACCTCGAAAGTATGGCGGGTTATAGTAAAGCGATTGGTGATGGTGAATTAGAATCGCCGCTAACATTAAACCGTCGACAACCCAACTCCCCAGACGAATTGAATCAATTAGCTAATGCGCTTAATGATATGCGACTATCGATTCGTCATGATATAAACCGACGAGAAGAAGAGCAGCAAGCCCTACGTTATAACCGTGATCAGCTCCAACAAATGGTTGAACGTCGAACCATGAGTTTGCAACAAGCGAAAGAAGTCGCCGAAGAAGCGAACAAAGCCAAATCACAGTTTTTAGCAACCATGAGTCATGAAATTCGAACACCAATGAATGGCATGCTTGGTATGATTCAGCTACTGCAAAATAATGAGCTTACTGATCCGCAATCTCATCGTGTGAAAGTTTTGCATGATTCTACGGAAGCATTGCTAGAAACCTTTGACCATGTATTGCAATTCGCTCAATTGGAAGAGGGGGGTTATGTCTGCTCTGAATCTTTTTTCTCTTTGGATGAGTTATTACATAGTCTCATTAGCTTGATGCAACCTAAAGCGGATGAAAAAAAATTGCATTTGAAACTTGATACGCCAGTCGAGGGTGATTGTTATCATGACGCAGCCGGTAGTTTACGGCAAATTTTAACCAATCTATTAGCTAATGCGATTAAATTTACCGATCAGGGTGAAATATTGCTTCGTGTCTCTCTCCTTGAAAAGAACGAGCATCAACATCGAGTACGTTTTTCAATACAAGATAGCGGTATTGGCATTGAACCAGCATTACAACAGCATATTTTTGAACGTTTTACTCAGGCCGATGAGTCGATCACACGCCGCTTTGGTGGAACTGGCTTAGGTCTATCAATCTGCCGTCAATTAAGCCAAGAAATGGGTGGACAGATTGGTGTCGAAAGTACCGTAGGCCAAGGTAGTACTTTTTGGGTTGAAGTAAAACTCAAAGTTGCTAAAGCGAGTGAATTTAAAGCCAAAGCCGTTTTACCTCAACTGCCACTATTGAAAATTTTATTAGTGGAAGATGTCGAAATTAATCAGCAGGTAGTACTGGGTTTACTTGAACAACACCAAGTGATCTTGGCTGATAATGGTCATGATGCCATAGAAACAGCGAATAGAGAGACCTTCGATGTCATTTTGATGGATATGCATCTACCTGGGATAAGTGGACTAGATATCAGTGCAAAAATACGCGAAAGCGATAAATGCTGTAATTATAAAACGCCGATAATAGCGTTAACCGCTAGCGTACGCCCTGATGATATTCAAGATTATTTTAATGCTGGGTTACAAGATGTTGTCGCAAAACCGGTTAAACAACAGTTACTATTAGAAGCGATAGAACGTGCACTTGAACCACAAAAATCGAAGCTATCCAAAGCTATCCAACAAATAGATACTACTGGTGATACACAGTTACTTGATCTGTCAATGATCGAAACTCATCTACAAATTTTAGGTCCTGCTAAATTAGCTAAACTCATGAAAAGCTTTTGTAAAACTCAACAGCAACTTTGGCCAGCATTAAAGCAAAGCCTCGCGAGTGATGATCATTATGAAGTAGAACATCAAGCCCATGCGCTCGCTGGTGCCTGTGATATGCTCGGTTTTGTTAAAGCCAGTAATCTATTACGTCAACTCGAACAAAAAGCTAAGCAGGGTACCATTAAGCAAGTTTCACAACTGCTTTTACAGCTAGACCCTATTATGGAGCAGAGCTTAGCTAAGGCGAAAACTTACTGTAGTTAAACCATTTAACTTTCAGTTATTCAGTTAGCTAAAATGTTACTTTACTTAGTTGCATTTTAGCTATCCCATCACCGATTGAACAACGAACCCTCTCTTGTTCAACACGCTGTTATTTAGTCAGTACTCTACAACGGTATTCAATATTTAGAATATATAAAATAAGGCCTCAAAATAGATAACTTGTGCTTATATTTTTAAAAAAATAAGTTTTCACTCCCATTAGAACATAAAAAAATTTAAAAAGCCTTAGCTAGGTATTTATCTACAAGCCTTATTAATAGGTGCTTACAAGCAACTCCGATTAGTCGTTAATAGTACATGTAACACAGTCAAGAATCCTGTTTACATCTTTATACATGTTATTAATTCTGAGTTTACATCTAGCCTTTAGTGTTATCAGGGTGGTGAGGAATAGTTCAAATTTTTGAATTGTTATTCATAACCGATAACTCAACAGGAGTAAAAAATGACTGAAAATAATATAATAAAACCCAGTTTATTTATGGCAATACTGCCGATAATATTGACACTGACAATACTAGGCATCCAATTATTCTACTACGGCGACTTTACGCCTCATATTCCTCTCGCTATTGGAATCGCGATTACAGCCACTATGGGATGGTTTCGTGGTTATCGCTGGGATGATATGGAAAAAGGAGTGATGCACGTAATTCGTGTCGGGCTTCCATCAATTGCTATTCTAATGACCGTTGGGATGATTGTCGGCGTCTGGATTGCCTCAGGTACAGTACCAGCGCTAATATACTACGGATTAAAAGTATTGAATCCAGAAATATTTTTAGCTGCAGCCATGGTGTTATGTGCCGTAGTCTCTGTATCTTTAGGAACGTCTTGGGGTACAACAGGTACCGTAGGCCTTGCCCTGATGGGTATTGGTTCTGGTTTTGATGTCCCAATGTACTGGACTGCAGGGGCTGTAGTTTCCGGTGCTTTCTTTGGTGATAAAATATCACCACTCTCTGATACCACCAACCTGGCACCTGCAGTAACGGGCGTCAATTTATTTGATCATATTCGTAATATGTTACCAACAACGGTACCTGCAATGCTTATCGCTTTGGTCATCTATATATTCGTTGGGTTTAATCTAATTGGTTCGAATGAAGTCGACTTCTCTAAAATAGAAGCTATTACTAATGGTCTAAAAAGCAATTTTAACCTTTCTTTTTACGTATTATTACCACCCTTACTAGTCATTGCGCTTGCCCTTAAAAAAATGCCGGCTCTACCTTCGTTGTTCGCTGGTGTCTTTGCTGGTGCATTACTCGCTATATTTGTGCAGGGCGCTTCAGTGCATGAAATATTTAACTTTATGCAATCAGGTTATAAAATTGAAACTGGCGTTTCTGAAATTGATGGCTTGCTAAATCGTGGTGGTGTTCAATCAATGACTTGGGTTATCACGTTAGTAGTTATTGCGTTAGGTTTTGGCGGCGTACTTGAACGTACCAAATGTCTGGAAACTATTATCACCGCAATACTTAGCCGTGTTAAGTCCTTTTTTGGCTTACAAGCATCAGCTACGGGTGCTGCAATAGCAACTAACCTTGTTGCTGGCGACCCTTACCTTTCCATTGCGTTACCAGGAAGAATGTTTGCACCAGCTTATGTCGATAAAGGTTACTCAAAATTGAATTTATCACGTGCTGTTGAAGAAGGTGGAACCTTAATTTCTCCGCTAATCCCTTGGAATGCTGGTGGTGCTTTTGTTATTACCGCACTAGGTTTGGGGATTGCTGAAGGCAATATCGAAAACCTACTTTATATTCCGTTAGCATTCGCCTGTTGGTTATCTCCATTAATTGGTTTGACCTATGCCGCACTTGGACGTTTTTCACCAAAAATGTCAGCGGAAGAGTTAGGTCGATATCAACGTGAAGAAGAGGAAATGTCTGAAGATAAAACTGTTGAAGTAAGAAAAGGGGCGAATATGTCCGCCAAACACGCTTAGCAGCATAATTAATTAAGCCACTGCTACGTAGAGTTCGTAATTTATTGTAGTAATGGCGTTAATAGAACAATTACTGGCTTGTGATCAAGCCAGTATCAAAACAACCTAAAATAAAAACTACGGCATGTTTAGCCGCGGAGAAAAAAAATGTTTTATAAAAATGATCAAATAGCCGGTTTCGATGA
>OJGO01000158.1_pt1 | contig 32927 bp, 25 predicted proteins | sample 1594871 | NCBI WGS metagenome assembly OJGO01 (sample SAMN05416798, study PRJEB24817) | seawater metagenome | isolation source: Sea water | place: Canada:Atlantic | collected 2013-07 | reverse complement strand
GATAATGCCAATGCATGGGGTGAACAGATAATACTGAACATTCAAGATAAGGCTAGATTTACATTAGCGTTAACGGGAACTCCTTGGCGCTCTGATGCTGCTCCTATTGTTCTTTCAAACTATATGCATCCTAGCAACAAAATATCATGTGATTATGTTTATGGGCTTTCTGAGGCTATTACAGACGATGTTTGTCGTGTGCCGCAGATAATTGCGATTGATAATAATAATATTTCGGTTGTAGATGATGAGGAAACCAAAACATTTACTAGTTTTAAATGCTTGCTTTCGCAATCGGTCATTCCTTATCAGGAAATTATCGAGAATGAAAAAGTCATTAAATACGTTATTTCATCTGCAAATGAAAAATTAAATAAAATAAGAGTAGTTAATTCGGATGCTGCGGGGTTAATTGTTGCCTCATCTGTTGAGCATGCAAGGCAAATATCTTCGTTAATGAGGGCATGTTTTAACGAGGACAGCGTTGTGGTGACTTATCGAGAAAATGAGCCGACCATTATTATTCAGCGCTTTAGGCACAGCCAAGCTAAATGGATTATTTCCGTTGGCATGATCAGCGAAGGCACTAATATTCCTAGGTTACAGGTTTGTTGCCACCTTACGAATATCAAAACTGAAATGCATTTTAGACAAATTTTAGGTCGTATATTGAGAATGACTGATGCTAAAAATCAAGAAGCGATATTGTATATGCCGGCAGAGCCTAAGTTGTTGGAATATACGTATAGAGTGAAGCAAGATGTGCCATTTGAAGCTGATGTGGTTAAGTTTGAAAAGATGAAAGCTGAGGTTGATGAGGGAGTGGTTGAAGAATCTAGTACCGTTACTTTTGACAAGAAAAGTACGTTAAAGCCTTTGATGGAGATTGATTTCAATGGGTTTGATGATGTTTTTGAGGCGCCTGCTTTAAGTGTTACAAGTACCGTTGAGGATGAACATTTTTTGACGAGTTCATATGAGAAAGTGGTTAATATATTTGGTCGTTTTCAACAGGAAGCTATTGCTTTAGGGTTGAGTGAGTTGAGGTGATTATGCTTTCTGTTGAACAGTTTTTGAAAAAAAGATGGCAACAAAAACTAGCCTATAGGAATCATGATGAAAACATTTAAAACAGTCACTAGACAGGAAATTACAACAATGGTCTGTGATGGCTGTGGCTTAGAAGCAAGTGCTGATAGTGATTATGAATTTCAAGAGTTCATATCAATTAGTCATCAATGTGGTTATGGCTCGATTCATGGTGACTGTAAGCAGATTGACATCGATTTATGCCAACAATGTTTTGCCGATATGTGTGGTGATATGCTCAGGGTTACTAAAAGCAAATAGGACACGTTTTGTTGAGTACGACTAGATTACGTCAAGACTGTCTATAGAATGAAAGCTTCGGCTGTTGTGATGTATATGCTGCCAGGACAAATGGAATGACTATAGTCAAGTAAAACTAGCCACTGATGTGTATTCAAGACAGTATCCTTTCTTTGTATTTTCGACTTGAGATTTTATCACTATCAGAATAAAAATAAGTAAGGTACAATTTTCTTTATTCGATTATCTAAGCTTAAAAATGCCATCTTCAAAAGTTAAATCAGCTCCATTAAAGTATTTATCTTCATATTCAATTGAAGTACAAGATCAAATCAGAACGATGATCGAACAAGATACATTAGGTCATTTTTTACTTCAGAAACATCCCCAAACACATAATATTAACAATGATAAAATGCTTCGTGAATATGTCATGAATTTAAAGAATACTCATTTACGAAAGTCCTCCCCATTAAGTAAAATTATTTACGATAAAAAAATACATGTTGTAAATAATGCTTTGGGCTTGCATACATTTATTTCAAGAGTTCAGGGAAATAAGTTAAAAAGTAAAAATGAAATACGAATTAGTGATATTTTCAAAACGGCACCTGAAGTATTCTTAGAAATGATCGTTGTTCATGAGTTAGCTCACATCAGGATCAAGCCACACGATAAAGCATTTTACCAATTGTGCCAACATATGCTACCAGATTACCATCAGTTAGAGTTTGAGATGCGTTTATATCTAACTCAACTAGAATTAAAAGGTCAAATTTACTGATTAACCAGAGATAAAAAAGTATACCCGATCATCTTTTTCTTTATCAATGCATCACTCGTGAGTCAGTGGGTTATTACATCAGAACTGCCAGTCATTATCATCCCATACTACCATCGAAAGACATTTACGATGACCACTGAATAATATTAGGTTTGCCACTAAGAAGTTAAGATAATTTTGTGCACTAAATGGAAGCTTCAAGTGACTAAATTAATATTTCGGCTTTTAGCCATAAGCTGACATTAACTTTGGGTTAATAATGGCAACTTAGAGCTGTGATTTCAATCAGTCGATGCAACACAGTGGTTATATATTTATATCCAAAGCATAACTTCTTTGTTATGTGCTATTAAGTCCCAGACCTCAACAGCGGACATTAGAACCATCTAAGGCTACATGAAATTAGAAGTAAAAACTCTAACTCGCTTTCGCCCCCTGAACGCCACAAAGAGGCTGCTTTGTCATTAGATAAATCACCTATTCCAATTAAAAGCAGAATCTTCAGCATATTCATTAAACTATAGATATAAAATAGCCTTTAAAAAAATCGCCCACACAAACCAGATACCGCACTCAACTAAACAAGCTAAAATGGTTAACAATGTATAAAGTAGGCGATTTTAGGCTTAATGTAGACGTCTATACTATAAAGCCTTTAGTAAGACCTTTAACTTTTCTCACTGGAATTTTGTAAAAAATACTATAGAGCACAGGCACAGCGATCATGGTAAGTATGGTAGCAAACGCTAATCCTCCCATAATAGTGACTGACATATCAGCAAAAAATGGATCAAATAAAAGTGGTAATACCCCTAAAATAGTTGTTATTGCTGCCAGTGATACTGGTCGTAAGCGGCTCAAACTTGCTTCAATAATCGCAACTGCTTTTTCCTTTCCTTCATCAATTTGCAGATCGATTTCTTCCAGTAGCACAATGGCATTTTTAATTAACATACCAAATAAGCTTAAAAAACCCAATAGCGACATAAAGCCAAAGGGCAAATCAGCAAGGAGTAAACCAGCAACAACACCAACAATCGCCATAGGCACGATTAACCAGATGATTAATGGCTGTCTTGCGCTTCCAAAAAGTAAGACACTGACAATAAACATTACCAGAAAGCCTAAAGGTAGACCTTGGCCCAATGCTAATTGAGCATCGCGTGAGGATTCATACTCACCACCCCATTCGAGATTGTAGCCATCTGGCAGTTCCATCGCTTCAATCAATGGCTGCACCCGAGAAAATGCTTCATCGGTTGTTTCTTGAAGACCAGATTCAGCTTTGACTGAAATGGTTCTAACCCGATCTCGACGATTAATCAATAACTCTTCGCTTTGGTAGCTCATTTCGCCACTTACCTGCTTGAAAGGGACATAGCTGCGTTGGCTGCTACTCCACACTAAACTATTTTCCAAACCAAATAGTTTATTCTTTGTTTGGTACTGGTTTTTGGCGACAATAGGATACAGATAATCACCCTCTTGCAGTTGACCAACAGTTAAACCGTTGGTAGAAAACTTAATGGCATCACTAAAGTCACTGCGACTAACACCTGCAATACCGGCAGAGATTTCATCAAATTGAGGAATAATTACTATGCCTTTTTCTCGCCAACTATCTCTAACATCACGGATTAAACCATCCTCTCGAAGTATCAATTTGGCTTGCTCAGATAGGCTACGTAATATTGTCGGATCTGGCCCTGAAAACCTTGCTTGAATTTTAGCGCCACCGCCTGGGCCGAATTGCATAATTTCGGCAAAAAATTCGATATTCGAATTATTTTTTCTTAACTTGTCAGTAATTTCTTGAGCTAATCTTGGGATTTCAGCTGCATCATTAGCTCGAATGAGATATAGGCCATAGCTTTCGTTGGGTAACTCTGGTGCAAATACTAAAGTAAAGCGTGCCGAACTTTCACCGATAAAGCTTAATAGTGACTCTATACCTTTTGTTTCAAGTATCAACTTTTCGCCAATGATCATCTGTCTTTCGGTTGCTCTAATATCAGTATCCTGAGCGCCCCAATAATGAACGAAGAACACAGGAGTATTTGATGGTGGAAAAAAACCTTGTTTAATGAAACCAAAGCTCGCATATGCACCAATAGTAATAGCGACCAACAAAGCGAGGGTAAATCCACGCCAGTGAAGCGCTGCGCGAAGTACAGCTAAGTAACCGCGATGAAATAATGAGTGACTTTCTTGCGCTTGTGTTTGTTGACCTACTTTATAAAAATAACGCCCCAATAAAGGTGTTAGTGTTACGGCCATTACCCAGCTTAACATCAGAGAAATGAGTACCACCGCATATAGAGAAAATAAGAATTCGCCGGTCTCATCATCAGACAAACCTATGCCAGAGAATGCGGCAATACCAATAATTGTTGCACCAAGTAGTGGCCATTGAGTACGCTTAACGATAAAGCTAGCAGACGATAATGCTGACTTGCCTTTTTCCATACGTAGCATCATACCCTCGGCAACCACAATCGCGTTATCCACTAACATCCCCATGGCGATAACCAACGCCCCGAGAGAAATTCGCTGTAACTGTAGCTCATAAAGCCACATGATCAGTACAGTACCTAATATTGTAATCAATAGGGTGCCACCAACAACTATGCCAGAGCGCCAGCCCATAAAGAGACATAAAGCTATGGTGACAATAGCGACAGATAATTCTAAATTTGTAATAAAGCCATCAACCGATTTATCAACAATTTTCGCTTGATTGTAAATCGAATAAACTTGGATCCCTGCAGGTAATTCTTTAAGTACTTGTTCTAGCTTTTCTTCAATTTTTACGCCAACTTCAACAACATTGACATCATTTAACGCCGAAACACCTAAAGTAATAGCAGGTGTGCCGTTGTACCTTATTAAACCGCTTGGAATGTCCACCGGTTGAAGGCTTAACTTGGCGATATCTTTTATCTTGATCGAAGCATTAGTGCCAGGTAGCACAATCGATAAATTTTTTATTTCTTCAATGCGGTTGGTTGAGCTTTCAATGGGGATACGAATTTGTTTATCGCCAATATACACTCTACCACCGACAAACGGTTTCAAATTACTGGCCAAAACTTGTTTAATGTCAGGGAAAGATAACCCTAAGCCGGCAATTTGATAGTGATCTATTTCAGCAACTATCTGCTCTTCAATCAAGCCTTCCACCTGTACTTTCGCTACCCCTTCCACAGTCAGTAGCTCTCGACGAATTGTTCTAGAAAATTCACGCATCTGGTAGGCGCTAAAATCAGCTGCAGTTAACGCGTAATAGATCCCATAAACATCAGAAAAATCATCAACAACAATAGGGTCGCCCGAACCTAATGGTAATGAGCCACGTATATCCCTTAAACGCTTTCTGAGCTCATCCCATATCTGTGGTAATTCAAAGCTATCAATATTCGGCTTAATTACCATGGTTATCTGAGAAACCCCTGGTTTACTTACCGACTCCAATTTATTGAGCTGCCACATCTGCTGTATGGCAATTTCTACCTGCTCAGTAACTTCTTTCTCAACTTTTTCAGCACTGGCACCAGGGTAGTAGGTAAAAATAACTGCTTGCTTAATAGTAAAAACGGGGTCTTCTAACCGTCCTATTTTTCCCATGGCAATGATACCGCCAATAATGAAACAAAAGGCGACCAACCAAATATTAATGGGTTTAGTTAACGAATAACGTGCAATATCCATGTTAAAAATCTGCCTTATATTCTCTCACTTTTAAACCTTCACTCATTTGATTTACCGCAGCAGAAACTATTTTATCACCGACATTAATACCACCAACAATAGCTGCAAACTCACCATTTAAATTAGCTATTTCTACCTTAACTGCGTGCACGTCATTAGTAGATGGATTAAAGCGCCAAACAAAAAACCCCTGAGATTTATCTCCCATTAGCGCTTTAACAGGAATTAATATGGCGCTTTGCTGCTTGCCATTTTGTTTAATTTTCACACTCGCTCTAGAGCCAGGATAAAATAAGTTGCTAACGTCACCATCGATAGCAAAAGTAACAGCATAGGTTTGAGTGATAGAGTTTGGCGTTGTTTGATGCTCAACATAATAGATATCGTAAACATCATCTTCTTGACCAAGAATATATGCGGTTGCTTTAATATCACGATTTCCTGCATTGGCCGTCATAACGCGTTCAGGCACTTCAAAAGTGAAATAAAGCTTTGATCTATCTTGTAAATTAGCAAGGGCAGCGCCAACAGTGACATAGCTATAATTTTCAATATATCTTTCGCCCACTATGGCATCAAATGGCGCTTTGATTGTGCAATAACTTAAGTCTTGCTCGGCATTAGCAAATGCCAACTTAGTAATAGCATATCGTGACTTAGCGCGGTCAAACTCATTTTGAGAGACTAACTTTTTTTTAAACACTTCTTCAATACGCGCTAAATCACGCACTGCATCATCAAAGCGTATTTTTGCTTCAACTAGCTGTCGCTCAAAAGGCGTTGGGTCAATACGCGCTAAAACTTGCCCTTTTGCAACCATGCTTCCTTCAACTAAATTGGCAAAAACGAGTCTTCCAGATATTTCAAATTTCAAATCAACATTTTTAACCGCAGAAACAGTTGCAGGAAATTCGTATGCGGTAGTAATGTTAACGCTATCGGCTCTAAACAGTTGCACTGCTATGGGGGAATCTATTTTAACTTCTTTTGTGGATTCTGAACAAGCTTGTAGACATAAAAGTAAAGCAATCAGTAGTATTCTATTCACGAGGTCTCCAAAATATTTATGTGCTAGCCGGTATCCTCATAAGTTTTTATAAGTAATAAATTTATGAGGATACCGCCTACTCCTTAATTTGACAGTGCTTTTTCTACTTCAGAACTTTCACCTTCGACAGCATTGTTGTCGAGGTTTTTGTCAGTCGGTAATTCATCGTTCATCGATTGTTTGAAGCCCTTAATTGCACTACCTAAGTCGCCACCCAGATTGCGTAGACGTTTAGTGCCAAACAACATGATGACAATAGCGAGAATGATAACCAACTGCCAAACACTAATTCCGCCAACACCCATAACTTACTCCGCTTTTTCGTTTTATTTATACTGTTTCTTTGAACTTCTGGTTTTTTCTTTACGTGCACTAAATTTCAAAAATGCCTTAGTCGCATAAGAGACTAAGGCCGTTTTCATTTCCTGCTTAATGACACTAACTTCACCTGGGTTACCGATTTCGAGAACACCCGTCTCAATTAATGCATCTATACTCTCCGGAGCATTTTCTATAGCTAACGGGCGACCCAACCCACCGATAGTTACTAGACAATTACTTTGTCATTGCCGCTTTGAAATTAGGAATCATCGCGATAATCACAATAAACAGTAAAGCGGCAGGGCTCATAAAGGCCAAATTCATATCTTCCGGCGCAATTTCACCGATAAACAAGGCCAGCAACATCACATGATAAGTCAGACCGAATAGACCGAAAGTAACACCAGTAATTTTTGAACTTAAGTTGCCCTTTAGCATTGGCATCGCCACGAGTAAAGCAAACACCGCGTACAACCAAAACCCTAAGAAATCAAAAGTGGTATACAGTGAAAAAGGAATTGTGACATTCATAATAAGCAGCAATGTGTTTGCCATTTCAGCACCTACTCCGCCAGTACTAACAGTCTCTGCCAATGCAGGTAGTGTCCACACTGCTGAAAATTTTGGAATGATGAATGCCATGACCGACATCAACACCACCATCGCCGCGAGTATGGCTCGTAGAGGGTTGCTAGAAGCTATACGCCAAGCAATAGCCATAAAAATTCCTGATAAACTCAGCATTGCAAAAATTTGATTTACCCAAGCTGCAATAAAATCACCTTTATTAGCAGCCAACCAAGCAACTCGATCTGCGTGCTCCGTTGCATAACCACCGGGAGCATCTAAAGGCAGAAAGAAGGTGACTATAGTGGTGACAACCGCAAGGATGGCCGACCAATAACCTAGTCTGTTAATTTGATAGTCAAGTGACGTTATAGTGCTCATTATTTTTCTCCGTATCTCGTATTTTTTTGTATTAGCTTATATTAAAAAATTCACCATAAAGCTCAGGCTTAATAATGCCTCAAGCTATTTTCATCAATGGTTTCTGAAGGAATTGTAAAATCCCATATGTCATGCGACATACAAAGCATGTCATGCGACATGCTTTCCGTCAAGGAATATAAATAAGAATACACACAGTACGTAAATATTATTTAACAGGTAGCGCTAGTTATAGCACTGCTTAGGACTTTATAGATGTGTTAATCGCCATGAACAAGTACTGACCATTTAAGCTTATGTTAATCAGCTAACTAAGGAGTGCCTGCAGCTTTTCTTATTTTCGTACTCTCTCATTATTTTTATTTTAGTGATTGACATGTCACCTGACATTTGTCAGCATGTCAATTGACACGTTAGTGCGTACACATGCTACTAGCAACATAAACAACTTACATAAAACATAATTAACTAGGGGAAAGTATGCAGAACTCTATCGCACAGATTATCACTGATGCGGCGCAGCGTTTTACCAACAAAACGGCTTTAATTATCGGGGATCAACAGTTCAGTTATGCACGCCTCGATGCCCTATCTAATCAAGTTGCCAATAGCCTCGTAGCAATTGGTGTATCTCCCGGCGATCGCGTAACGCTTTATGGCGCCAATGCCTGGGAGTGGGTAGTCAGCTATTACGGTGTTTTAAAGACCGGCGCAGTGGTAAATCCAATTAATGTAATGCTAACGCCAGAAGAAGTCGCGTATGTGATTGAAGACTGCGGCGCCAAAGCCATCATCGCCTCTAAAGAAAAAGGCTTACCGTTAATTGGTCTAGAGGCCAGAACCTCTATTGAAAAATTAATTTTGTACGGTGAGGATATCCCTGTTGAAGCCACCTCCTTTGAACACCTTATAGAGGAAGCCCCTGAAGATTTTATTAGCCCTTTGATCGATCCTGACTCGCTGTCGACCATCTGTTACACATCAGGCACCACTGGGCAACCTAAAGGCGCCATGCTATCGCACAAGGCCGTTATCACCAACTTTATGATGACAGCTCAAATGCACGGCCGTGACGAAAACGACGTCGTAGTTACAGCCTTACCTTGCCCTCATGTTTACGGCAATGTCGTCATGAACGGTTGCTTTCAAAACGGCGGCACGCTAGTGCTACACTCGCTGTTTGATCCTGAGCAAGTGCTTGAATCTATAGAAACGCATAAGGCGACTGTTTTCGACGGCGTGCCAACCATGTATATGTACATGCTCGAAGCCCCTTCTATAGACCTTCGAGATTTGTCATCCATGCGGTTGTGTGCCGTAGGCGGACAGACTATGCCGCCAGCCAAGATGAAACAAATTGAAGACAAATTTCAGTGCCCGCTAATCGAGCTATGGGGCATGACTGAATTAGCCGGATTGGGCACGACCTTCGCACACAATGGTGATTATCGCCACGGCTCCATTGGCGTGTCTATACCCTACACTCAGTCAAAAATCATGGATACAAAGGACTCAACTATTGAAATGCCTGCTGGTGAAGCTGGCGAACTCCTCATTAAAGGACCTATTGTAATGCAAGGGTACTTCGGCAACGAAGCAGGCACCCGTGAAGTGTTAAGTGAAGACGGTTGGTTGCGCACTGGTGACGTAGCGTGCATCGACGCCAGCGGTTTTATTACTATTGTTGATCGCATCAAGGACATGATATTAACGGCTGGTTACAACATCTATCCAGCAGAGATCGAGAACGTAATTGCCTCTCACCCAGATGTAGCTTTAGTCGCTGTTGGTTCAATACCCGATGAATTTAAAGGCGAACTAGCCAAAGCCTATATCATTTTAAAACAGGGCACTAATCCATCAGCAGAAAATATCGTGGGCTTTTGCCGCGAACATTTAGCCGCCTATAAAGTTCCCCGTGACGTCCAGTTTGTTGATGACCTTCCTAAAACATCAACGGGAAAAATCATGCGCCGAGAACTCATTAAATTACATAACTTACAACAAAAATAATACATAACTAATTAACTAACAGGAAACACCCATGATTAAATTTGATAAAGATTACGTGATGACCATCAATGGCGCAGCTGCAACAAGCCCTGATACTCAGCCTGTTTTTAATCCAGCAAATAAAGACGTTATTGCACAGGTACCAGACTGCTCAGAAGCGCAATTTGAAACAACCGTCACGGCAGCAAGGCAAGCATTTGTACCGTGGAGTAAAAGGCCAATAGAGGAGCGACAGCAATTGGTTGCCAAACTAGGCGACCTGCTGGAAGAGCATGCCGAAGAGTTTATGGCGCTGTTAACCAAGGAGCAGGGTAAACCTCGTTCAGGAACCGAATGGGAAATATTCGGTTCAGCCATTTGGTTAAAAGAAATTGCCAAGCAAACACTCCCTGATGAAATTATTGAAGAAAGCGACGAACGTAAAGTGGTCACACGCTACACCCCATTGGGTGTAGTAGGTGCTATTGTGCCGTGGAACTTCCCAATGCTATTGTCAATGTGGAAAATTGCTCCAGCGCTGGTATCGGGTTGTACTGTGGTATTGAAACCCTCACCTTACACCCCCTTATGCAATCTCAAATTTGTCGAGCTTGCCCAACAAGTACTACCACCAGGTGTGCTGAACTGTGTATCAGGCGGCAATGACTTGGGTCGCTGGATGACCGCACATCCTGACATCAACAAAATAGCCTTTACTGGTTCGACAGAAACCGGCCGCCATGTTTACCGCAGTGCGGGCGAAACCATCAAGCGTGTCACGCTGGAATTAGGCGGTAATGACCCTGCTATTGTGATGCCCGACGTCGACGCCAAAGCAGTGGCTCCACAATTGTTCTGGGCAGCTTTTCAAAATAACGCTCAGTTCTGTAACGCGACTAAGCGTTTATATATTCATGAGTCCGTTTATGATGAAGTGCGTGATGCCTTGGTCGAGTTTATTAACAACGAAGTTAAAGTGGGCGACGGAGCCGATGATGGCACAACCCTTGGCCCTATTCAAAATTCCATGCAGTACGAGAAGGTGCAAGATTACTTTGCCGACTGCCAAAACAAGGGTTATTCCTTTGCTGTTGGCGGTGAAATCGATACTAGCGCCTCGGGTTGGTTTGTACCAGTAACCTTGGTAGATAATCCGCCAGAAGATTCACGCATTGTTCAAGAAGAGCCCTTCGGACCAATTTTACCCCTGCTAAAATGGTCCGATGAAGAAGACGTTATAGCCCGCGCCAATGACACCATTTATGGCTTGGGTGCATCAGTATGGGGTAAAGATCTCGACGCGGTACAACGCATCGGCGCACAACTTGAAGCTGGCACTGTTTGGCTTAACGAAGTACACCAATATTCACCCTACCAAGCTTTTGGTGGCCACAAGCAATCAGGCCTAGGCTGTGAAAATTCCCTGCACGGCTTGATGGAATACACCAATTGGCAAACCACCACCTTAAATAAAGTAGAGGCCAATTAATCATGAAGAAAAGCATATCTCGCAGAGATTTTCTTAACGGTGCTGCCATTGCACTAGCAGGCATGGCCACGCTTCCTGTTAGAAATGTATTGGCATTTGGGCAAGGTGAAAAGTTGCCTAGTATTACCGCTTTATCTCCAGATTATTATCCGCCAGCCCTCACCGGTATACGCGGTAGCCACAAAGGCGCTTTTGAAGTGGCCCATCAACTGGCATGGGCGGGCCAAAAACCCGACCATTACGAGCCACTTGATGAGGAGTATGATCTGATCGTTGTCGGTGGCGGTATTAGCGGCCTCGCCGCCGCCTACTTCTACCGACAACAAAATGGATCAGATAAAAAGGTTCTCATTTTAGATAATCATGACGACTTTGGTGGCCACGCCAAACGAAATGAATTCCAACACGGTGATCGTACCTTGTTAGGCATTGGCGGTAGCGTCAACCTCGAGACGTCATCATTCAGCGATACCGTCAACCGCGTCATGGAAGAGTTAGGGGTTGATTTAGATAAACTTCAGGAATCAATTGAACCAGATTTTATGCTATCGGACTTATTCGCCGAGGCTGGCTACTTTCTCAATAAAAAACAATTCGGTGAAAACAAAATTATACAGGGTGCCTGGACAAAGGCCTGGCAAGGAGATGAACAATCGCTCAAATTACTCGACCTCTTAAACCTGCCCGCAGAACAACAGCAACGCCTGCGGGATTTGATTACCGGAGAGAAAGATCTGCTAGATGATCTCTCTATTTCAGAAACCATGAACTATGTGGCCGTAACCTCTTATGAAGAGTTTCTTGTTAGTCGAGCAGGACTTACGAAAGAGACTATTAATCTATTCGAGCCCTACCACAAACTTTTTATGGGCGTTTCCAACGAATCAACCAACGTCCAAAATGCCTTGCTGCTCGGTTACCCTGGTGCCAATAGCGTGGGTTACGCTGGCAAGCTAGCTAACAAAGCGCTGAATTACTTCAAAGACGGTATGGCGTTTCCACTATTTCCCGATGGCAATGCATCGATTGCCCGCCTGATGGTTCGCAAAATGATCCCCACCGTCGCTCCCGGTAACACCATGGAAGATATTGTTGATGCCCGTTTCGACTATAGCCAACTCGATCGTGTTGACTCTGCTGTGCGTATTCGTTTAAACAGCACCGCGGTGAATGTCAAAAATATCGATGACGGTGTTGAAGTGGCTTACGTACAAAATGGCAAACCGTACATACTAAAAGGTAAGCACAGCATCTTGGCCTGTTACAACGGCCTGATCCCGCATCTGTGCCCTGAAATACCAGAGTCACAAAAGGAAAATCTCAAGTACGGCGTAAAAATACCACTAGTAATGACCAATGTACTATTACGTAGCGGTGCAGCAGTTCACGCAGCGGGGCCTGTACAATATCACTGCCCCGGCAGCTACTATTCAGTAGTCACCAAAGCCGCTCCCGTAAACCTTGGCGGTTACCAAGACAACAGCAAAGGCGACAACCCGCTAGTATTATGGATGAGCCATGCACCTGCGCCACGTAATAACGGCGAGCAGACTGCTCGTGATTTATTCCGCTTAGGGCGACATAGCCTTTACCGTACTTCGTTTGCTACCTATGAAAAAGAAGTGAAAGAACAGCTAACAGCGATGTTTGGCGCCAACGGTTTTGATGCCGAGCGCGATATCGAAGCAATCACCATCAACCGCTGGTCTCACGGTTATAGCTACGACTACAACCCCATGTACGACCCCGAGTGGGAGGAAGGTCAAGCCCCTCACGAATTGGGCCGAGCACCGATAGGTCGTATCAGCATCGCCAACGCCGACTCTGAAGCTTCCGCCTATCTTCATGCGGCCATCGACGCTGCCGAGCGTGCTGTAGGCGAACTCAAGTAGGTTCGATACAGTTAATAAATAAATTCGAGGCGCTATTAACCTCGTACATCAAATCACCCAAACAAAAATGAGTAAACTTATGAAAAATTTTTTATCAACAACCGCTTTATTACTTACAACAGCAAGTGTTCAAACTCTAGCAGCACCCGAAGTTTTGCCCCTGTATACTGAAGACGTAAAAAAAATGGCACTTGAATCAATACCTCCTTATCCACCAGAGTATGTGCTCAAAGGCACTGGCGAGAACTGGCTAAAAGTATTGCATCAGGGCGAAGTTGTGGTAGCTCTGTATGAATCAAAGCCAGCACTGATTGATGTTAAAGACCCATTCCCCTACGACGAATTTGTCGTTGTGCTTGAAGGCGAAGTCACACTCACCGCGATGGATGGTGAAAAGAAAACCTACAAAACCGGTGAAAACTTTTTAGTACCCAAAGGTTGGACAGGCACTTGGAGGATGCCGGAGCACTATCGCGAAATGATAGTCGTTGAAACCAAAGCTTGGAATGAGTCGGAAGGTTAAAGTTTTATAAAAAATACGCGACGTAATTTTTTGAATATCAGGGGAATTGTGAGGGTAGTGTTGCGTGACCAATATTAATGACTTATTAGTCACGCAACAGCTCTTGATTTGAAGGGTAATTTTAGCCGCTAGCCCACAATACAAAAGCAAGTAAATAATTACACACACATTACCAAAAGATATAAAAGCCCAATACAGGCTAGCTAGTAAGTCTGCAACTCATCACTTTCATAAATACTAACGGCTTCAGTGCAAGGTGGATTATTCGTAATGGTATAAAGTGCTCGCGCCAGTTTATCAATATCGATAGGCTGATACTTTTTCAGCCCTAAATAAAATACCGGCGTCATTAGTAACGATAGCCAATTAGCCACTTCTTCTTTCAACCTAAATTCATCTCGGTGCCCTTTTAACAATGAGGGCCGAAATATTCTCAAATTTGAAAACTGTTCTTCGATTAGCGCAGCCTCAACCTCGCCTTTGATTCGGCTATAGAAATTACCTGAGTTTGCATTGGCACCGATAGCACTGACCAAACTAAAATTCTTCACGCCAGCTTGTTTAGCAACCTTTGCTGCCGCAACAACACCGTCGTAATCGACTTGGCGAAAAGCCTCTTTACTGCCTGCGGCTTTAATCGTTGTGCCAAGGCAGCAATAACTATCCCCACCAGCCAAATCATTAAGCATAGGTAAGTTATTCAACTCGCTAAAATCACAAATAATCCAGTTTAATTTTTTATGAGTGAACGGCACTGCTCGCCTGGCAATAACAGTAACTTGTTGGTAGTAGTTACCATTAAGGCAAGAATCAAGCAGCTGTCTACCCACCGCGCCAGTGGCGCCAAAAATAAGGGCTTGTTTAGCCATTTAAAGAATCCAGCGAATAATAATAGATAAGTGATATATTTTTGAGTAAAAAGTAAATGACCCTGCTCTTCAACTAAAAGTATCGTCTGAAATTGACGTGGTGATTATTGATAGTAACGATACTCCTACTGGGGTCGGTGAATTCGGTTTACTCCCTATTGCGGCAACAGTTGCCAATGGCATATTTGCAGCAACAGGAAAACGCTTAAATAGCTTATCTTTAAAATTAGAACGTTAGGCTAATAAGAATAGATTAAATTCAAGCATTTTCCCCGTATTTAGCGTTAATAAAGCCAAACAGTGTTTCATGCACTGCATCTTTATCAGCACTCCAACGCTTGCCTTCACTTAGAAAAAGAATCGTTCCTTCAATCATTGACATAATGCAAATAGCTTCAGCACGCGGAGACTCGCCTCCTACAGCTTCAATCTTCTTTTCGAAAAATAGCAAGTAATGGTCATAAATATCGTCAACTAAATCCGCCACCAGCGGCTCAACTTGCCCCATAGCCCAGAGCTGAGGCATAAGTTTATCTGTCTGCAAGATGCCCTCGGCGGGCTCCATTCCAATCATCTCTACAAGCTCTTTAAAGCCTACCGAATCCTCATCGGCACCCATCGCTTCGAAGATCTTTCGATACTCATCAGCAATATAGCCAACCAATGCCCGCAACATATCGTCCTTGGTTTTAAAGTGATACTGTAAGGCACCTAGCTTTATTCCGTCAGCTCGGGCCAAGGCACGCAGCGTAAGAGCACCATAACCCTGTTCTACAATAATATTGATTGCTGCTTGTAGTATTTGTTGCTTACGCTCACTCATTCAACTTCATTTCCAGTAATTGATATATCAGCCAATATTCTACAACACTTATAGATAGATGCATATTTTACCAAGCCATGATTGAAAGTTTTATTTAAACATTTAGGTAAAAAAAGGCAGTCCATTGCCTCTAAAGCCGACAAAAAAGATAATCCATCATCTCAGAGGTCTATCTGTATCTCTTCAAACTTTCATTGAAGCATTAAAAGCTATACATGAATTCTACACCTGCGGTACGAGGCATAGTAGCTCCAACTTTGGTATGAAAACCGAGCGACAATTCAAGGTTAGAGGCTGCAAAGCTTTCTTCATCAAATATATTTTCTACGTAAAAAGTCAGACTCCAATCTTGCTCACTTTCCCAACCGGTACGTAAGTTAACAAAGCCAGTACTGTCGACACTTCCGGTGCTATTGTTACTCAAAGTGCTGTAAAATTCAGATTGCCATGAGAAATCTAAACTAGTGACAATTTCGCCACCTTCAATTGGATAGTAAGTGTTAATACCACCTGAGATATTCCATTCAGGATTATAAGCTAGCCTATTGCCATTACATGAGTTTCCAAAAATATCGCTGCATGATTCCAGTGGAATGTCATTCGATTCGGTCTCACTCCAAGCCACACCGAGGAACACATCCCAGTAATCACTAAATGATGTAACTAAATCAAATTCAACGCCGAAACCGTCAACTTGACCTACATTATCAATGGTAAGCTTACCAAGCTCGGGTTTCACCATTTGTAAGTCTTGATAGTCATAATAGTAAGCACTAATGCCATAACTTATTTGTCCTTCTACTAAGCTACCTTTAGTACCAATTTCATAAGAGAGCACAGATTCTTTATCAAAGCCTTCTAGCGTAGAGTCAGCTGTCGGCTGTCCGGATATCGGATCCAAGTTCGTTACAGTATCCGTACCAAAACCACCAGATTTATAGCCTTCAGATACAGATGCAAATATCATTACACTCTCTTCAGGAAAATAACGTAAGGTGACACGTGGTGACAAATCGTCCCAATCTTGTTTTGCTGTTACAGGCGATAATGTTTGTACTCCCCAGATAATCCCCTGTCCCTGAATATCTGTTTCTATTTCTTTTTCATCATAGGTGTAGCGTATGCCAAGACTAAAATCCATTTTATCTGTCAGTTGATAGGTCATGTCGCCATAAATTGCCCAACCCGAATAATCACCCTCTGAATAATTTGACTCATATATATCAGAAAACCCAGGGCCAAAAAACTCGTCCAAATTTCCAGTTTGATTACTTAACAAAGCAGAAATATCTTCTTGATAAACGCTGGCTCCGATATACCACTTCAAGTCTTTACTAGCTTGAACATTCAAACGTAATTCTTGGCTGAAGTATTCTCCCTCTTGATCTTGTACATAGCCGGCAACACTAATAGGTGTACCATCCCAGTCTTCTTGATAGAGCCAGTCATGTTTGTTAAAGCCAGTAATAGACGTTAGTGTCATATTGTCAGCAATATTGATATTAGCGGTTAAAGTTACAGAGCTAACTTCAGCGTTATCTTTGCCAGGCCAATCAACATTGGCTGTGCGATTATCACCATTATGAAGATTGCCATCAATGTCTTGGCTCATGTAAATCGAACCGTACTGCTTACGGTCTTCGTATTCACCACTTAAGGTTACATCCCCCCAATCACCCTCATTTTTAATTGACAAGCGCATGGCGTTACGATCGTGCGCTCCGATATCTTTATTGTTATACAGGTTTTCAACAAATCCATCTTCTTCTGAGTGAATGCCAGCAATCCGCATCGCCCAACCATCAGCTAAAGGTTGGTTAAACGCAAACTCTGCTTGCTGACGTCCTCGCTCACCTGCGCCCAGTCGAAAATAACCTTCGGTATAATCCATGACAGGTTTAGCAGTAATAGTATGAATAGCGCCCGACGCAGCATTACGACCAAAAAGGAGTCCCTGCGGACCTTTTAACACTTCTACACGCTCGACATCAAAAAAACTAGCTACCGCAGCGCCATTCCGGCCAAAGTAAATACCATCTTTATAAATACCTAACGAGCTGTCACCACCTATACCAAATCCATTGGTTGAAATTCCACGTACTGATAGTGAGTCAATAAAGCTATCGGTAGACTCACCTGCTAAACCAGGTGTAAAACGAACAATTTGTTTAATATTATTTACTTTAGCTTTTTGGATAAAATCTCCAGTAAAGGCAGATAGCGCAATAGGCACTTGACTTAAAGGCTCCGATGTCTTTTGGGCTGAAACAATAATCTTTTCTATCCTAGAGGCTTTTTCTGGTGCACTTTCCTCTTGAGCATTTTTTTCTTGAACCGCTTCATTGGCCATCGAAATCATCGGTGACGCAGCAATAGCAATTGCCAGCAGCGATTTGGCATACTTAATTCTATTCATAACTTTCCTCATTATTATTAATATAGTTTTTTCATGTTAGACATTTTGTCAATCAGGGTGCTCCTCGTTAAAACACTGTCGTTGGCTACGGCTTTGTAGTGAGATAATTCATTACAATTGATGGCAGTCCCCCCAAAACACGCCGAGTAATCGAAAGCCCCTCAAAGCATGTCACTTGACACGCTACCATATGTCATGTGACATGTAAAGAGATGTATGTCAAGTGACATACAAAAGTAATATATGATCAATAAAAGCCTCATGGACGCTGCCATCGATGCCGGATGGCAACGTTAGAAGAGCAAATAGCCCCTTAGGCATTGTGCTACCGATCAAAATAGGTGTTATTCCTATCAGTATTGTTTATCAATACCAAACATGTCACTTGACATACCCATTTACACACTATAGCATGTCATGTGACATTTAACGGATGTTCCAGTAGGCTCAGACAATCAAAGTTAGTTGACATGCATAAAGATATAACACGATGGGATTTTCTCAATGGGATTGAAATTGTTGCTGGGGTGCGGGCGATAAATAAACAATTGAACTCAGTTAAAATTACCCTTAAAAATCCCAAACGATTGGTAAAACAAAGACATTCAAAAGTCCGGAGAAAATTGGTCTATCCAACAATATTCCATACGCATAAAAAGTTAATAAATTATGAAAAAAACAATAAAAAACTTATTCATCACATACTTATTTAGCATGTGCTTAATTAGCATATCGTCTTGTGCTATGTCCGAACCATCACAACCCGAGCAGGTAAATAAGATGACACCACGAACACAAGCGCAAAATGTAATTTATTTAAAACATCTTAAATACGAATACCGAAATCGAGGACGAGCTTTTATTGGCATGGAAACAATGGCTAAGTATTCAGCAGGTTCAGACCGAGAGGCGTTCTTTCAGGCATATTATGAGCTGGAAGTTATTAACCAAAGAATTCTTGAACACATGAGTAAACCATTGGGGGTCGACTATCAAGCTAATTGGTTTATGCGCAGCGGGCTCAACATATTTAGCTACGTTAGTTGGCGCTTTGTTAGCCCACAACAGTTGGTCGATATAATTATCCCCTATATCCCCAAACTACAAGAAATGGAATCTCTAGCTAATCCCGCACATAAACTTTTCTTCGCTTACATTGTCGCTCAGGAAAAAGCTCAGCTGGATGCCAGCCGTGCAGCGAAACAAGAAAGCTGGGATAGCGGCGCAAAGATACTAAGGGAGTTTACTGAAAAACAAGCCAAAGTCTTTAAAACGTCTTTGTAACAGTTTATCCGTAAATAAGTAACAACCGATAATAATATAAAATTTTTGAGGAATAGTGATAGTTATGACAGAAAACATGTTACCTGCACTGCAGACAAAATAGATAGTATTTCAGGAGCTTTCAAAAACAACCATTTAACATGCCAAACTTTTGAGTAGTGAATAAATAGCGAAACCAATGTTAGCGCTCAAATGTTGCGGCGAACCCATACAAGAGAAAAGAGAGTTAGACATGACGACGACAACTAAGCAAGATTTTCCATTTACCCAATCCTATTGGATGTTGAACCAATCGTTTGAAACATCTTCAGCATTATCAGGCTCTCACAAAACCGATGTTGTCATCGTGGGAGGGGGGTACGCTGGTTTATCGACAGCCTTTACACTGATAGAAGCCCAACCTGATTTGAACGTTACGTTGATCGAAGCCCAGCACATTGGTTTTGGGGCCAGTGGCCGTAATGGCGGTCATATTCTCAATGTTCCTCCTCATGCTTGGTGGATGGGTAACCTGAATAATAAACAGGTAATCGACAATGCTCACCTGTATCGCAATATTGCCGAAGACCAAAAGAACAAAATGCTAGCAGCATTGGCAGCTCAAAACATCGATATTGAGCCCTATCCAGAGTTTATAGGCGCTGTCGCTCGGACTCGAATTGAAGAAGCAGCTGCTGAAGTGCTATATAAGGCGGCCGTTGCAGTCGGCGTGGAGGCAGAATTTTCCAGAGGTAAGGAAGCCTTAGCGCGAACCTATAACTTTCCAGGCAATAATGTTCGAGCCACCTTCCATACGATGACCACTTGTATGCAACCTTTTAAGTTAGCTCAGGGACTGCGATCATTGTTGCTGAAAAGAGGCGTGACCATTTTTGAAAACTCACCGGTTAACGATATACAAAGTACTCAAGGTGGCGTGACGGTCACCACCAGCAATGGCACCATAGAAGCACAAAAAGCGGTACTTTCAACCAACGCTTATTCAGCCAGACAAAAACTTACCTTAAACGCGCCATACCCTAAAGCAGGTATGTTGCACACTTATATGATGGCAACAGAAAAACTTCCAAAAGATGTCTTGAAAAAAATTGCGCCGGCCGATGAAGGTATTGGTGACGCGTCACCGACTTTCTACTATGGCCGTGTTCATGACGACCGTTTGTTATTTGGTGGTACTGATCGAAAAACAGAAAATACCGAACAGGAAGATCGCCATCTTCAATCGTATCAAAATCTTCATACCGAAATGCTGCGTCGTTTTCCTTATCTAGCAGATACCAAACTCTATGCCGCTTGGGGTGGCGCTATTCAACAAACAACTTTTGAAACGCCAGTGACTAAACGTGCCGATGAGGATTCCAATATTATTTTAAACACCGCCTTTGGTGGTAATGGAGGTGTTAATCAGTCCATTCTTTCAGGCAGGCTAACCACCGCACTTGTGTTAGAAAAAACAGATGACACCGACGCCTACCATCTTATGTCGGAATTAGAAAGAACCCAAATGCCGTTGAGTATTTTGCCGCGTTTTGCCCTTGGCTTTACAGGAACACTTATAAAGAACCTTTTTTAATACTAATTTTAAGCGAGAAAAAATTTATGAACTATTCAAATAAGCTGTTGATAGATGGCAATCTAATCATCGGTGAAGGTAACCCAGAGACCATCATCAACCCGGCTAATGGCCAAGTTATTGCTGAAATACCCGAAGCCAGCCTTGAGCAATTGAATGAAGCCGTTGCTGCGGCTGAGCGCTCTTTTGAAAATTGGGGCGAAACTACACCCGCCTACCGAAGTGGCCTGTTGCATAAATTGGCCGATGCCATTGAAGCACGCGCTGAAGATTTCTCGCGCATTGAAAGCGACAACTGCGGTAAACCCTATGCTTTAGTGTTAGAAGACGAAATTGCAGGTACGGTTGATTGCTTCCGTTTTTATGCAGGCGCGATCCGCACCATGACAGGTCCGCTTGCAGGTGAATATATTGATAACATGACCAGCATGATCCGTCGCGACCCAGTGGGTGTGGTAGCCTCAATTGCTCCGTGGAACTATCCACTAATGATGGCAGCTTGGAAACTTGCACCAGCGCTTGCTGCGGGTAACACGGTGGTTCTGAAGCCTGCCGAATTAACCCCATTAACAACCTTGCTGCTGGCTGAGTTGTTAGCGGATATTTTTCCCGCGGGTGTGGTGAACATTGTTTGCGGTCGAGGTGATAGTATTGGCCAGAGCTTGGTCGAGCACGACGCCGTAAAAATGGTATCGGTCACCGGCGACATTTCAACAGGTCAAAAAATTCTATCTACCGCATCAAAAACGGTTAAACGGACCCATTTGGAATTGGGCGGCAAAGCACCGGTTATCGTGTTTGATGACGCTGATATCGACAAGGCAGTAGATGCGGTGCGTAATTTTGGTTTCTATAACGCCGGCCAAGACTGTACCGCGGCCTGCCGTATTTATGCCCATGCATCAATCCACGATGCATTTGTTGAAAAACTCGCAGCAGCCGTGGCCACTATAAAATTTGGCAGCCAAGATGAAGAGGACGTTGAGATTGGACCGCTGATAAGCGCACGTCAACAAGGGCATGTAGCCAGCTTTGTCGAGCGAGCATTATCGACAGGGCATATGGAAGCCATAACCGGTGGTCAAATGGGTGATGGGGATGGGTTCTTCTATCAACCAACCGTTATTGCCGGTGCGAAACATAATGACGAAATTGTTTGTCGTGAAGTGTTTGGACCGGTTGTATCGGTAACCAAATTCGATGATGACAATCAGGTGATTGAATGGGCTAACGATTCTAAATACGGCCTGGCATCGTCTATATGGACAAAAGATATTAGTCGAGCTATGAAAGTATCCAAAAGACTTCAATATGGCGCCACCTGGATTAATACCCACTTTATGCTGACCAGTGAAATGCCTCATGGCGGTATGAAAATGTCCGGCTATGGTAAGGATCTTTCTAGTTATGCTTTGGAAGACTACACCGTGCCACGTCATATCATGATTGCTCACGATTAATCTTTGCAATTAAACCCTGAGGAAGCAAGGAATCTTGCTTTCTCTATCTGTTTCATTTAATCGTTAAATAGAGCAATCTCTTATGCCCTGCGTGTAGAGCAGTAGAGCTTGCTCTTTTTGTTGGAGAGATATAGTGACTGAACTTGTAGCCACAATAACAATAGAAGAACAGCCAGAAAAATTATCACTGTCAAAGAAAATCGGTTACGGATCTATTGAGTTTTCAAACTCTGCGCTCTTTACCTGCTTTACCATCTTCGGCATGTTTTTCTTTACCGATGTTGTCGGATTGGAGCCAGCCATCGCCGGAACCATCGTAGCACTGGGCTCGGTATGGGATGCATTGATGGGACCATTTTTTGGCATAGTTTCAGATAGCAGTAAGAACCGTTTTGGCCGACGGCGGCCATTTATTTTGGCCGCCGCTATTCCATTTGGCCTAATTGCCTGGCTGATGTTCACCGATTGGGGGTTTGGCGAAATCGGCACCATCGTCTACTTCGCTATTATGGTGATGCTGCTGTTTACGATCATTGCCGCGCTAGATGTTCCCTATACCGCACTCGGCGCTGAAATGACACGAGACTACGACGAGCGAACCTCACTGAATACTTGGCGAGCGGTATTTATGCAAGTTGGCGGCTTAGTGGGCGGGGTCATCCCGATATCTTTGGCCGCTTATTTCGGCGGTTTGTTTGGTGATACCGCGAAAGGTTGGTCATACATGGGCCTCATTATAGGGGCGTTAACAACCATCGTTATTCTCTATGGCTGGCGAATGACCCGCGGCGGAGAATTATTCCCGGATGAGAACAGTGTCCGCTTTAAAGACATACTAACCGGTCCATTAACGAACAAACCGTTTCTCTATGTCATCGGCTTTTACGCGATGGGTGTAATGACCTTGGCCTTGGTCTCAACGCTCCTAGTGTATTACTTACAAGACTATATGTTGTTCGATGAAGAAGGCGTTTCTATTGCGATGGCGATTTTTATCTTACCTGCCTTATTGTGGATTCCGATCATAGATTATGTCTCGAAAACCTTATCCAAGCGCATGGCATGGCTGATCTTTTCTATCGTCTTCATGGTCGCAAATGTTTGCCTCTACCTGTTCGTAGAGCCGGGTCGTGAATTAGCGCTCTATGTTGTTTTCTTCTTCTTAGCGACAATGTCGATGGTGCCCTATCAGATTGGCTGGTCGATCATACCGGACTGTGTTGAAATCGATGAATATAAAACTGGGAAGCGACGAGAGGGACTGTACTACGGCACCATTAACGTCATCTCAAAAGGCGGCAGCGCATTGGCCATCTTCCTTGCCGGAATAATGCTGCAAATTGTTGGCTATAACACAGAGGTGGCGACCCAGTCTTTTGAGACGGTGGAAGCCATTCGGTTAATTTTTGTCGGCGGTCCCGCTTTGATGGTGCTGGTCGGTTTCGTGTTTCTCATCTTGTTTCCTATTACTAAGGTGAAACATGAGGCCATTCTCAGGGCTATCGAAGCTAAGAACAACGGTGAAGAGGTCGATGAAAGTAGTTTTGCTGACTGTATTAAATGATTAAGTGGTGAATACTTAGGCACCTCTGAAAAATTCGGGATATGCTCAGGCATTCAGAATTAATCAGAGGCGCCCTAAGTCAGCAGTGTAATCCTCCCTTAAATTAGAGGCACTACTGTTTGAAGTGGCTGGCCACCCGTAGAGCTTCGGCTATTGAGACACGACTAAGGGGCTGCGAAGAGCAAAAAAAGGAAGGTTAAGACACAAACCAGTCGCTCAACCTATGGCGCTAAGTGCCCCGAAGCGTGATAGAACTATTAAAATTATGTCTGCTGTATGATCAAAAAGCTGACCTTCGTTGCATCTCATTATTTATACCACCAAGAACAAATCACATATTAAAATAGAGTTTTTATTAAGGTCAGCTAACGTATCAAAGTGATCCTTTTTAACTAGGCTTTAGTAACTAAAAAGCTAGCGTCAGCTTTATGATGGTTTAAAGTGTTTATTGTGGCAAACTAAAATGCAATTCGGTGGCACTGGCAGTAGATATATTCCAACGAGTACAAGTACATCAAATTCTAGCTTGTTTAATATCTAATCCAAAAGCATCTATTGTGCTTTTCAGTGATGCTAGGGCTTCTGTAAAATTAAATTCTTTATTCTGAATTTGCTTTTCAATGCGACTCAACTGGTCTTCAACAATTCCTACCGATGCAGATAGTGCAACTGCACTATAAGCTTTAGCGTAGCCACGTATTTTAGCGAAAGCCAAGTGAATATACGTATCAAGGGAGTGTAATAGCGTATGCCCTGTCCATTCTTTTAATTGTAATTTGAAAGTTTCGGCATTAAGTAGGTGTTTTCTAAAATCATCAACATTAGTAACATCTTCATGTTGCTGAATAATTTCAATAAGCTTGTTAGTAATAAAAGCATGACGATATAGGTGTGGGTGAAGTTCACCTTTGATACCTAATTCCTTTTTCCAATTGTTTAGATAAGTCGTCCATGAATCTGCTTTAAAAGGCTCACCTGTTGTTGTTGATATGAACAAGAAGCCATGATCTTTATCTCCAGTGAGCCCTCTCTTCTTCATGATTTTGCGACGATGTTTCATGTATTGAGCAATATCAGTAACAAGAGTATGGGGAATAGGCACATGCCTTGTAGTTTGTTCGTCCTTACGCTTTAGCGTGTGCATTTTAAGGGACGGCTCGTTCATGCCTCTAGCGTCTTTGAAATCATCCACGGTTACGAGATGAAGCTCTGCTACCCGACCACCTGTTTGCTCCATTAATTGATACAGAGCTATATCACGATAACGAACAGCTTTATTGACATTGGTTTGTATAAAACTCCATACCTTTAGCGCGTCTTTTTCACCAACTGGTAACCGTCTTTTGACAGCATCTTTGCTTGGCAGGCAAATATGTGAAGTAGATGTAACTTCTTTCTTGTGCCTACTTCCCTCAATTGAAATTTTGTGAGTTTTCTCAACTACCTTAATGGCATTGGCTTTGTCTGTGCCAATAAATAGTTTCAAGTCATGGTACTCTTGGACAAACTCAAGAAATTTAAGGCATCGAATGCCGACAGCCAAAACCCTATTGTTACTTTTAACCTTTTTACCATTAGGATGTTTCTCGCTTTGCAAGCCCTGTATAAACAGGCGAAAAGTAGCATCTGTTAAGTCTCTAAAACGGTTAAGATGGGTTGCACTTTCGACGTGATAGACCAAAGCGATAATACAGTTGGCATACGTCCTGATTGTCTGGTATTTCAATCCATCCTCTAGCAGTTTATGAATATACATGTTGGCTTCATAGCAAGGCACACCATTTTTATAGGTGACAAACGGTATATCCCTCGGTTTATAAAATGTCAATTTTCCATCCAACCCAAAGTGTGACCAACGAGGAAAATCTTTTAATCTAGTTACAGCCATTAGACTTCTCCATAGTTGACATAATTAAGCTGCGCCTCAACTTTCCTATTAATATCTTTGTAGCGCTTTAAACGTTCTTCTTCCGTCCAATCTTGTAATGCCATTTCTTTTAAGTTTGCGCGCATTTCTTTAATGACTGTATTCAATAGGAAATTACTTTGCTGAGTGATAATAAGCCTTTTTTCAGTTGATGCTAGCTTTTGTCTTGCACTCTCTTCATTGCTCTTTTTTATTTTTCCTTTTAAAGCTTTCTCTATGGCGTCACGAGCATTAATTCTAAGTGTATCAAAACCACCACCACGACGATCATCAAAACCATCATCAAATAACAACTCAGAAAGACTTTTAACAGTATTGATTGCAACAGTGCCGATGTATCGTTCTGCATCTTCATACTTGGCTAAGCCACCTTGCGATTTAAGCGCTTTTACAAGGCCATTATTGTTTTTAAATTCATCTGGCGATTTGATAATTTCCTGTAACAGAGCTTCGGTTGCCAGTATTGTTCTTTGATTGGTTTCTTTATTCTTTTTCATTGTTACGTTTCCTACACGGCTTTTACCTGGAATGCTAAGTTAAAAGTTTCTCGTACCTGGCCGTCTTCGTCGGTAACTTTGAAGAAATTAGGCTCCAAGCTGATTTCCCCAGTTTTCAGTAACTCTTCAAGGTTCGATTCCAGATTTGCCTCTGCTTTCAATTGGTCAATATGCGGAGCAGTTATGTCGTCGTCATCTGCTAGGTCGATGACGCTTTCCAAGTCATCAATAACTACCGCACCAGCATTGTATTTTTTAGCTAGAGTTGCTTTTAACTCACCGATACTTTTGAGTTTTTCTAACTCACCATCCTTATTTAGTACACCTTGCACAATAACAGTAGCCTTAACTCCATTGAGTATATCGCCTACTTCATTGCTTGATATGTAATGATATAAGTGTGACATATCCGTATGTCCGAGCATCCAACGTAAGGCTTCAAGTCCTTGAAAACGTTTTTGCCAGAAGAACAGCAAGGCAAAGAATCGACGTGACTGATGTTGTCTCACATACTGTCGTCGTAGCTCACCATTGCTCATCTTAACAAGAGGGGTTTCAAAGTAGTCACATATCGAATCGAGGTGAGCATTAAAGACATTATAATCAGGCTTATTGAGGTGACACATTTTTGCGTCTAAGTTATTAAAAAGACCTAGGGCTTTACCCTTGAATAACCCTTGTGATATAGCGGCCTCGTTAAATGCTTCGAGACGCCAGATGATTTTAGCAAGGGAGGCAGTAATAGGTCTTTCAATGGTTTTGTTGGTCGACAACTTACCACCACTTCCAGACTTTTTGAGTTTAAAAATGAGATTGTATTCAATATCCTCATTTCCCTCCTCAAATGGGTTTTTATTTGGTGACAGATTACCACTGCTTTTTAATGATACCAACTCATCCTGTCGTCTTGCTAAAATAATGCCGGTAAGGTACTGGCAACTCCCTATGAGAACACCGTAAAGTTCAAATAAACTCTCGTTGCTCCGTATGGCGTTGTACTTGTCAGCAGCTAGAACTTCAAAAGGTAAAACCTGCCGAATACCTATCGCTTTAACCGCTTTTTTATTCAACGTATTCATTACTTGGGTTTGCATAAAGTGACCACGTTCAGTCATTGACATGTTTTGATGAATCTCAGGAATGAACGCAGGCCTTCTTGCATCAGCTCTCTCTTTGTTGCTATGTGTTTTCGTACTTTTGTTAGCTCCTTGTGAGAGGGCTAATAAGCAAGCATCCAAAACATCTTGCTGGTACTTGAGAACAAATTCAAAAGATTGTCGAGTGAGTTTAAATACCACATCAGGGTGCAAGGTTTGAGTACGACCAGTGGGTTTTAACGTTACTAAATCATTAATTTTTCTTACGCTAAGTGTTTTTGTCGCCTCAATGGATGGTGAACTTGCGTTGTCCTTTAATATGTTGGTGTTAATCAACTTAGCCATTGATATGTAGGTGTTAATTGTCACCGCTGCGGCTGACGTTTCTGATTTTTCAGTGTTAAGGGAGCAATATTCAGTGGATCGTGCTTTTTCGGTAAGCCATAACTCAGGCGAGGTGGGAATGTATGGGGATGGGGATACAATTTTCCCTTCAAAGAACAGCATTGCGAGCACAACACCATTGCCTTGACCATTAAATCCAGCATTATTTTTATAATAACCTTGAGCGTAAAGCCAGCAACATGCCTTAACGCGCTCTTCTTTTGTTAAATAAAGCGTTAAATCGTCTTCTGCTATATCTCTGCTCACAAAAGGATACTTGCTCACAAAAGCATCTACCTGTTCTTGCGTGATGCTGCTTACGTGCGCTTTAACTAATTCTTTTGTGCGACCTGTAAAATCATAGATCCCTTTAATTGGCCCATTCTCAGACATCGATTTAAACAGAGATAGCCAGAAGTCAGTAGTGATGTGACTAAGATGATATCGACTTAACTCTAACGCGACTGAGCGCAATAAAATGGCGTCAATTAATGACAGGACTTTATCTACCCCCGTTTTTACTGTACTGGTTTTAATGACCTTGCCCCCATTTTCAATAGGGTTGGACACCGCAAGCAACCAATTTTTAAAACTATTTAGCAGAGGTTTATGCTTAGAGTGAATGAGAAGCAAACCATCGTCAAGCATTACAGATGACCAGTCAACAACCTTATCCTTTTGGCCGAAATTCATAATAGTTACATCATCATCGTACTCACTTTTAAACCAATAAGGCATCTCATTGGTCTGGTCGTAAATGTGGGTAAAATGATTGCCAATTTCACGTTGTAAAACGAAATCTTGGTTTGCAACAGCGTAGTGAAGCGTTTCAGTTAACTGTTCGCTATTTAGCTCATGAAGTCCGACTTTTCTTTCCTTTAAGTTATTTACAATCAGTTTTAGCATGTTAACGCTCCAACGACGAGTTGAGTATCAAGGGGGGCTTTCTTGGCGGTAGCAATAAGTTGTGAACGCTCGGCATTGATTGTACTTTCTCGCGCATCTTCGGTAAGAATGAGCGTAGCAGCCTCATACCAGGTTGATACGATCTCACGAAAGGCTTGACCATCCTGTACTTCTATTGAGTGGTCGACAATTCTCTTGATAGCAATAAGCACTCTCATCACATTTTTAGTAATGGTCAGAGTTACCTCATCAAATCGTTCTCGGGGCTCTTCCTTCTCAACAAGGGATAGCATTGCGTCATTTTTGAATTTACCAAACAATTTAGGTATATCGTGAATACCGTGATTTTGTAGAAATTCATCGAGGTTTTCAGGTTTAATATCAACCGCTTCAAAAAGGTAGTCCGACTCCTGCATTGCTATGTAAATAAGCGCATTTTGAAATTGGCGTATCCATCTTGCATTGAAAAAATCCATCAGCGCAGACGGAAGGTATTTATTTAATAGGTCTACATTGACCGTTTCATGGCCCAACACCTCTGCTACTTCGCGCAAAGAGTGGGTTTTAATGTACGTGCGAATAGCCCTGAGCTTACGACCTGAACGTAATCCTACCGACTTAGATAGCAATAATTTATCGTCTTCATGCATACTGCTAGGATAGTTATACACAAACTGACGATAGGCGTTTTTCATAGATGCTATACCGATATCCTTGCCCAAACCAAAACACCAACTTGCTTTATACAAATCAGCTTTGATTAACATATAACGCCATGCGTTTTCTTGATACTCATCTGTGCTCGGGTTTGCTTTTAGATACTGTCGAACAAGTCCAGTGTGACCAATTAACGTCTTAACAATGGATTGACTGTATTCGTTAAGTTCGATGACTTGTTGTGCTTTCGTCGCACCCTTTCGGTTTTTATAAACGACAATTACGTAACTATCACCAACTTGCTTATACCCTGTCATTTGTCCTTTTTTATCAAACAGTTTCCAATTCTGAAGCGCAGCAGGGGTGAGAGCTGGGTGCTCCAACACTAACAATGTGCACAGTGCGCCTAGCGTAGCAGTAGTGGGTAGGTTTAATTCATCCACTAGCTCAGAGGTAGAAAGTTTATCACTGTTATTGAAGCTTCCTCCAAAAAAAACAGTATGGTTTGCAACGGCTGTGCCGATACCATGCTCATAGAATGTGGCAATGCAATTCGCTAGATGGTCACGCCCCACTGGCACGTATACATCTTTTTTAACGCCGCCACTGGTACCTACTCTAATGGGCTTTACGCTACCTGTTTTTGCCAACTTAAGATTTCGCTCGTATTTTTCTTTTATACGCTCAAAAACAGCATGATAAGATGCACGAACATGATCTTCACTCGTTCGTAACCTGTCCTCGATGATTTGGATGGCTGCCTCATCTTTTATGTACAGTGGGATAGAGGCAAGCCAGAGTTGCTCTTCGCTGGATGTTAACTTACCGCCCGTAGCTATCCTTGCTATAGGCTGGGAGTTGTTTTTAAATTTTGGGGTTAAAATAGGTCGAACTGGTTCATCAATTAATCCGCTATCAATAAAACATATTATGAAAGCCTTAATTACTCTAGCCCACATGGAAAAAAAGGCTTCTCTTTTATTGCCCTTTATTATGTGGCAACTAAACAAATACCACATGACCTTCTCAAGAAACGAACTCAACTTGTTAGTTTTCAGTTGAGCGCGCAAATCATCAGTGCTATTGCAATGCCTTACAAACGAATTTAGAAGAGTGGCGAGCGGTTGAATCGCAGTTATCAGGGAAGTGCTTTTTTGTGTTGTACCATACTCGCTAGCATGATGGTAAATATCAGCAGTCAACTCATCACCAAAGGCTTCATGAAATTCACCGATTAAAAAGTTGTAGACTCTACCTTCCTTTGATTTCAGTTGCCAGCCATCAAGGTAAGCGAGGCGTTCTGGGCAAACCTGTAAATTTTTGAATTCATCAATACACTGCCCGATCCCTTCATTTACCTCAATAGGTGAAAGCTGAGGTGAATCTATTTCATGCTTCGAAAGTGCCTTAAAAACCTTGGTGACATAGTGTGCCACATCGTATGCGGGCTTGGGTTCGTATTGTGAGTATATAAAGCCCACAAAGCCACGTAATTGCTTCAATAGGATCTCTTGACTATTTAGAATATCCGAGGCTTCATAGCCAGCCACTTTAAAAGTTGATATGTAAGCGGCATAGTTGCTCACTACCATAGTTGCTTTATTTTTAGAGGAATTATCTGAGAGAAGCTTCTTAAAAGCTGGTGATAGTGCCTTTTGTACAGCTGGTAACGATTTAATAGCGACTGGATTCAAGATATAAACACCTGGTTACTTTATAAAAACAAGGGCTACCCACTTAGCCCCACCAACCACTACATGTTGTGGTTCCTTTTTTGTCATTTAGGTCTTGTTGGAAGCTTTGCAGACCTTAGTTGCTTCCTCCGTAAATATCATTTCGTTAAGGTTTGTTGATGTAACCATTTGAAAAGTTTAATGTCAGCTAACATACCGCTTTCTGCTCCCGATTCTTCAAAGGGTATTTTAACTTTTCAAACATAAAGTCGTCACTAGCAAGTAGTCCTTGAGTAGCCGCATTGATGACTAATAGTGATAAACTCGCCAAACTCATAATCTTTATCAGTCGTTGCTTGCAGGCCGCAGCCATCACAGATTAATTCACAAATATTTTGATGGGAAATGGTTGTAAATTTTTTCATGTATCACCTTTTAAGGTTGATGATAGTGACAGGTAATACACTAAGGTATTTATTTCTATTAATAAGGCAGTTTTTTCGCTGCGATTAATTCACCTGAAAATAACATTTCAATTACACATTCTTTGATTTCAGGGGGATAATGCTCAATAGGCGTGCTAATTGTATTTCCCATACCGCCGTTAACTACGATATAAAACTGTTTTACATTGTTAGCATCAATCGCAACATGTAACCAATCAAGGCTGTTTGCTTTCACTAATCGTTTTTTAAATGTTTCAACGGTTAGCATGAAAACAATGCGCCATTTATCTGAGGAGCTATATCGATAGCCCTCAACTTGATATTTTCTCTATTCATAGTCATTTCGATTAATCTATTCAAATAAAATTACAAAAGGTATTAGTGATATATATTGAATAAAAAAATTCAAAATGCAAATTATACCCGCCTGATATTAAAGGAAAAGTTCGCAGAAACAGTCACTTTCTTCGCAAGAAGCGTCACTTTTAAAAACTCTTAGGGACTTAACTGTTTGAAATGTAACAAACAGTCGATTTATTTGATAAATGATAAGAATAATATGTTATATATTTGCCATTTTTATAATAGTAGTGAATATAAGGGAGGAATTTGAAAGGCTAATATCAGCTATCCTTGAAGGTAGTAGACATTAGAGTTGGGGTAGTTAGGATCGTTCTTTCAACAAAAAATCAGCAATAAAAATCAATCCAAAAATGTCTTCTTTTATCGAAGGGGCTATCGTTAAGCCTTGCTTTCAGCTTATGTCTTCTGTTGGCACAAAAACCGTCCTTTTTGGGCAACTTTTTAGTTTCTACATCAAGATTAGCAAAATGGCAAAATATCGTTGTCTTCGTCCGTCGTTTTATGGCCGATTATGACCACAAGAGGTCAACTAGATTAAATATAGTAACCACTACATTTAGTGGTTTGTGGAGCTAAGTGGATACCCCTTTAAAAACGCAGCATCCCATAACACTGACAATTATCAATAGGTATTTACTATATATTTTTATTATTTTAATGGTAAAACAAGGACTTAAACTTAGTTGATTGATTTTATTGTTAGGAGTAAAAATCAAGGCCTTTTATAAATTATGCCAAAGCATGTTGCCTGACTATCATCAACTAGAATTAGACTTACGCATTTACCTCACTCATATCGAATTAATTGGCGATGTTTACGTTTAACACTAATGTAGTCGTCGCTCTGTACTTGTTTAATTAAGTGATTTTATATAAATTGCTGCAATACAATCACATAATAAAATACTCAAATGTCTGAAACTAAAATTAAGTTTGAACTCGAAAAAGAAAACA